>OLAG01000410.1_pt1 | contig 10026 bp, 6 predicted proteins | sample 1607951 | NCBI WGS metagenome assembly OLAG01 (sample SAMN02674699, study PRJEB24791) | human gut metagenome, SKBSTL042 | isolation source: stool | host: Homo sapiens | place: USA | reverse complement strand
TTGACTACTCCATGTCGGTCATTGTTTCACGTGCCCTTCCGGATGTTAGAGATGGTTTTAAACCTGTTCACCGAAGAATTCTTTTCGGTATGATGGGACTGGGAAATACGTCGGATAAACCCTATAAGAAATCTGCGAGAGTTGTCGGTGAGGTATTAGGTAAATATCACCCGCACGGTGACTTATCCGTATATGGCGCTCTCGTCCGTATGGCACAGCCGTGGGCTATGCGCTACATGCTTGTAGACGGACAAGGCAACTACGGTTCTGTGGACGGTGACAGCGCAGCCGCCATGCGTTACACGGAATGCCGCTTGCAAAAGATTGGAGAAGAAATGATGCAGGATCTTGATAAAGAGACTGTAGACATGCAAACCAACTTCGACGACTCGTTGCTGGAACCCACCGTAATGCCAACCCGCATTCCGAATCTTCTTGTCAACGGTGCTTCCGGTATCGCCGTAGGTATGGCTACGAATATGCCAACCCATAATCTGTCCGAAGTGATAGATGCCTGCGTCGCATATATCGACAACAATGATATCGACATCGAAGATTTGATGACTTACGTCAAAGCTCCCGACTTCCCGACAGGCGGTTATATATATGGTATGAGCGGTGTGCGCGAAGCCTACATGACCGGTCGCGGACGTGTTGTAATGCGCGCCAAGGCTGAGATTGAAACATCTTCCACGCATGACAAAATCGTTGTAACCGAAATCCCTTACGGAGTAAATAAGGCCGAATTAATCAAATCCATCGCCGATTTGACCAACGAAAAGAAGATAGAGGGCATTTCCAATGCCAACGACGAGTCTGACCGCGAAGGTATGCGCATCGTCATCGACGTAAAACGCGATGCCAACGCCAGTGTAGTGCTGAACAAGCTCTACAAGATGACATTGTTGCAGACTTCCTTCGGCGTAAACAACGTGGCATTGGTACACGGACGTCCTCGCTTGCTGAACCTGAAAGACCTCATCAAGTATTTCGTAGAGCATCGTCACGACGTAGTTATCCGCCGTACACAATATGATTTGCGTAAAGCTAAAGAACGTGCCCATATCTTAGAAGGTTTGATTATCGCATCGGACAATATTGACGAGGTAATCAAAATCATCCGTGCCGCCAAAACTCCGAATGACGCAATCAGCGGTTTGATGGAGCGTTTTGAATTGACTGAAATCCAATCGCGCGCCATCGTAGAAATGCGTCTGCGCCAGTTAACCGGACTCATGCAGGACCAACTCCATGCCGAGTATGAGGAAATCCAAAAGCAGATTGCTTATCTGGAAGAAATCCTTGTTAACGATGAACTCTGCCGCAAGGTTATCAAAGATGAATTAATCGAGATTAAAACCAAATACGGTGATGAACGCCGCTCTGAAATAGTTTATTCGTCGGAAGAATTCAACCCGGAAGATTTCTATGCAGACGATGAAATGATTATTACCATTTCTCATATGGGATATATCAAGCGTACGCCGTTAAGCGAATTCCGTGCCCAAAACCGCGGTGGGGTAGGTTCTAAGGGAACAGAGACACGCGATGAGGACTTTGTAGAACATATATATCCTGCAACAATGCACAATACCATGATGTTCTTCACTCAAAAAGGTAAGTGCTATTGGCTGAAAGTATATGAGATACCCGAAGGAACCAAAAATTCTAAGGGACGCGCCATTCAGAACCTGTTGAATATAGACTCTGATGACGCCGTAAATGCATACCTGCGCGTGAAGAACCTGAACGATCAGGATTTCATTAACAGTCATTATGTACTGTTCTGCACAAAGAATGGCGTCATTAAGAAAACATTGCTCGAACAATATTCCCGTCCTCGCCAAAATGGTGTCAATGCCATTACAATCCGCGAAGATGACCGCGTAATTGAAGTGCGCATGACTAACGGTGACAATGAGATTATCATTGCCAATCGTAACGGACGTGCCATCCGTTTCCACGAAAGTGCCGTACGCGTAATGGGACGTACAGCTACCGGTGTACGCGGCATGACGCTTGATGAAGACGGACAAGACGAAGTTGTCGGAATGATTTGTATCAAAGACCCTGAAACTGAAACAATCATGGTTGTGTCAGAACAAGGATACGGTAAGCGTTCCGATATTGAGGATTATCGTAAGACGAACCGTGGCGGTAAAGGTGTAAAAACTATGAATATCACCGATAAAACCGGTAAACTGGTAACAATCAAGTCTGTAACAGATGAGAACGATTTAATGATTATCAATAAATCGGGTATCACCATCCGTCTGAAAGTAGCAGATGTTCGTATAATGGGACGTGCTACGCAGGGAGTACGACTGATTAATCTTGAAAAACGTAATGATGAAATTGGCTCCGTATGTAAAGTTACCTCGGAAACCGAAGAGGATATCATTGCAGAAGAGGATAGCGATGCATCAGAAAAAACTCAGAACGATATAGTAAACAATGAAAATGAAGAATAGACACAATATTAATTTAAAATTTTCTACAATCATGAAAAGAGTATTATTTTCAATGGTTTTACTACTTGCGGCAGGCTTTACCTTCGCTCAGGAAAAGAGCGTGAAAGAGGCAAAAAGCATCGCTAACGACGTAAAACCGGATTTTGCACAAGCAGAGAAGCTCATCAATGAAGCTCTGAACAATGCTGAAACCAAAGACAACGCCGAAACATGGGATGTAGCCGGCTTTATTCAAAAGAGAATCAATGAAAAGGAAATGGAGAATGCTTATTTAAGAAAGCCTTATGATACTCTTAAAGTGTATAACAGCGCACTGAATATGTGCAAATACTACTTTAAATGCGATGAACTTGCACAGATTCCTAACGAAAAAGGTAAAATCAAAAATAAGTTCAGAAGATCGAACAGTGCTGCTATATTAGCTGCGCGTCCCAACCTGATTAACGGTGGTATCCAGTTCTTTAATTTAGATAAGAATAAAGAGGCTTTGGATTTCTTCGCAACTTATGTAGACATTGCCATCAATCCTATGTTTGAAAAGGAGAATCTGCTTCAAACAGATACTGTATTGCCCCAAATTGCTTATTATGCAAGCTTAGCTGCAGCCAAAATGGAAGATTATCCAAGCGTGTTGAAATATGCACCTTATGCAAAGGAGGACAAAGAAGTGGGTAAATATGCCATGGAATTTATTTCTACAGCATTGAAAGCTCAAGGTGATACTGTCAAGTGGATCGCTTCCTTAAAAGATGGTATTCAAAAGTATCCTGAACATTCATTCTTCTTTGGACATCTGATTGATTATTATAGCAATAATAATAAGTTTGACGAAGCAATGCAGTTTGCAGATGATATGTTGGCTAAAGATCCTAATAACACATTCTATTTGTACGTAAAAGGATACCTTTATCATAACATGAAAGATTATGAAAAAGCCATTGAATTCTACAACAAAACCATTGAAGTAGATCCTAACTATGCAGAAGCATATTCCAACTTGGGCTTAATCTATTGCCTGCAAGCTCAGGATTTCTCTGAAAAAGCTACTACTGATGTCAATAATCCAAAATACAAAGAAGACCAAGCTACACTGAAAGTTTTCTATGAAAAGGCAAGACCTAATTATGAAAAAGCAAGAGAACTGAAACCTGAACAGAAAGATTTGTGGCTAAATGGATTATACAGAGTTTATTATAACTTACAAATGGGTCCTGAATTTGATGAAATAGAAAAATTGATGCAATAATTGAATTGCTACTATACCAAAGATAGCTTGAATATGTAAGCTATCTTTGGTATAATTTTCTTCCAAATTAGAGAAGGATAAAGGTTTATTTTAGTTTATAGTGTTATATATTAAACATAATATTGATATTACATCACAAACATAGGAAATGGGACATGTAATAGTATAACCATGAAAAGATAAAAAATAAGTGGACTCCACTAAAACTAATTCAGCATTTAGCGGTAGCCCACATCCTTACCTAGACAAATTAAAATTATCATTTCAATTAGGCCGCCCATAGATAACCAGCAATGGTGTATCAGAATGGAAAATCATTTTTCTGGCAATTCCTGGATTAAACAAACGAGAAAATATATTTCGCTTATATGATGTCAATGTAATAATATCTATGTGATTAGTTTTAATATATTCATCCAAGCTATTAAGGAAGTCATCATTCTTCACTACATCATAATGAATTTCCAATTGCGGATACTGTTTTTGGAAATACTCTTTAATGCCACCCAACTTTATCTCATTCCAAGTGTCTTTTACATCAGCTAAGTGTATTAAAGAAACAGAGAAGCAAAATGGCTTTAAACTATTAATTAATGAATCAAAAGCTATCAAGTCGCGCTGGTCAAAATTCGTAATAAATGCAATACGTTTCACAGCGTTAAATTCTTTGAACGGTGTATTCTCCGGAATGGCTAAAACCGGTACGCGACTACGCTCGATAACTTCAGCGGTTACACTACCAATCAAATCAATATCTTTCTGATTCTTACCACGTGTTCCCATGATGATAATTCTCGGACGATTTTCTTTAGAATAGCGTAATATCTCTTCTTCTGGAATGCCTTCTCTCAATACGCAAGTGTATTTTATATCAGGAAACTCTCCGGATGTAACTTTAGCTTTTACTTTATCGGACAAAGCATTCAAATCCGAATGTACTTTCTGCAATATATTCCGGACATTCTCTTCATCACTCAACTGATAGTTAAAAACATCACCGTATGGCAATGAAGTCGCATAGATAGGTGTAAAATATACATGAAGCAAAACTACTTCAGCATCTATGTTTTTTGCAAAATTAAAACCGAACTCACATGCTTTCAATGAATAACTTGAAAAATCGACAGGAATCAAGACCTTATTACTGCCTTTCTCTATTTGGGGCATCTTCTCTCCCACTACTTCTTCGGACAACCATGCCGAGCTTTCCGTAATTTTCAAAGCATGCGGTAAGTTGCTTTCTTTTATACGAACACGCACACCGGAAGATACAACCGGCTGTATTTGATTTACATTATGAATGTAAGTCTCAATACCTTCATTTTCGAGAACATTCTTTAGTATTTGTGCTTTAGCATACGTAAGAATCGCTAATGTTACTAATTTATCTTCCATAAGTCGTCTATTATATTTATTTACAAAACAAACAAGAAATCCCAATTGTTTCTCAGCAATTGGGATCCTTCTTTACTTTCTTTTCTTAAGCCTGAACAGGTTCAGCAGTTTCACCTGCCATTTCATCTAAAATTTTTAAAGCCCGATCAAGAACGGTAGTATCATCAATCATTACTAAACCGCCATCCGGACCGGGTTCTAAGTGAATTCCAACACTTTTACCCTCCTTAAAGTTATGACCGCCAAAGAAATTTCTTACAGTGTCAACATTAAGTCCAAGTTCATCGGCTATTCTATGCATACTACCACTAGGTAATGAGTCTTTAATCTTACGGAGTTCATTAAATGTTATCGTTCTCATATTCATAAATTTAATGGTTAATACTTTGTTATTTCTTTATCACGCTATAAACTTAAGGAAAAAAAAAGATAAAACAAACTATTTATCTGTATTTTTCCATTATATGTTTAACATTCTCATAAATACAAAAAGAACCCGTATGAAGTAAAAGGAAATAGTTTCCTTTATTTCATACGGGCTTCTATATTTAGCAATGGATACTCTTAAATCACTTCTATCGCAGAAGCAGGAATCCACCCTACCTTACCATCTTCCAAGCGAATCTCTTTCCATTCGCGCATGGAATTATCTTTAATTTCAATTTTATGCCCTTCATGCAGAACGAATAAACCAGTACCACTTTCACTGGGAGTACTCCGTACTGTAACACTGGGAGACAAGACTATTGCATCATTCCTATCCAGTAATTCACTTTTCTGCTCCGAAGCAAAAATATTACTTAGTACAGTAAATACCAAAAATAGAATTCCCGCTATAAACCCGCTTTTTTTCCAGATAATCTGTTTGGAAAAAAAGAATAGGGAAAACGAGATAAGCAAAAGAATAAAAAACACAATACCTAATTTAGCCCAAGCATCTACACTTAAACAATTTGTCAACGACTTAATCCAAGCTACAAAAAATATATCAGGTACAGAAACTACCTTATCTATCGTCTTGGAACGTGCTATTTCCAAATTAGCGCGAATATCTGCATTACCCGGTTGCAATAACAAAGCGCGTTCATAATTTAAAATTGCCTTTGCTATATCGTCTGCTTTATAATAGCTATTACCCAAATTATAATAAACTTCAGCAGCTTCACCTTTTTTTAATAAGCTCTCATATATTTGAATGGCAGAAGCATAATCATTACGCATATATGCACTGTCACCTTGTGCTTTCGTAACATTGTCAGCTGATTTAGTTGCAGAAAATTCCGTATGCGAACCTATAGACACAGAATCTTTGGCAGAAGCCGAAGTATCTGCCGTTCCTTGCGCCCAAACAGCTAATCCTATCAGTAGACCAAATACTAAGGATATTACTTTCTTCATCATTATACATCCTCCCAATTTAATGTTTTATAGAGTTTTCCATTTTACTGATAACTTCCAAAGAATCTGAATAAACTTTATCCATAGCCTGATTATCATCTCCGGGAGCAAAACGGGCAAACTCACAATTGTTCAATGCATCAAGGAAATCTTTTATCAGTGCATCATCAACACCGTAATTGAGAAGCTCTCCCTCGACATTATCTTTAGATAAACGTGAAACCGGAATACTCAATTTATCGCTAATATATCCCCACAATGCTTTCAATACTTCATCATAAAATGCATCTTTCTTGTTATCTGCCAACAATTTCCCCGCTAACTTCATACGTTTCACAGCAACCTTATTTGCTTTCTTCGTACGCATTTTAGCAACATTGGCATTGGCTGCAATCTGTTTACGATAAACAATGAAGAACAGGACAAATGCAATGCCGGGCACTATGTAAAACAGCCAATAAGCCAAAGAACCGAAGAAGAAATCTCCTTTTTGGGAAAGAGTTACGTTATTCTGCTTGATATAACGTATGTCCTCATTCAAAACTTTCAAATCTTCTTTATTAGTAAAATTGGCAATAGTCTGAGCTGCATTACCACTTCCCTTTTCTACATGGAGTTCGTATTCCTCGGTCGTTAAAGTCTTGTATGTACGAGATTTAATATCGAAATAGCTGAACTTTACAGCAGGAATCTTATATGTTCCCGCATTACGGGGAATGGCAAGATACTCAATCACCTGACTGCCGGAGAGTCCGGCATTTGTCAAACGGAACTTATTATCAACCTTCGGGTCATAGACTTCAAAGTCTTCTGGGAATTTAACTTCCGGAGTAGAGATTAATTTCAGATTACCCGTACCCGAAATAACAAGCCTCACAGTAACAGCATCGTTTGTCTTAACATTCGTACTATTTATAGAAGAAGAAATACTGAATTCTCCCACTCCTCCGGAAAATCCCGAAGGCTTACCATCCGGTAAAGCTTTTACATCAACAACCAATTTAGGGGTCATTAATGTCTTCTTCACTTCTACGTAATTAGAACCACCATTGAAGAAAGCTTCGAAAGGATCGTCCACATGAGTAACCTTGGCTATAGATGCATCAAAACGTGCCGCATCAATCGTTATTTTTCCCGGTTGTTGCGGAAATAATACAAATTGACGGTATACGGTCGTCTGATAGTTTCTTCCTTTATAGTGTTCAAGACTCCATTTACGGTCATTAGGCAATTCGACTTCCTGAGAATGAAACCCTTTAAAATCGGGAAGTTTCACGTTGTCAAAACCTCTCAAGTCTACTAAAGTATATATCTTATATGTTAACAAGAGAGCCTCTTGCTCATACAGGTTCGTCTTATTGGCAGTAGCTGTAATAAACAAATCACTATTCGATACAGATGTCCCGGAAGAAGCGCGGCTGGCAGTGCCCTCACTCTGTTTGCCACCATTTCCAGAAGCTCCATTAGCAGCCTGATCTGCCGGAAGAACCCTTACTTGTACAGAATTCGAAACCATTTGGTTACCATCAGCAGTGATAGTGGCTCCTGGAATGGTAAAATCACCTTCTGCAGTCGCCATTAAAATATAAGTGAATGTAATACTGCTGGTTGAAGTCGTCTGCCCATTAATCATCTGCACGCTACTCTGTTGCGAGCGGCTGGGCCCCATCAACACATCAAATCCCTTCATAGAAGGAGCACGAAAATCCCTTACCTTTTGTGTAGTCACCGTATACGACAGTCTGAACTGGTCTCCTACCGCCACAGCGTCAGGAGCAGACGCAGTAAACGATACCTTGCCATCGGCAAAGACATTCATACCGACTGCAATCAGTGCTATCCATAAGAAAACTATTTTTCTCATATATTATTTCCTATTATGTTTGTTACCAATCTTTTTCCAGACGACCTCCTTGAAGTACCTGCTGCTTTTTCACTTTATCCTGCACATCCTTCTCGTCTTGCATGACAGAGTTCAATAGCTGTTCTGCATTTTCCTTAGACATCTCATTATCTTTTTTTTCCGGCTGAGAAGGTTGTTGTTGCTGGTCTTGATTCTGTTGCTGGTCTTTCTGCTGATCCTGCTGTTTATCCTGCTCCTTCTGTTGGTCCTGTTTATCCTGATCTTGATTCTGATCCTGGTTCTGCTGCTGGTCTTGCAACTGTTTCTGTGCCAAAGCAAGGTTATAGCGCGTTTCATCATCTTTCGGATTATTGCGTAACGACTCCTTATAGGCTTCTACCGCCTTTGCATAATCCTTCTGAGAATGAAAGATGACTCCCATATTATGATAAATCTGTGCTAAGTTCGATTTGTCCTTTTCTATCTTGGTAGCTCCCACATATTGCTCCATCGCTTCCTGCAGCTTGTTCTGCTGGGTCAATGTATTTCCCAGGTTGAACATGGAAACCGTTGACTTCGGGTTTACCTCCAAAGCCTTCCGATAGTTCACTTCTGCATCCACATATACGCTATCCTTAAAAAAACGGTTTCCCTTACGGATATAATCGCGTTCCGCCTTCTGTGCAGAAGCTGAAACTGCCACTAACAGCAGCAAAACTATTCCAATATATTTTTTCTGTAACATACGCATCATTTCTTATTAGAGAATAAATGAATGTTGCGGAACAGAGGATTCTTGCGCTCCAATATCAACATCTCAGCCAGTAACAACAGCAGAATAATCCATGCCACTGCCTGAAACTGTTCATTGAATTCCGTGTACACCTGTGTTTCCACATCTGCCTTTGCCATCTTGTTGATTTCCTGACTAATCGCTTTCTGTGCACCGTTGGTATTGTCTACGCGCACATAAATACCATTTCCTGCCTGAGCAATTTCCTGACACATCTGCTCATTCAAGCGAGTAACGATTACATTACCTTCACGGTCACGACGATAATCATTAGTACCCTCTATTGGAATAGGGGCACCCTCAGGCATACCTACCCCTAATACATTGACCTGGATACCTTTCTCTGCAGCAGCCTTAGCTGCTTCTACGGCACCACCTTCATGGTTTTCACCGTCGGTGATGACAATAACAGTACGTCCCACTCCTTCTTGAGGTGTAAAACTCCGGGCAGCCAGATTTATTGCAGCTCCAATTGCCGTACCTTGCTTGGAAATCAGCGAAGGGTCGATGGACTCCAAAAACATCTTGGCAGAAATATAATCACTCGTAATAGGCAACTGGGTAAATGCGTCACCTGCAAAAACAATCATACCGACCTTGTCATTCTGCATCTTATCTACCAACTGCGCCACCAGCCGTTTTGCCTTCTGCAAGCGGCTTGGCTGTACGTCTTGTGCCAGCATGGAATTGGATATATCCAACGCAATCATCACTTCCACTCCCTGGCGTTTTACCGTCTCCAGTTTGGAACCAAACTGCGGACGTGCCAGCAGTACCGTGAACAACCCGATAGCCGCAAAAACCAACCAAAACTTCACATCCGGACGGTATTTGGAAACATCCGGCATTAGCTGTGCCATCAGTATAGGGTCACCAAATT
>OLAG01000367.1_pt1 | contig 10788 bp, 10 predicted proteins | sample 1607951 | NCBI WGS metagenome assembly OLAG01 (sample SAMN02674699, study PRJEB24791) | human gut metagenome, SKBSTL042 | isolation source: stool | host: Homo sapiens | place: USA | reverse complement strand
GGTGGAAGATGCCCTTGACAGTCGCCGCCGTATCTTCCCGGCCCCGTTATTTCGCACTGCCGTAATGCCAGGTGACCGCCTGCCGGATGTCGGGATGGAGCGATTTGCCGACGGGACAGGTTTCGGCCGCGCCTTGCAGGATTTTCTTGTCTTTGTCGCTGTAATCGCCCGGCAGGTAGAAATCGAGCCGGATCTCGGCGATGCGGCGCGGTTCGGCGGCCATGACTTTCTGGATCTCCACACGCGTTCCCTTCAGGTCGATTTCGAGCCGACGAGCGGCTATCCCCATCAGGGTCAGCATACAACTTCCCAGAGCTGCAGCAACCATGTCCGTCGGAGAGATGTATTCGCCTTTGCCGTTGTTGTCGGTCGGAGCGTCAGTGATAACCCGGTTACCGGACTGGACGTGCGTGATTTCGGTCCGCAGATCGCCCAGATACAAAGTTTGAATCGTAGCCATTTCCTAAAATTTTTAAGTGAATGTTTCCTGATAAAGATAGTGAAATGTGAGGGCAATCGTGCGGACTTGCACCCAAAAGATTGCCAAACCGAATCCTATCTTCTGCAAAGATAGGGAAAGCCGAGAGAAAAATGGAAACTTGGGCCCAGTTTTCCGAACCGCATCCTATCTAAGACTATGTCAAAGATGGGGAAAAGTGAGTGACAAGCCAAACTTGATTAGCATTTCTTCTCCTTGCGCGGCGAAATCCACGAGAGCCTTCCGCATCCGCTCCGATCGTCGGTCGGTCGAGCCAGCCCGAGCCGCATCTTGTAAAACCACCGTTTTTCGGAAAGTCCGGAAGACAGGTCCGCCATGCCTGAAATTCCGTTCCGCCCGTTCCGCGTCCTCTCCGATCCGGGCAGCGACGGACAGCGGCACGCCCGGACCGGATATTTGCCCGGACCGGGAGACCGAAAGCGAAATAAATTTCGTACATTTGTCCTCCATAAGGACTTATGCTCGAAAAACTCGCAAAACAGACCGCCATATACGGCATCAGTACGATCGTCGTACGATTCCTGAACTACCTGCTGACACCCTATTTCACCCGGGTGTTCGACCCGGGCATTTACGGGATCACCGTGGACGTATATGCCCTGATTCCATTCGCTCTCGTGATCCTGACGATGGGAATGGAGTCGGGATACTTCCGTTTTGCAGCCAAAGCCGACGAAGCGGGCGGCGACGTGACGGCCGCCAAACGGCGATTGTTCGCTACCACATGGGGCATCACTTCCCTGGCAGCCCTGCTTTTTTTCGGGCTGGTAACCCTCTTCCGCACGACGGTTTCCGAGTGGATGGGAGCGGATTACGCCGCAAACCCCGACTTCGTAGTATGGGTCGCGGCGATCATTTTCCTCGACGTTTGCACGGCGATTCCCTTTGCACGCCTGCGGGAACAGGGACGGGCCCTGACCTATGTCGGGTTCAAGGCCTTCAGCGTCGTAATTACGGTAGTTTTGGCAGTGGCCTTCGGTCTTGCCGGCTTTTACGAAACATCGTTCGGCGTAGGCTGGGTCTTCGTGGGCAACCTGATCGCCAGCCTGCTCACCCTATTGGCAATTCTCACCACGACGAACCGCACTCTGCCCCGTATCGACGGCAAGTTGCTGCGGCGGGTGCTCGTCTATTCACTGCCGCTGATGGTCAGCGGCATCGCAGGCACGGCCAACGAATTCATATACCCCCAGATGATCAAGTACCTCGTACCGGAAGGTGCGATGGGCGAAGTGGGTATTTACGGAGCGATCGTCAAAATCGGTATGGTGCTCATGCTTTTCGTGCAGATGTACCGGTTGGCCGCCGAACCCTTCTTCCTGGCCGATTATAAAAAATCGGACTTTTTGCAGATGAATGCCGCAGCACTTAAATACTACGTGCTGGTGTCGATGTTCATATTCCTGGGAATCGCTTTTTTCCGGGATCTTTTCGGACTCATCGTCGGCAAGGATTTCCGCGAAGGAATCGGCATTTTACCGGTGGTGTTGGGTGCGAACGTCCTCAACGGCGTATGGCTCAATCTGTCGTTCTGGTACAAACGGGAGGAGCGAACCTCGCTGGCTATCGTGGTTACCTTTGTGGGCCTGATATTTACGATCGGATGCAGCCTCTCATTTATTCCCCGCTGGGGATACTACGGAGCAGCCTGGGCCCGTTTAGTCAGCGAAGCGGCGATGGTTGCGGTAAGTTTTTGGCTCAACCGCCGTTTTTATCCCATGCCTTACCAGACCGGACGGATTTTGGGATATGTGGCGTTGGCGCTGGTTCTATACGGCGTGAGTGTCGTCGTGGATGACCATGTCGCTCCGGCTGTACCCAGATATGCTTGCTACGCGGCCTTGTTGCTGCTCTACTTTTACTATGCCGTGCGGCGGGAGAAGATCGACCTTCGGGCACTGGTCCGTTCCGCAATGCACCGGGGCATAAATAACAACGAAAGATGAGTGAAAAATTGATTATATTGCTGCTCAGCGGCACGCTGCTCATGACCGGAGTCATGGCCCTTTCGTGGGAACCCGGCCGCGATCGCACGCTGACGCTGGGACTGGTTCTGGTGGCGATGCTATGCATCGCGGTCCGGCAGCGGCTCCGGCGGATGCAGCGGAACAGGGAGTAAAATGCGGTTTTCGGAGGTCATCGGTCAGCGGGAGTTGAAACGTCATCTGGTGCGCGGGGTCGATGCCGGACGGGTGAGCCACGCCCAGCTCTTCACGGGACGTCCCGGAGCCGGGGCTCTTCCGCTGGCATTGGCTTATGTACAGTACCTCAACTGTACGAACCGCCGCGACGGTGATTCGTGCGGCGAATGTCCCAACTGCCGGCAGATCGCCGGTCTGGCGCACCCCGACCTGCACTTCGTCTTCCCGGTCAATAAACAGGGTAAAAAATCGGGAGAAGCGGTTTTGAGCGACGACTTCATGCCGCTCTGGCGGCAGGTCGTCAGCGAGCGAAACGGTTATTTCTCGCCGCAGGAGTGGTACGACCGCCTCGACCTGGGCCGGACACTCAAAGGGGCGATTTCGGCCCGCGAAGCCGACGGTATCATCCGCAAGCTCTCGTTCAAGAGCTTTGCCGCCGAGTACAAGTGCGTGATCGTATGGCTTCCGGAAACGATGAACGAGGAGGCGGCCAACAAGATTCTGAAAATTCTCGAAGAGCCGTGGGAAAAGACGCTCTTCGTGCTGGTGAGCGAGCGTCCCGACTTGTTGCTGCCCACGATTCTGTCACGAACGCAGGAGGTGGTCGTACCCCGGCTGACCGATGAAGAGGTTCATGCGGAGCTCGAACGCCGAGGGGAGCGCGATCCGGAGAAAATTCGTACCTTTACCCGGCTGGCTGCGGGCGACCTGATCGAACTGGAGCATCTGCTGCGCGGCGAAGGGAACGAACTCCGCAAAGACGATTTCGAATTTTTCTGTTCGCTCATGCGGTTGAGCTACAACGACAAGCACCTCGAACTGATGGCCTGGGCCGAAGAGGTGGCCCAACTTTCGCGGGAGCAGCAGCGGGCTTTCCTGACCGATGCGGTGCGTCTTTTGCGGGAGAGTTACCTGCTGCATGCGGGACTGGGCGAAATCTCCTGCCTGTGGGGTGAGGAGGCGAAGTTCTGCCGCAATTTCGCTCCGTTCATCGGAAACCAGAACATCGAATCGCTGGTCGCGGAGGCCGAATCGGCGATGGCCCAGATCCGGCAAAACGGGAACCCGACCATCGTGTTCACCTATTTCGCATTGAGCGTGAGTAAGATGATTAAAAAATTGTAATTATGGCAAGAGCGATCATACTGACCGGAGGAAACGTGGGCGACGTAAAGACCCGCCTGCAAAACGCACAGCGGCTGATCAACCAGCACGCCGGACCCGTCATGCGCTGTTCGCACCGTTACAAGAGCCGGGCATGGGGCTTCGATGCCGAAGAGGAGTTTTCCAACCAGGTCCTCGAGGTGGATACCGACCTGACGCCCGAACAGTTGCTCGACGCTTTACAGGCGATCGAGCGGGAACTGGGGCGCGACCGCGAGGCAGAACAGTCGCTCAAGCAAAGGACCGGTGCCCGATATACGTCGCGCCCGATCGACATCGACATACTCTTCTACGACGACCGCGTGATTCGCACCGAGCGGCTGACCGTTCCCCATCCGTTGATCCAGGAGCGCGAATTCGTGCTCGTCCCCCTGTGCGAATGGATGCGCGACTACCGCCATCCGGTGTTGGGGAAAACGGTCGGAGAGCTGCTCGAAGAGCTGAAAAATAGGAATGAAACCCATGAAAAAGCATAAGTTCAAGATACTGACTTTCGTCGCGGTGGCCGCAGCCCTGGCGGGGACGGGATGTTTCAAGTCGATCGGTTACGAAACATTCTACGTGCTCCGGCCCTGGGCGCAGGAAGGTACCGTCAAGACCCCCATCCCCCGGGAAGATATGCTGGCCTATGCCTTCGACGCGGACACAACCGAATGGAGCGTGCTCTCTTACGAGGACGCCGTGGCCGGAATAATCACCTCCCGGAGAACCGGCGAGAAGCTGCAGCCGATCGCCCAGGGCGAGCCGTACGAGATCGACGGCAACGAAAACTGGCTGGCGATGCAGCTCAACGGCCCCCGGTTTCTCATCCTGGCCGTGGACCAGTCGAATCGGCTTTACGGATTCACCGAGCAGGCCATCGGGGAGAATCTTCCGCAGATGCACGTGAGCGTAACCTTTTACCCGAAAGAAAAAGGCAAACGTTTCCTGAAGGGCAAATGGATCATGTGCAACGACTTTTATACGGAACCCGAGCCGGAACCGGATCCTGATCCTGAAAATCCCGACACGCCCGATAACCCGGACAATCCGGGAACGGAAGACCCGAATCCCGACGATCCCGATACGCCCGAAAATCCCGACACCCCGGAAAACCCGGATGTGCCCGATAATCCGAATCCGGACACTCCCGACGAACCGGCGGTTTCCGGCGCCCGGTCGTCCTTGTTTCGATAACAGAAAAACGATATGAAACGACAAAACCATAAAGCGATCGTCTGGCTTCGGGTCTGCGTCCTTGCGATGTTCTGCCCGGCGTTCCTGTGGCGCTGTGCGACCGTCATGAACCTCGAAGGCGGCCCGATCGACACCCTTCCCCCGGTGATCGTGTCGATGTTGCCGGACAACTTCACGACCAACTTCACCGCCAGGAAGATTTACGTCACTTTCGACGAATTCGTGCAGCTCAAGGACCAGCAAAAAGAGTTTTTCACGTCGCCCCAGATGAAGAAGAAACCCCAGCTTTCGATCCGGGGCCGGGGCATCCTGATCCAGATCAAGGATACGCTCAAGGAGAACACGACCTACGCGCTGAATTTCGGCAGTGCCGTGCGCGACAACAACGAGGGCAATCCGCTCTACTCGATGCGTTACGTCTTCTCGACCGGCCCGGAGGTGGATTCGATGGTCGTTTCGGGATATACGGCCGACAGCTACACGGCCGACAGCGTAGCCAAAAGTTTCATTTGCTTCTTTCCGGCCGATTCGGTGGAGGATGTTCCCGAATACGACTCGACGATGTTCAAATACCAGCCTGCGGTGATCGCCCGTGCGGAAACCAACGGTATTTTCATCGCCCAGAACCTCAAGCCGATTCCCTACCGGGTCTATGCCTTCGAAGATAAGAACAACAACCAGATTTACGAACCTTCGGTCGATCAGGTAGGCTTTCTCACGGGAACGTACAACCCCGCTGAGCTGCCCGACTTCGGCATCTGGTACGACTCGATCCGCCGCTACGTGACGGCCGACCCGCAGCTTTACTTCCGAATGTTTACCGACGAGGCTTTCGGTCGGCAATACCTGCGCGAATCGGAACGTCCGGTGCAGCACAAGGCGCTCCTCTATTTCAATGCGGGCCATCCCCGGATCGACAGCATCGTGTTCGACAGCATCCCTGCCGACCGCGTAATCATTGAGCCTCAATCACGCAACCGCGATACGATCGCGTTGTGGTTCGACGTTCCTTCGGCCAGTCTGCCCGATACCATCCGGGGAGAAATTACCTACATGAAGCACGACTCCCTCGACCGGCTGCTTCCCTCGACCGAGAAGTTGAAACTGGCCTGGCGGTATATCGAATCGAAAGAGGAGGCCAAAGAGCGAGAGCAGCTCGAAAAGGAGAAAGAGAAGACACTGGCTGCCGGCGAAGAGTGGGTCGAACCGGAGAAGCCGAGTACGTTTACCTACAAGTTTTCCACGACCGGTTCCGTTACCCCCGAAACCAAGCTGTACGTCGAATTCGACTACCCGCTGGTCCGGTTCGACTCGGCTGCCGTCGTGCTGACAGAACAGATGGAGAAGGAGGAACCGCGTCCGATCCGGATCCGATGGCAGCAGGATACGGCCAACATGCGGCGCTGGTGGCTGGATGTTCCCTGGCAATTGAAAAACAATTATGCCCTGACCATCCCCAAAGGAGCGTTGGCAGATGTGGCGGAGCAGCAAAACGATTCGATCGCAGTCAATTACACGGGTGTCGATCCCGAGAAATTCGCTACGTTCATCGTCAATGTGGTCGGTAAAAGCGACGAGGCGAGCTACATCGTGCAGTTGCTGAACGAATCGGGAAAACTCCTTCAGGAAAAAACCGGCGTGCACAGCGGAGTATGCCGTTTCAATTACGTACCGGCCGGCAACGTGAAGTTCCGCATCATCGAGGACATGAACGATAACGGTCGCTGGGACACGGGCAATCTGGTGGAACGGCGGCAGCCCGAGCGGGCCGAATACTATATGGACGATAAAAACATCGATACCTTCGCGGCGAAGGAGAACTGGGAAGTGGAGCTTACTATCGATATGAACAAGGTATTCGCGCCGGTAACGATGCAATCCCTCGCCGAGCTGCTCGAAAAACGCGAAGCCCTGCGCTTGCAAAAGGTGCTGGAAGAGCGGGCCAAGAATCCCAGGCGGAACACCAACAGCAATACCTCGAACACGACGAGCACCATGGGCGGAGGATTCAACAGCGGTATGAACACGATGATGAACGGATTGAGATGATGAGGCGTTTAGGAATGATATGCCTGTTCCTCGGAGCGGTGCTGTGCGGCGGCACAGCGGCGGCACAGCATACGCTGGGCGTAACGGGCGGTTACGGCTACGGCAATGCCCGGTTTTATCCCGACCAGGAAACCCGGGCGGTCTGGGGATGCTACACGGCGGGCGTAACGTGGCGCTATTACGGACCCCAGCGTTTCGTAGGCGGTTTCGGCATCGATTTCGAATATCTGCAACGGGGATTCTCGTTTCTTCAGAATCCGACCGAAGAGGACCCGGCCAAATACCAATGGTACACGCGCCGCGTCAAGTCGCTGATGCTGCCGATCGTCTGGCAGCCGCACATCTACCTGTTCAAAAACCGGATGCGCGTCTATCTCGATGCGGCGGTCTTTTTCTCCTACAACATCTCCTCGACATTCATCAACGAACAAGGTTCGACGGTATCTCCGGAGCAGTCCAAAGGTCCTTGGCGGGGAGAATATGATTTCAAAGTGGTCCGCGACAACCGGTGGGGGTACGGTCTGGCGGGCGGCGGCGGTGTCGCCGTACTGGTGAAGCAACTGGAGTTCAGCGTTCGGGTGCGTTACTACTTCGGCTATTCGGACCTGCTGCGCAATCACAACAAGTATGCGGGAAATACGACGGACGGCTACGAAAATCCATTCTATACTACCCCCCAGCGATCCCCGCTCGATAACCTGACCTTCAGCATCGGCGTCAGCTACCGTTTCAACAAGTCCGGTTTCACGGAGTGGAACAACCGTCCGCCCAAGCGGGACAAGAACAAGGAGGTTTTCAATTACAAAGGAGTCACAAAATAACCGAAATATGGAAACTACACGCCAGCAAAAGATCGCCAAACAGATTCAGCGCGACATGGCCGAAATCTTCCAGAAGGAGGGGGCCGAAATCGTACGGGGAGTGCTCGTGACGGTAACCGCCGTGCGGGTTTCGCCCGATTTTTCATACGCCAAGATCTACGTCAGCGTCTTTCCCTTCGAACAGAATGCCGCTGTCATGGCCACGCTGGAGCAGCACAATTGGTTCCTGCGCCGGGCATTGGGTCAGCGGATTCGGAACCAGCTCAAGACGGTCCCCGAAATCCAGTTCTTCCTGGACGATTCGCTGGAGTACATCGAGCAGATCGACCGGGCGATGCACCGCGAGGAGTAACCTGCGATCCGCCGAAGGCCGATGCTCACCCGATTCTTTGCCCGCCGCTATCTATTTTCACCGAAATCCCGTTCGGTGATCAACGTTATTGCGGGTGTGAGCGTTCTTTCGTTCGCCATGCCCGTTGCGGCGATGATCGTGCTGCTGTCCGTGCTGAACGGTTTCGGAGATTTCGCCAAGTCCATGTCTTCGGCCTTCGATGCCGATCTGACCGTTGCCCCCCGTGAAGGGCAGACCTTCGCATCTGCGGAAATCGACAGTCTGGCGCTGACCCGCGTGAAAGGGGTCGGGGTCGTTTCGTACCTGCTCGAACAGCAGGTTTTGCTCGAACGGGACGGTTTGCAGACGATGGCCACGTTGCGAGGCGTGGACGACCGTTATACAGAAGTGTTCCCGATCGAGGAAACGATCCCGCTGGGCAGTTGGAGCGTTCGCACGGGCGATCTCGACCGACTGGTGCTGGGACGCGACATGGCCCGCACGCTCGGAATCCGGTCTTTGGTCCGTGCCGAAGTCGCCGTCTATGCCCTGCGGCGCGGCAGTTTCTCGTCGTTGCTTCCCGTCGATGGATATTCGGTGCGGCGGCTCGACGTCGGAGGACTCTTCTTTCTCGATTTGGAAAGCGAGAATGAATACGCACTTACCTCCCTGCGTGCAGCCCAGGAACTTTTCGATCGTCCGGGACGCATATCGGCGATCTCGGTGCGCGTAGCCGACGGTGCGGACGCGGAAAAGGTCCGGCGTGAAATCGCCGGAATCGTCGGCGACGATTTCACGGTGCGCACCCGCGACGAGATGAACGCCCTCTTCTTCCGACTGGTTGCCTACGAGAAATGGGGCGTTTTCTTCATTTCGCTGCTGGTCCTGGTGCTCGCCTCGTTCTCGGTAGTCGGGACCCTCGTGATGCTGATGATCGAGAAACGGGACGATGTGGCCACGCTGCGTGCCCTGGGCGCCGATACGAAGCTCATTCGTTCGATCTTCGTCGGCGAAGGACTCCTGATCGGCGGTCTGGGGGCGTCGATAGGAGCCGTGCTGGGCGTAGGCTTCTGCCTGGCACAGCAACATTTCGGAATGATTCGCATCCCGGTCGATACGTTGTTGTTATACAGCTATCCCGTAGAGATGCGCTGGAGCGATTTGCTGATCGTTGCGGCGGCTTTCGGGGCGGTAATTCTGGCGATTTCGGAGCTGACCGTGCGGAGTGTGATGAAAAACAACAAACTATGATATGAAACGATTGATCCGTCTGTTTTGTCTGATCGCGGCGGCAACCGCCCTCGGTTCCTGCGCCCGGGACAAGGTGATCCCCGACGAGGAGCTGGCCCGGATTTTCCGGGATGCCTACCTCATCAACGCCTACGTTTCGGACCGGGGAGTGAAGCTCGACTCGCTCGAACTTTACGAACCGGTTTTCAGCCGTTACGGTTACACGGCCGAAGATGTCCGCTATACTATCGGCAACTTCTCACGGCGCAAAAGCGCCAAGCTGAGCGACGTGGTCGAACAATCCATCCGGCTGCTCGAAGAGGAGAGCGCCTACTACAAGTACGAAGTCGGCGTACTCGATACGATCGACAACGTGGCCCGTCGCCGTTTCACCCGCACGGTCTATTCCGACTCGCTGATCCGGGTCACCCGGATCAAGGACACCGCACGGCTTCGGGTTCGGATTCCCGACACACGTCCCGGCGAATACCGTGTGTCGTTCGACTACCTGATCGACTCGCTCGATGAGAACCTCGCGCCCCGTATGCGGGTATGGCTGGTGGAGGCCGACAGTTCCCGCAAGGGCGAATCCTCCTCGATCCTGCGGAAGTCGAGCCGGGAGCGTGTTTCCCGGATACTCCAGGCGGACAGTTCGGCCCGTTCGCTCGTACTCTCCCTGTACGGGACCCGCGAAAAGTTCAGGCGTCCCGACGTGACGATATACGACCTGAAAGTATCCTATACGCCCGAAACCGCAGAGGCCGTGGACAGCCTCTACATCGACCAGTTGGGTCTTAAAATCTTCGCCGATGAATTCTTCTCCGTCTTTTCGCCGGATAGCCTCCAACTACCTCTTCACGGGGAGGCATCTCGTTAAACACCCGCTGGTGACGGTTCGGGCCGACGGACGCATCGAATCCGTCGAAACGTGCGCCGCGCCGGACGGCAGACCCGGTGTCGAATTTTACGCGGGAGTCTTGGTTCCGGGACTTATCAATGTCCATTGCCACCTGGAACTCTCCTACCTGCGGGGCGCTATTGCCCAGGACGGCGGCTTCGCCGCTTTCGCCCGGTCGATGGGCCGGGTGCGGGGACAGTTCAGCGAACAGGAGCGGGCTGCGGCCATCGCTGCGGCCGACGCCCGGATGTGGGCGGAGGGGATGCAGGCCGTAGGCGATGTAGCCAACGGAGATTCGGCCTTTGCCGTAAAAGCCCGCAGCCGCCTGTCGTACCGTACTTTCGCCGAAGTCTTCGGGCTGCATACCGACTCGACGGACGAACAGCGGCGTCTGCTCCGCTATCCCGAAACTTCGCTGACCCCTCACTCGATCTACTCCGTGCAGGATGCCCTTTTCCGGGAGATCTGCGCGGAGGGCG
>OLAG01000350.1_pt1 | contig 11125 bp, 10 predicted proteins | sample 1607951 | NCBI WGS metagenome assembly OLAG01 (sample SAMN02674699, study PRJEB24791) | human gut metagenome, SKBSTL042 | isolation source: stool | host: Homo sapiens | place: USA | reverse complement strand
AACATAAGGATATGAGTGCACAATCGTATATCAAGTTCTGGACAGCCGAACCCTCGGAGCATGAAGAAGTGCAGGCATACGACCTGCTGGGCTACGAGTATGACTTCCGGAAAGAAACCACTCCTAACGGAAAGGTAACCGGGAAGACCTACGGCGGTAAAATACGGGTAAGCATTGCCGGATTTCCTACAGAGGAACTCTTGGAATGGATGTTCAATTCAAGAATCCTGAAGGACGGAGAGGTGATGAACACTTCCGGCCTGCCCGGTACTCCCAAAGAGATCATCCGTTTCAAGGGAGCAAAATGCCTTGATTTCAATGTGCATTCAACAACCAAAGAGAGCCGTACCTCACTATTCATCCACTTCCGGGAAATGGAGACCGGCGATTCGTGTCACTTAAACTTATAATCATGAACTGGTTCACTTCATTGTTCAGAAACAAAAAATCCTCAATGCCGGATGACCGCTACGTGATGCGGCTGTCCGTCTGCCATGAGACATACAGCATTGAAGAGTTCGACCTGCAATTCAAGCGGAATACAGACCGTGACGGATTGCCTGAAGGTGAGGCATACGGCGGATTCGTCACCTGTACCCTCAGCGGGATGCCGGGTGACGAGCTGTTGAGATGGGCCGCATACAGCCACTCCCATGAAGACGGCGAAATACGGATCTACCTGAAGGAGCAACCCGACCAACAAGCGGCATTTGCCTTGCGCTTTGTGGAAGGGAACTGCATCCGTCTGCAACGCAAGGTTGACCGTATCTCCAATTCCAGCAGCATCGTCCTTCTGTTTGCCGCAAGAACACTAAAATTCATAGACGAAGAATTTGAAAACGAATGGCACTGACAAGTATGGAAACAAAGTTTTGCAAATTGCCCCTGGATTTTGAAGCCTTGCTCAGCGAGGATGTGGAAAACAGCCGTCTTGCATCCTGCTCGGAAATCGAGTCCATCGACCAGTTTATCGAACTGCTGATCAGTACGGCTCCCGGCGAACATGCCTTTGACAAGGAGTTCGGCTGTGAGATCTTTTTTCTCGACTTTGAAAGCATTGTCTCACACACCCGTTGGGAAGGACAATTCTCGGAATACATAACCAAGGCAATTACCCGGCACGAGAAGCGGCTTACGGGTGTAAATGTACGTGTCATCATTGATGACACCACCCGACAGGACAATGTATTTGATGCTCCCGCCGTAAAGAAACGTGTACAAGTATATGTATATGGAACCCTGGTACATACCGGAGAAAAACGGTGTTTCTATTATGTAATCTATTTAGGACCGATTTCAACCCGATGAAAGGATTATGAGTACAGAAAAATACAATAAAGAGCAAATCAGAAACCGTATGCTGAAATACGCTGCGGCTTTCTGGGGAATAAAAAAGGCGGAAAACTTCGACCCGGTTGTCAAGCTCCTGCTGGAAGCATTGTCCAACGAGATATATATGCTGGGAGAGGATTTTACCGCCATCGAGACAAGGCTGCTGGAAAAGACCGCCCGAATCCTTACCCCGGACATCCTTACCTCACCCTTTCCCGCACACGGCATCGTACACGCCTATCCCATAGAACCGTGTTACCTGATAACCCGGGAATCGGGCATGTATTACGAGAGCGACTCGCTTACCCGGAAGCTATCGACCGGAAGCGTATCGTTTTATCCCGCCTGCGATACCCTGCTGCACAAAGCCGACGTGAAATATATGGTCTGCGACGACCTTCTCTACCGGATAGCCCCTACCTTGGAGAAGACCATGATTGCCCGTGCAGAGACAAGGATGTCTCCGCGTACCGTCTGGTTAGGAATGGCGGTGGATGAATCCATTTCCGACCTTGAAGACTTTTCGTTCTATCTAGATTTTCCCAACCTTACGGAGAGCTATGAATATCTGCTCCTGCTCCCCTGTACGGAATGGTCCGTAGAAGGGAAGACAGTCGTGATGGAAGGGGGAATCCATGAAAAGACAACCATACAGAAAGAACCAACCCGTGCCTTTTTCCAAGACTATGACGTAATGTCCGTCATAGACAAGGAAGTCATGGATATTTACAGCAAACATTTTCTGAAGGTATCGCAGTCCTTTCCACTCGACGGTTCCTGCAGGAAAAACCTTCCGGACACCCTGCGGTCCTGTTTCAAAGAGGCCGTTCTGGAGAAGATGCAGGACAAGCTGGTATGGGTGAAGATACAGTTCCCCGCCCATTTCACAACGGAAGTCCTTGAAGAACTTCATGCCGGCATCAACATCGTGCCTGTAGAGAACAAGACGCTTCACGAACAGACGACCACCCTTGAGGAAACTTTCAGGGTGATACCCTTGCGCACGGGCAGCTACGAATCCCTTCTGTCCGTACACAGCGTGAAGGATTCTGACGGAAAGAACTACCATGAACTCCTCTATTCCGCAAAGGATTCCACGGAAAGCTATGGAACCTACTCCATCCGCAAAGGAGGATGCGAGCGTTTCGACTCCCGTTCCGCCAAGGAGCTGCTCGGCTATCTGTCCGACCTGCTGGATGACGAGACCCATGCCTTCAATGCCGTATCAAGCATCAAGCTACAGGCACTTACCATCCAGATGGAGCAGCTGATGGCGCAAATGAAACAGACAGCGGACAACATGAACGAGTTCAGGGAAACACCTTATTACCTTATGATTGACGAATTGTCCGGCAAGGGGCAGATTACCGTCAAATACTGGACAACCAACTGTGAGGTAGGAAACCGGATACAGGCAGGCGTAAACCTGTCCCCCAATGCCACCACTTACCTGGACCCGAAGACACTGGCTCTGGTCAGTACCACCTACGGCGGGAAACAAGCCCCCCAAAACAGAGAACGGATTGACATCTACAAATACGCCTTCATTTCGCACGGCCGTGTCCTGACACAGAACGACATAGCCAGCTTCTGCAAAAAAGAACTCGGAGAACTGCTGGTGCGGACAGAAATCCGGAACGGGGTGGAAATCAGCCCGATGCCGCACGAAGGACTGATCCGAACCAAAGAAGTCCATCTGATTCTTGGAACGAAACTGGATGAGCCTTCGCAGGAAAAACAGATAAAAGACAATCTGCGTACCAAACTCTCGGCCTGTTCGCCGGACACATTCAACTACCGGATATTCATAGAATACAATAAAGCATAAATACCATACTTATGAACCCAGTTACCCAACATCTCATTTCATCGTACCTGCTGATGCCGCTGCTGACCGTGATTTTCGGAATCGCGGCCTATTTTATCGCACGCAAGAACAAACTGCTCAACAACAAAAAACTGATTGCGTATCTGCTGCTGTGCGGCATAATCCTTGCCCTGCCCGGCCTGTCCGGATTCATGGACTATAACTTCATGCCTTATGCCTACATCCTGCTGGTCATCCTGTACTGGACTGCCGGATATTACAACCGGCTCATCCTTCGCAAAGTGTTCGCGTCAAGCAAGGAAATGCCTTCTTTCGGCATCCAATGCCTGCTGACGGTTACGGTCATGCTTCTGGGAGCCGGACTCTTTTCCGTAGTGTTCAACCTCTGCAACGAACTCCAGTACGGCATCTGGGCCTCCACCTGCCTGCTGCCCTTTGCATTTCCACTCCTGTATTCCCAAACGGTGAACAGCTATTTCGACATACCCATTGAAATTTATAAAGTATGGAAATATTCGGAGGAATATGACTCGGATACCTTGTACATCAACCGTGAACGGAGCATCGTAATGGATGTGGACATATTCCGCAGGGTGGATGACCCCGCATCGGAACGCATAACCGGCAAGGCATCCGAGGATGTCATCTTCGGGCAGTGGTTCCAGCGCATGATTGACGACTGCAACCTCAAATCACCGTCTTCGCCCATCGTATATAAGAATGAAGGAGGAGCCTATTACGAATGGGTATTCTATACCAAACCGTCCTTTTTCAAGAGACGGCGCTATATAGACCCCGACGTTACACTTGCCGGCAACAAGCTGAAAAGACACGATGTAATCATAGCCAAGCGTGTGGCAAACGAACTTATAAAGTATAACGAATATTAAATAGAAACATTATGATAGGAAAACAGAGCCAAAAGAAAAAATATCCGCTGGTAAACTGGGCGGACGGAATGCCCGTCAACAAAGGGCATTTCACCCAACAGGAAGACCACTTTACGGACCGGTTGTGCGAATACCAGTCGTTTCATCTGAACCGCAATACCTACGGACTCCTGCCATTCAAGAAAGGAGAACCGGTTTCCGGCGATTTCAGCATTACGGAACTCGTTACAGGCACCTTGGAAGTCCGATTGAAACGTTGCCACGCCCTTACTTCCGGAGGTTACCTGATAGATTATGATGCCGGTGAGGATGACGAACTCACCGCCAGTTTCCATATCCCTACAGAAGAGGAAGAAGAAAAGGACAAGCGGTGGGATGTCATACTGATGGCAGACCCTTTCGAGCATCTTCCTTCGGGTATTCCGAACGAGAAGGAAATCAGTCCACGCCAGCCCAATGCCTTACCCAAATATGCGTTGAGCGTGCTGCCGAGCGGACAGACCGACGGAAGCGAGCTGGGAAGACACTTTCTGCTGATCGGCCGCCTGCGCAAGAACGGAAACCGCTGTGAAGTGGACGGAAACTTCATCCCGCCATGCACAAGCATGTCCAGCCATCCGGACCTGAAAGGCTACTATACCAAATTCGGGCAACTCGTGGATTCCATAGAAAAAGCTTCGTTTGACATCCTTGCCAAAGTGGAGAATGCAGAAAAACAGACCAGCCTGGCCACCAACATCGGTATGCTGTGCCGCCATGTCATGCTGTTCATATCCGATATCTACTTCTCCTTCCGCAACGAGGGGCAATACTATTCACCGCTACACTTCCTGAATGTATTCTCCACATTGGCTCACCGCCTGTATGTATGCCTGAGTTTCATGGACAAGGAAGACAAGGAGGACCTGCTGAAATACTTCAACGAATGGAACGGCATCACTCCCGGTGCCTACGAAGGCCTGCTGAGGGAAAATTGCGGGCTGCTGTACAACCACCACAATATCCGCCAACTGATGGTTACGGCGGAACGTTTCCTATACCTGTTCAATGACCTGTGGACAACCCTCAGCCGTCTGGAATATATCGGCAAGCACAAGGAAAACATCGTTGTCGCCGAACGCTCCAGACAACCGAAAGAATCGAGCGAGTCACGCTGGAACATACTGGACTAATCCCCTATAAGCGAACGGACATGACGGAAGAACAAGATAAAATAGTACGGTTTGACGAACATTCCCATTCATTCAACCTGCCGGATACCGACTTCAAGGCGGAAGTGGTGGCCAGCGGACTGAAAGAGGCCGGGTATGATGCAGAGCGTACCCTCATATTCAGACGGGGAGACATCCGGCGCGGATTCTCGAAAGACATCCATGACATCCACCCGGAATATTCCCATTATGACCTGACGGATTACCTGTATCTTTATGTGAACAGGAGAAGCCTTTATGACGAGCTGCCCGAAGGCATATTCCACAAGAACCTTTACCAGTCCGAGAAAATATCGAAGGAACAGGTGCTGGACGAAATCCGCATCCACCGCGAAGAGGAATTTTTCGCCCGCCGTTTCTTCAAGCCTTTCGAAATCTCCCTGGACCATATGCTGGTAGCCTTCCAGAATAAGGAACGCCGCATTGACGAGATGAACGTACATCCGGATTTCGTAAGCATCTTTTCCGGTCAATGGCCCGTACTGGAACTGCTGCCGACCCATCTGGCGGTCATGCTTATCCATATGCTGGCCTATATGGAACAGATTACAGCGAGCCTCTCCAAAACCGGCGAGTGCATGACCATTCTGACCGGTGTGCCCGTGCATATCAAGAGAGGAGACAAATGCGTGGTGGAAGTGGATTCCTGCCTTATTCCCAAATTGGGAAGCTGCATTCTGGGAGACGACATGGTTCTGGGAAACAGTTTTGCCGACGGCACCTACCAGATGCTGGTAGAAATCGGTCCACTGTCCGCCCGACGGATGGAGAGCTTCTTTCCCGGCGCTGCCGACAGTAAAATACTGAATGCGCTGACAGAACTGTTCCTTCCCTCGGACAAGGAGATACAGATCCGCTACATCATCCAGCAGGAAGATGCCCGGTTCAGGCTGGGAACCCCAACCGAACAAGGCGCCTATCTGGGTATCAGCACCTATTTATGAATATAAAACATCATCCTATATGAAACCGAAAAACAACACAGAAGTAAGGAAAGCCTATCTGAGATTCGCGGGCTATCTGACATGCTGCACCATCCTTGCGGTAAGCATCTTTGCCTGTTTCCTGAAAACCTCCGGCATAGAAGTAAAGCGAATCACGGAGCAGGCACTGGAATATGACCATATCTATGCCAAAGAGCTGTCCCTGTCGAACAGCATGGACTCCATCTACCAGTACATGAAACTGATGAACACTTCACCGCAAATAAACGACAAGCTCCTGCAAAGCGTTGTCAGTACGCGCAAGATGAACCTGCTCAAATATGTCCAAGGCATGGACACCAAAGATTGCAGGCTTTACAGGCAGCTGCTGGAAAACCTCAACATCTTCCTCGGGGTAAAAGACTCCATCCGTCTGCTGAATATCCAGGAAGAGATGGTGAAGAAAGACCTGATGCAGTGCATCCAAGACAACTGGAAAACAAGGCGTAACCTGAATGTGGGTTCCGGCGGCAACAAACAATAAAACGGAAAGCCATGGACAACAACAGAAAGACAATGAACAAACGGGAAATATTCATGGGACATGCCTATGTATTCCTGTTCTTTTTCCTGACAACCGTAGCGTGTTGTCTGGTAATCTTCATGTGGAACTCAGATTTCAAGATGTTTGAACAGAAAGAGTTCGTAAAGATCAAGATGAACCGCATCAAGGATTTCCAGCAGGAACAAGCGGAAAGCCAGTTGCCGGTGGACTCCCTGTTCCGTAAAATAGAAACATTTGAACCGGGCGTTTACGCCCAGTATGAAGAAGACGACATCCATTATCTGATAAACAACCTGCGGAACACATACGAAAGGAACAGCTGGGACAAGCGATACAAGCTGTTCATGCACATTGCCGACTTTTATGCCATGTGGCTGTCCGACAGGAAACAGCTATGGAGTATCGGACAAAACATAAGTCTGTTCAAAGCCAATCTGGAGGAGTGCGAGATAGGCTTGCAGAAAAAGGAGGAAGACTTGCGCTCAGGAACTAAAAACAAATGACATGGGAAAAATTTATACCAGAAAGATTCTGTTCGTAATCGCAGCCATGCTGCTGTGCATCCTTGTCGCCATACTGATCCGGCTGTTCTTTTCCAGCCGCACCGTGCGTATGACACTGACCCCCATAGAGGTGGAAACCGGAGAAACGGTCCATTATGCAGACAGCACCCGCAACGCACGCTCCTGGCTTTGGGAATTCGGCAACGGGGACATATCACACGAACGGAGCGGAGAATACGTGTTCAAGAAACCGGGACGCTACCAAGTGCGCCTTCAAGTGGACGGAGGACTGGAAAGGAAACAGATCATCACAGTACACAGGAGCCGGGATGATTACGGAAGCGACGAGCTTGTCAGGATGAAAGCACCGGCAACCGCCTTTCAAGGAGAAATCGTATCTTTCAAAGGATACGGTCCGTCGAAAGAATGGCGCTGGCAGTTCGGAGAATCCGGAATTGTCGATTCGCGGGAGCAGAATCCACTCTACGCCTATACAGAACCCGGCATATACGAGGTTCTGCTGACTACGGAGAATACCCAATATCCGGTCCGGCACACCATTGAAATCCTTCCCCAATATACGGAGAACGACTCGACAGACGTGCTTGTCATCATCGGCAATGACATCCGTGAACACTTGCAAGCCATCGTGGACGGCAAGCCGTTCAATACCCATTACAATTATATCCTGAAGAAATACCTTTGCGGAAATCCGGACATAGCGGTAACCGTCAACAACAGCAAGAAGAATGATTTCTATTCCTATTGCCAAGGACTGAAAATCATAGCACGCAGGAAAACCCTTATAGACGAGGTGTTCGTCGATATGGGAGACAACCTGAGCAACGAATGTGTGATGCAGCTGATGGTAACACAGCACGAACGCTTTTCCGAACAAAAAAACAAATGAGGCATGAAAAAGAATTGCATATCGACACTCATAAAAGGAGGATGGATTTGCGGGTGCATCATCTGTATGGCATCCTGCGGACCAGTACACCGTTTTACGCGGATAAAGAATGTACCCCGTGAATATATGCGGAACTATTCCATAGAAGGGGTAAAGGCTCCCCGCAGCCAGACACTGCCCAAGCATACCCCGTGGATTGTCTTTGCCAATGAAGCAGGAACATCCTATCTGAGTCCGAGCGGAAAGAACGAGATGCAGTCTGTGAAATACATGGACGCATTTCTCGTCATCAAGCGAAAAGGAGACTGGCTCAGAGTCATTCAATACGACCCAGCCATTCTGAAAAACGGGAAACTGAAAGAATGGAAACAGGCAAAATACTGCGGATGGATCAACCAAAACGACCTGTTGCTGACCCGGAGCGGCTTTACCGACATTGTTACCGGATTCAAAAACAAACAGGTGGTCATGCTGAACGACAGCGTGGCATTGGCCACCCCAAAAACGTATTTTGCCAACGACTCCGTAAAACTGTTCAAAAATACAGACCTGACACAAGAGGCTGGCAAGATTCCATTTTACAGTGTCGTATATCCTTATCAAATATCGGAAGACAAAGGATGCACCCTCGTGGCAGACAAGCCGCAGCTTGACGCAGACAGCATAGGGCATGCTGTCATCGGATGGATAGACGAACGCCTGCTGACCGCCCCCGAACAGCAGCTCCATATAGACATAACCTCGCTGCCGGACAGCACGCTTGTTTTTAAAGACAGGGAACGGAAAGACACCTTGCCGCTATCATCCAACGACCTGAAGCGGAAACTGCAACTTTCGGCCAGCCAGCCTGCTATCCGCTACAGCCCGGTACTGTCCTACCGGAACAATGACACGAGCTTCTGCTTCAAAACCCGGCTTCCGATGCCGGTCATCGACAAACGGGAAAGCTATGTGCTGAATGTCAACGGCAATCCAATCTATTACGGGACTTTCAAAAACAAGATAGAGAAGGACCTGCAAAAAATAAACCTCATGTTTGTCCTGGAAGGAAAAGAGAACACCATCCAACGGTTTCCAGCCGTGGTGAATGCCATCCAAGGACTGCAATCGCAACTGGTGAATGACGACAGCTTTTCTTTCAGGTTCGGTGCCGTGCTTACCTTCAACGAACCGGACAGCCGGAAAGACCCCATCTGCAAACTGACTCCCGACTACATGGAGCTGCTTGATTTCCTTTCCGCCAAAGCACGTAATGCCGAGCAACTGAAACCTACATACGGACGATTCGGCAGCTGGTCCGGCCTTCGGATCGGAGTGGAGCAATTCAACAAATGTCCAGATGAAACCAATATCCTGGTTGTCATCGGCGATAAAGGGTTCAACAGCGAGTGGGCAGACTCCACCTTGGTGAACAAGCTGGTAAAAAACAACTGCCGCATGATCGGCTTCCAGCTCTACGGAGGAGAACCGGATAACTTCAACAACTTCGTGCTGCAAATCGGGAACATGATAGATTGCTCGGCACCACGCATCAGCCGGAAAAAACGGGAACTGATTGTATATCCCGAACAAATCAGAAATGAAAACGAATATGCGGAGGTGAACCATAACACCTATTGTCTGGACTTTCCAAATCGGAGCATGACACAGGGATGGCTGGTGTTTCCGCAAAAGAACGAATCGCTGGAACTGGAAGGACTGACCACCGCCGTGGATTCCATGCTGATACAAGTGAAGTTTGACAATACCCTGCTGAGCAACAGTCTGGCAAGGGCATTCGACGAAGTGGGTACACACCGATATAGGACAGATTCGACAATGACAGCTTATTACCATATCCGCCAGTCGGGGGTACACCCCATGCTATCCGTACTTCCGGATACCGAACCTGCCTGGAGCCTGCCTGCACAGCCAATCGTACTGCCGGACTCGCTGTCCTCCACACTGGACTATTATCTGCTTGTCAACGAAGAGGAGTTCAAACGGTTGAGAAAGTATGTGGAAGCACCCTCCAAGCTGATCGTTGACTATAAATACGAAGCGGTCAAAAAGAAAAAGCAAGCGAAGGTGGATATCTGCGACTGTCCGGACGACTACCTACAGGCAGATGCCGAAGAATCTACCGTACGTGTAAAGACGGACAGCCTGAACGCACCGGAATATGCCTCAACCCGCCGTGCAAGGAGAAAACTGGTCAGACATTTCCTTTCAGAGCGCAACAGGGACAGATATTGCAAGGTAGGGAGAAAGACTTTCCTGAGAATGCCCCTATCAGAGGCCTTGCAAAGGTTTACCTCCTGCCCGACCGACTATCCTTTCTTTGAAGTTTACCGTGTCAAGGACTTGCGGAAAAAGAAAATGATTACGGATGCGGAGCTGGACATGCTGATTGAATATTTCAAGGAAAAGAAAAAACTGCTGGACGAAGCCGCCGGCAAGCCGTTCCAGTCCAACGGGCAGACATACTATTGGATCAGCCGTGACCTATTACCATAGTCATTCACCTGAAACTGTATTATCATGATTTATGAAACTATTCTGAAAATAAGAGGAATGGAGGTGCCGATACTCTATTATAACTATCGGTGCCACATCCGGCACTATGATGACCCGAATCTGAGAAAAATCATACAACTCCACATCCAAGTATGCGAGGAAATCGGCAATCGGGAGTGTCTGCCGGTCGAGGGAGACCTGATTACGCTTGCGTTTGAGTGCAAGGGTGAAGAACAGTTCTTCTATGACTGGCTGAACGAAGGAGCCATGCACAACGGGGAAATCCATTTCATCTACAACGAAGTGGAGATTGCGGACATTTTCCGGTTCTGGGACTGCTTCTGTGTGAAAATAGAAGAGTATATGAGTGTAGGAAACTCTCCGATGATGATGGTGCTGTATTTGTCACCGGGGATTATCAAAAGGAATAATCTGGAGGTTAGGGAGAAGGTGTGGAAGGTGTCGGA
>OLAG01000344.1_pt1 | contig 11229 bp, 9 predicted proteins | sample 1607951 | NCBI WGS metagenome assembly OLAG01 (sample SAMN02674699, study PRJEB24791) | human gut metagenome, SKBSTL042 | isolation source: stool | host: Homo sapiens | place: USA | reverse complement strand
CGTCCCGGCTGGAGCAGGTGCCGTACACGCCGGTCTGGGTGTTATAGCCCGCACTGGCCGACCACACGGCGTCGCAGACGCTGCCGTTATAGGTGAGCACCTCGTTCTTCACCGGTTCCACCGCCCTGCGGATGGCTTCCCGTGCCGAGGACGGGATCTGGTCCACCGGAGTGTAGATGAGCGCATTGGAAGAGGAGCCGTACTGCTTGTGGTATTCCAGATAGGAATGGATGGCCACCGCCTGCGCCTTCCACGCCTGCTGGGCGGCGCTGGCGCTGACATAGCTGCCAATGGAGCCAAGCTCCGTGTAGGTAATGCCCACAAGACAGTCCACAAGGTTCAGCGTGACATTGCGCTGCAGGCCTTTTCCCTTGATGTTGAGGTAAGGCATGGTGATGGTATCACTGGTGCCAAAGAGCCATGCAAGGCAGTTTTCCTCCTCGGCAGGGATCAGGGTCGTGTCCGCGCCGCCCATAGTGGTGGCTGCCGAAGCCGCCGGGGCCAGCACGCAAACGCACAGCGCTGCTGCCAGCACAAACGCCGCCGCGCGGCGCACAAACCGATGCAGATGTTTCAAAAGTGATCTCCTCCTGTTTTTTGCAGATTTCCGACTGTGTTTTTTACAGTGTAACACAGCCTGCGCCTGCGGGCAAGGACTGGACTTTCGTTTTCACATCTGGACAAAGAAGAAACCGGAGGGCCTTTCCCGTTCGGGCAGCTCTCCGGTCTGATTTATAAGGTCTCCGGCCGACGACGCATGGCATCGTCGATCTCGTTCTCGATCTCCCGCAGGCAGTCCAGCAGCACCGGATTGAACGCCCCGGCCTCGCCGGTGCAAAGCATCTGCACTGCAGCCGCGCAGGGTACCGGCGGCTGGCTTCCGCTGCCAGTAGTCAGCGTTTCGTAGGCATCCGCAAGGCCGACCACCTGTGCCGCAATGGGGATCTGTTCGCCAACCAGCTGGTCCGGGTAGCCGCTGCCGTCGTACCGCTCGTGGTGCCAGCGGCAGATCTGATAGGCTACCCGCACAAAATCTTCGTCGCGGTAGGCATCCAGCTCTTCCAGCATCCGTGCACCCAGCAGGGTATGCTGGCGCATGGTTTCTTCATCCTCCGGCGTGCGCGGCTCCGGGCTGTTCAGGACCTGCTCCCCGATCTCCATTTTGCCAATGTCGTGCAGCACCGAGGCCATGCTGATGGTACGGCGCATCTCCTGCGTCAGGGGGTAAGTCTCGGTCTTTTGCACCAGATGGTCCAGCAGCATTCCGGTCAGGGTGCTGATGTGCTGCACATGGGTGCGGCTCTCGCCGTTGCGGCGCTCCACCACCCGGCTCAGAATGCCGATCATCATTTGGCTGCGCTTTTCCTTTTGCGACACCTGATCCGCCACCATGGCGCTCAGGCGGCGCTGCTTTGCATACATGCGGATGGTGTTGGTAATGCGCTGATACACCACCCTTGCATCAAAGGGGCGGCTGATATAATCGGACGCACCCAGATCAAAGGCGCGGCGCACCGTGTCCACATTGTCCTCGCTGGAGATCATGATGACCGGGATCTCTTCCAGCATTCCGCGCTGGCTCATGGCTTCCAGCACGGTAAAGCCGTCAATGCCGGTCATGTGGATATCCAGCAGCACAACGGAGATGCCGGTGGGGTTCTGTTCCAGCAGGCGCAGGCAGTCCTCGCCGGAAGCCGCTTCGGCAGTGTCGAACTGGCTGTTCAGCATCTGGCTGAGCAGCATCCGGTTCATGGCCGAGTCGTCCACGATGAGCACACTCTGGCGGCTATGGGTGGGCTGCAGGGCGTGCGGCTCCGGCTGACGCTCGGTGATCACGGTGTTTTTCTGGATGCGTGCATAGTGCATCAGCCGTTCCGCGTGCTGCACCGCATCGTCCACATTTTCGTCGTCGATCCACACGCCGCCAATGCTGGCCGACATGCGGATGCGGGAGTAGCCCGGCACGCTGGCCGCCTGCAGCTGCAGACGGATCTGTTCCAGACGCGGGCTGAGCTGTTCCTGCCGGATGTCCGGCAGCAGCAAAAGCAGCCTGCCGCCGTCGTAGCGGATCAGGCGGTCTTTTTCCGAAAGGCCACGCCGGATGGTGCTTACCGCCGTTTCCAGCACGCTGTTGCCTGCACCGGAGCCGTAAACATCGTTGGAGAACTTCAGATCGTCCATATCCAGCATCGCCACACCGGCGGTAATGCTGCGGTAGCGGTAGTTCTCATCATAATAGGTGCGGTTGTAGGCACCGGTCAGCGGGTCGCGGTAGCGCTTTTCCCGCTCGTCGGTAATGCTGTTGAGCAGCCGCTCACCGTTTTCCGGGTCCAGCAGAACGCTGCGGTCGATCTTGCGGGTCAGCTCCAGCACACAGAGTTGGCCATCCACCTGCACACAGCTGGCCGTGATCTCGTACAGCTCCTGCCCAAAGTATTCCAGCCTTGTTTTCCGGGTGTTCTTTTCCAGCGCCTGCCTTGCCACGCAGTTTTCACACGGACGGCTGCGCCGCCACTGGGCATAGCAGGGCGCGCTGCCCTTTTTGCCGCCCTGCACCTCGTCCGCCTTCATCAGGCGCACTGTCATGAACACCTTGCGGAGCTGGCGCATTTCCTCTTCCATCTGCTGGCGTGTTCTGTTTTTCTTGCTCATCATCGCATATCCCCCGCTGCAAAACCGCGCGTTTTGGGCCGCACGGCATTCCTTCACGAATAACATTATACTATTTTTTACCAGAATACGTCAATCTTCACCCCTTGCAGCCTGCGGTGCGGAATGTGTCGTTTTGATCCTGTAAAATCAACGTAAGCTCTTTATTTTTGCCAAATTTCCTCATCAGACACCGTACTGTGCCGCACAAAGCGACGCAAATTGGGGAGTGCAGTTTTCCGGCCGTCTGCTGCCCGGGAACAGTCCACGTGTTTCCGCCGGAAACTCAGTCTTGATTTTGTGCGCAGAATCCGCTATAATAGTAACGTTCTTTTGAATTGCATATCAGCCGGTGTGTCGGAATGGCAGACGAGGGGGACTCAAAATCCCTTGTGCTAATAACACGTGTGGGTTCGACCCCCACCACCGGCATAAAAAGGAAGCCCTCCAGCTTGTCTGGGGGGCTTTCTTTTTATCTGCGGCGTGTGAGCGGGTCGAACAGCACGACCCTGCACAGCAGGGGAGCAATCAGCCCTGCGGGCTGTTGCTCAGTGCGCGGGAGACCCCCACCACCGGCATAGCAAGCAGCTCGAAATCGAAAGATTTTGGGCTGCTTTTCTTTTTCTGCTCAGTTTCTTATACTTTGGTGTTTTCTGGGAAGATGCGGAATCATTTTCAGTTGTTGACCCGCTGACAGCCTGGCACATTGCCTGCAAGCACCGGCTCCCTTGCGAAAACCGGTGCTTTTTTGCAGTTGCACTTTCCCCGGGAGATTATTATACTTATAAAAAAGGCCGGGTGCTGCAAGGACAGGAGGGAAAGCGTATGGCACGGAACAAAACCGCGCAGGGTGGTATATCCCTGCGCCGCAAGGTCACGGCATGGCTTGCCGCGATTTTGCTGGTCACCATGCTTTCTACTGGCATTGCTACCATGGCAGGTCAGTGGACGGTACGCTCCTTTGATATGCTGCTGGCCGACAACGCCGTCTGCTACACGGTGCAAAACGCCCTCAAGGACGAAGCACAGGCCTTTGCACGCTATGTGCGTCAGCCTACTTCTGAAACGGAGCAGGCCTATGCCGCCGCCTGCACCGCTTCCGAGCAGAGCCTTGCGGCCCTGCCCTTCGATTATGCCCGCATCGGCGAGGAGCGCTATGCCCGCACATGGAACCTTTTGCAAGGGTATGCGGGCTATCGGCAGGAGCGGGATGCCTTTTTGCAGCTTTCCCCCTCGGCAGATACCTATATTGAACAGATGTACCATGTGATGGCACTGCAGGACTACCTTGCCGAGTATGCGCTACGTCTGACACAGGCCACGCTGGAACAGGAAAACGCCCTTTACAGCAGCACGGCGGCTCACATCCGGCATCTGCCGTGGCTGTATCTGGGGCTGTTCCTGACGGCAGCCGCGCTGATGCTGCTGCTCATCCGGGTGCTGAGCCGCGCGGTGGTGCGTCCGCTGCTGCGGTTGGCACAGGCCTCCCGCAGCATTGCCGAGGGCGACTTTTCCAGGCCGGACCTACCGGTGAAAAGCAGCGATGAGGTGGGGCGGCTGACGGGAACCTTTAACCAGATGAAGCACGCCATGGCGCAGCAGCTGACCACGCAGCAGGCCTTGCACCGGGAAGAGGTGCGGAACCTTGCATTGGAAAAAGATCTGGAGCACACCCGGCTGGAGGTGCTTAAAAGTCAGGTGAATCCGCATTTTCTGTTCAACACCCTGAACATGATCTCCTGCATGGCGCGGCTGGAGGATGCTTCCACCACCGACCAGATGATCGTGCATCTGGGCAGTTTGTTCCGGCACAACCTGCGCACCAAGCGTCAGCAGATCACGCTGGAAGAGGAACTGGATGGGCTGGAGGACTACATTTATTTGCAGCAAATGCGGTTCGACGGACGCATTACCGTTGAAAAAAGCATCCGGGTGCAGCCTGCGGCGGTTTTGGTGCCGTCCTTTATGCTGCAGCCGGTGGTGGAAAACGCTTACTCGCATGGGCTCAAGTCCCGCGAGGAAGGCGGACGCATCCTGCTGCGGGCATGGATGCAGGGCAAGGTGCTGGTGCTCACGGTCGCGGACAACGGCAAGGGAATGACCGCAGAGGAACTGGACGCTGTGCAAACTAAAATTGCGCAGAGCGAGCAGACCGGACGCAGCATTGGCCTTGGCAACATTTCCCGCCGCATCGGGATGCTGTATCCGGGCGGTAAAATGCAGGTATACAGCCGCGCAGGTCACGGTACTGTGGTGCGGTTTGAGCTCCCGCAGACGCAGCAGCCGGAAGAAAAGGAGGAGACGCTCTCGTGAAGTGCAAATTGCTGGTGGCAGAGGATGAATTGATCGAGCGCAAGGTGCTGTGCCGGACCTTGCAGAAGTATCTGGGAGATCTGATAAGCCTGTATGAAGCCAAAAACGGCAGAGAGGCTCTGGAAATTTTTGCCCGCGAAGCGCCGCAGGTGGCTGTGCTGGACATTGAAATGCCGGGTCTCACCGGGCTGGAGGTGGCGCGCAAGATCCGAGAAACAGACAGAAATTGCGCCATCCTGTTCCTGACCGGCTTTGATAAGTTCGACTATGCACGGCAGGCGATCTCTGTACGGGCGATGGACTATCTGCTCAAGCCTTACAACGAGCAGGAACTGGTATTCGCGGTGGAGGATGCCATCCGGCAGGTGTCGGTGCCGCTGCCTGCCCACCCGGCACAGCCCCCTGCGCCTGCAGAACCCCTCCGCCGGGAAGAGGACGAGGATATGCGCACCGCCATCATCCGTGCCGAGATCAGCCGCTTCATCGACGCTCATTATAGGGAGGATATCTCCATGCAGGATGCCGCCGCTGCGCTGCGCTACTCGGACGCCTACTTCTGCAAGTTGTTCAAGCAGTGCTTTAAGGTAAACTTTTCGGCCTACCTGAACGAATATCGGGTGAACAAGGCGCGCCAGCTGATTTTGGACCCGCGCCTGAGCCTGAAGGATATCGGCGCTACTGTGGGTTACAGCGACGCCAACTATTTTACAAGGGTGTTCAAGCGCCTGACCGGCCAGACCCCTTCGGAATACCGCGTAGCCGCAGCGGAAAAAGCGGCACAAGGATAAATCGGATCCAAAAGAAGCGCTCGTTCTTTCCTGCCTGTGAACAGGAGAGGAACGGGTGCTTTTTTGTTTTTGCCAGTTTTTTTCGTCCAAAAAACACAAAAATTGTACTTGGATACAACAAAGACAAAATCGTACTGCGTTTCACAAAATAATCCGGTTTCGCAAAAATGAACGAGTTGTTAAAATAAAATCATAGAAAAAACGCGAAAAGAGAGGATGCCATTCATGAAGAGAAGAACGTTTCTGTCGCTGATGGGCGCGGCGGCACTGACCAGCAGCATGATGCTTACCGGCTGCGGTGCCGGCACCGGTGATGACCGCAAGATCGTGCGCATCGGCCATGTGCAGTCCCAGACCCACCCGGATCATCTTGGACTGGAAGCCTTTGCCAACTACATCAACGAGAAGCTGGGCGATAAGTACCGCGTGGAGGTGTACCCCAGCGAGCTGCTGGGCTCCCAGACCGAAATGGTGCAGCTGACCCAGACCGGTGCCATCGACTTTGTGGTGGCGTCCACTGCCATCATGGAGACCTTCAGTGCCAAATACCAAATCTTCAACCTGCCTTACCTGTTCTCCAGCGTAGAAGCCTACCACGAGGCGATGGACGACCCCGAGGTGACGGACCCCATTTTCAAGACCACTTCCAAGGCCGGTCTGGAAACGGTGGCATGGCTGGATGCCGGCACCCGCAACTTCTACACCATCAAGACCCCCATCAACCAGCCCTCCGACCTGAAGGGTCTGAAGATCCGCGTACAGCAGTCGCCCACCAACGTGGAAATGATGCGTCTGCTGGGCGGCACCGCTACGCCCATGGGCTTCGGCGATGTGTACACCGCACTGCAGGCCGGTATTCTGGATGGTGCCGAGAACAACGAGCTGGCTCTGACCGATAACGGTCACGGCGATATCTGCAAGTATTACTCCTACGATATGCACCAGATGGTGCCGGATCTGCTGGTGGCAAACTACGCCTTCCTGAACGAACTCAGCGACGAGGAGCGCGCGATCTTTGAAGAGGGTTTCCAGATCGTGAAGCGCACCGAGCAGGATGCTTGGGAGGATGCTGTGGCTGAGGCGAAAGATAAGGCCGAGAACGAGCAGCACGTCAACTTTATTTACCCGGACACTGCACCGTTTCAGGAGGCTATGGCCCCCCTGCACGATTCCGTGCTGGCAGCAAACCCGGAACTGCAGCCCATTTATGACCTGATCCAGCAGCACAACGCTGCCCATACTGCGGACTGAGGAGGAGCATCATGGAAAAACTGAGAAATACCCTGAACAAGGTGCTCAACCTGCTGGCAGGTCTGAGCATGACGGTCATGGTGGTGCTGACCACCTATCAGGTCATCGTGCGTTATATCTTCAACTCTCCCTCCACATGGTCGGAGGAACTGGTGGGTTATCTGTTCGGCTGGAGCACCATGCTGGGTGCCACCATCGTCTCCGGCGAGCGCGGCCACATGAACATCCCCGTGCTGGTGGACCGGTTCAACCCCACCATGCGCAAGGCGTTCCACATCTTTGCCGAGGTCATCGCCTTCATCTTCTCCGCGACCATTCTGGTGTTCGGCGGTTTTCAGGTGTCCCAGCTGGCTATGGGACAGCAGACCTCCTCGCTGGGCGTTGCCGTGGGCGTGTTCTACTGGGTCATGCCCATCTGCGGCGTGATCATTCTGGTGTATTCCGTGCTGAACATTATCGGCATCGCCAACGGCTCCATCTGTCTGGATACCCCGGAGGATGCAGACTTTGCAAAGGTGGAAGCCGAAATGGCTGCCGATGCCGACAAGGAAAATAAGGAGGACTAAGCTGTGGCAATTCAAGCGTTACTCGTAATTCTGGCAGTGCTGCTGGTGCTGCTGTTCCTCGGCGTGCCCATCTCGTACGCCATTGCAGTCTCTTCCCTGACTGCCATTCTTTCTTCCATTGACCTGAACGTGGCCGTGCTGACCGCTGCCCAGCGCACCTTTGTGGGCATGAGCAAGTTCAGTCTGACCGCCATCCCGTTCTTTATTCTGGCCGGCAACATCATGAATCAGGGCGGCATCGCCAAGCGTCTGGTGGATTTCGTCATGGCCATTCTGGGCAAGATGCCCGGCGCACTGCTGGTGACCAACATCGGCACCAACGCCCTGTTCGGTGCCATCTCCGGCTCTGCTTCCGCTGCGGCGGCTGCTGTTGGCTCCATGATCCGCGACGGTGCCGACGAGCAGGGCTACGACCCCGCCGTGACCGCTGCCACCAACGCTGCTTCCTCCTGCTCCGGCCTGCTGATCCCGCCGTCCAACGCCCTGATCACCTACTCTCTGGCATCCGGCGGCACCTCTGTGGCTGCGCTGTTCATGGCCGGTTACATTCCCGGCATCATCTGGGCGCTGTGCTGCTGCGTGGTGGGCGTGCTGCTGGCGGTCAAGCTGGGCTATAAAGGCACCCCCGGCAAGTTTGACTGGAAAAATCTCGGCATCTGCACCCTGCGCGCCCTGCCTTCGCTCTCCCTGATCATCGTGGTCATCGGCGGCATCATCGGCGGTGTGTTCTCTGCCACCGAAGGCTCTGCCATTGCCGTTGTCTATGCGCTGATCCTTGCTTTCTGCTACCGCTCCATCAACCTGAAGAGCCTGTGGAAGATCCTCGTGGACTCTGCCAAGATGTCCGGCATGGTGGTGTTCCTTGTAGGCGTTTCCAACATTCTGGGCTGGGTCATGGCCTTCCTGCAGATCCCGGATGCGGTTGCGGCAGCCCTGCTGAGCCTGACCAGCAATAAGTACATCATCCTGCTCATCATGAACGTGATCCTGCTGGTGTCCGGCACCTTTATGGATGTGACCCCGGCCATCCTCATCTTCACCCCGCTGTTCCTGCCCATCTGCCAGAGCTTTGGCATGAGCACCATCCAGTTCGGTCTGATCCTCGTGTATAACCTGTGCATCGGCAACATCACCCCGCCTGTGGGCAACGCACTGTTCGTAGGCATCAAGGTGGGCCGCACCTCGCTTTCCAAGGTCATGCCGTATATGCTTATGTACTATGTGGCCATCATCGGCGGCCTGCTGCTGGTCACCTTTATCCCGGCAGTGTCTACCGCACTGCCGCAGGCAATGGGCCTGATGTAACTGAGACATCTCCTTCTTCTCCTAAAAAAGGCGGTACCTGCTTTGCGGCGGGTACTGCCTTTTCCTGTCTCTTGCACAAAGGCAGTCTTGTGCGCTATACTATCTGCAAAGGGAGGGAGACACCATGCGCAGACGGACTTTTTTAGCCGGGCTGGGCTTTGCAGCCTTGCAGCTGGCAGGCTGTGCCGCAAAGCCGCAGACTACACCGGACTATGTGCTGACCTATGCCGACAACCAGCCCGCCGGGTACCCCACTACGCAGGGCGCGCAGTATTTTGCAGACCTTGTGCAGCAGCAGACCGGGGGCAAGGTGGTCATTCAGGTCAAAGCGAACGGCGAGTACGGCTCAGAGCAGCAAGTGTGGGAGCAGCTTGCCATTGGCGGCGTAGATTTTGCCCGTGTGTCGCTCTCGGTGGTCACCGACGATCTGCCCCGGCTCAACGTGCTGCTGCTGCCGTATCTCTACCGGGATGCCGACCACATGTGGCGCGTGCTGGACGGCAGCATCGGGGCTGAGTTTTTGCAGGACTTTACCGCACAGGGACGGGTAGGCCTGAGCTGGTACGACGCGGGTGCCCGCTCGTTTTATGCCCGTCAGCCGGTGCGCAGCCTGAACGATTTACAGGGCAAGACCATCCGCGTGCAGGATTCGCAGATCGTGATCGACATGATCCGCCTGCTGGGTGCAGTGCCGGAGACCACGGCGTACAGCGACGTCTACTCGGCGCTTGAGACCGGGCAGATCGATGCCGCCGAAAACAACTGGCCGGCCTACTATTCCATGGAGCACTACAAGGTGGCACGGTACTACATGGCCGATGAGCACAGCCGCGTACCGGAGGTGCAGCTGGCTTCCGGCCGCACATGGGATGCACTGCCGGAGGAGTACCAGCAGATTCTGCAGAAATGTGCCCGGGCATCGGCGCAGTACGAGCGCCAGCTCTGGGCACAGGAGGAAACAGCTGCCCGAAAAGCGGCATTGGCTGGCGGGTGCCGGGAACTGCCGCTGCCCGAAGAAGAAATGCAGAACTTCCGGCAACTGGTGCAGCCGCTATACCGGAAACATTGCGCCGACTATCTGCCGCTGGTGGAAGAGATACAGGCAGAGTGACAACAGAGAAAGGGACGAGTCAAATAAAAAGGCTCACAGCTTTGAGGTTATGCTGCGGAGCACTTTTCCTCCACGCCCACTCCGTGGAACAGCAAACAAGCCAGACCCGCCGGTCTGGCTTGTTTGCAATATCAAAATAAATGTTTCCGCTGAATATACCCAAGGTGCAGCGGAGGACCTTCTGAATCAAAAACTCTCCCTTAGCTCACATATCCATCGGTCACGCTGATGATGTTGGCATTGCCTTCCAGACTTTCATACACGTTCACGACGGCATAGTGCATCTCAGCACCCGGATAAACCGTGGTTGCTTCGCACAGGATGCGGTAGTTCGTGCCTGCCACGGTCTGGGTGCTCAGCAGAGCCACCGGCACATAGTCCACGCCCACAAAGCCCTCGGTGGCCTTGTTGAACGCTGCCGTGGCTTCCTCTGTCATGGCGGGGGACTCGGCTTCCTGGCAAGCGCCCACAGCGCCTTCCTCATAGTCCAGATTTGTCAGGCACAGTGGATCGCCGATGTCCAGAATTTCTGCTTTGCTCAGCCAGCTGTGCTGCAGCGTGACCACAACATACTCTTCCTGTGCGCCCGGCACTACAACAGTCGCCTTGCACAGAATGCGATACTGGGTACCGAAGCCGGTGGTGCGGCTTGCCAGCAGAGCCACGGGCGTGTAGGAAACGCCCTCCAGACCATCAAAGGCCTTATCGAACACTTTGCGGACTTTCTCTGTCAGTGCCGGGTCGGAAGCACGCTTCCAACTGCTGGAAATACAGTTTTCCTCAGCCACGGCAAAAACCGGTTCCACCGTCTCTGCCGAAAGTGCGTATGCCTGTACCGCGCCGCCTGCCAGCAGGGAAAGAGCCATCACAGCCGTCATGCAAACAGAAACCGTCTTTTTCATAATAATATATCCCCTCTTCTTATTGTGTGTCGCTGCCGGGGTGTGCACCCGGTTTTGTCGCTTCATTCTGGATACGAATGAGCCTCCCCCCCTCGGAATTGCACGGGTTTGAAATATTTTCCAAAAAAAGAAAAAAGCCTGTGTGCACAGTCCTGAATGACAGGCCCTGCATCCCTCCTGAACATCCCTCCAATTTCCATTTGGGCAATCCAAATCGAAAAAACAGAGTAGAGGGAAAACGCATCGAAAAATCGTGGATATTTCAAATTATTGTTCGTCGAGTCGTGAATTTTGCCTTTGTGAAGTGGGAACCAGATATCACTAGATATCACTGGATGACACCA
>OLAG01000335.1_pt1 | contig 11454 bp, 13 predicted proteins | sample 1607951 | NCBI WGS metagenome assembly OLAG01 (sample SAMN02674699, study PRJEB24791) | human gut metagenome, SKBSTL042 | isolation source: stool | host: Homo sapiens | place: USA | reverse complement strand
GCCAGCCGCAAGATCAGCCGTATGGCAAAGCGTGCTAACAAGAACGCTTGATCGCGCAGTTTGATTGACGAACAAAACCTCTGTACCGGGTAACCGGCACAGGGGTTTTTGTTTTTTGTCCGGGCCTTACGCCCCGCACAGCGCGGCAAGGCTCTGCCGCTGCACCGGCTCCAGCAGCTGCTCCGGCGGCAACGGCTGCGGCGGCACCGCCATCCACCATGCCGCCCACGCGGCGGGCACAAGCACTGCCAGCGAAAGCCCCGGGTACAACAGCGCCGGCTCGTGCAGCCACGGGCTGCCCGGCGGCAGCACCAGCGCTGTGCACAGGCACAGCGCTGCCCACAGCTCCCACAATACGGTCTGACCGCTGTGTTTCATCCGCTTCACCTCCGTTTTGCCCCCAGTTTACCAGCCGCCGGGCGCAAAATATAGCGAAGCAGCGCGGACAAAACAGCTTAGTTCTGGTCGTGGCTTTTGCCCGCAAGGCTGCACACCACGCCGCAGACAAGGCTTGCGGTGATGCCCGCAGAAGCAGCAGTCAGCCCGCCGGTCAGGATGCCGACAGCGCCCTTTTCCGCCACGGCGGTGCGCACCCCCTTTGCCAGCAGATGCCCAAAGCCCAGCAGGGGTACGCTCGCCCCCGCACCGGCAAACTCTGCCAGCGGCGCATACAGCCCCACCGCCGAAAGCACCACTCCCGCCACCACATAGCCGGTCAGGATGCGTGCCGGGGTCAGCTTTGTCAGGTCGATGAACAGCTGCCCCACCGCGCAGATGGCGCCGCCTATTAAAAATGCCCACAGATAGTTCATTTCAGTTCTCCTTTTCCGGCGCGGTCAGCTCTACCAAATGTGCCACCGCCGGGATGCTCTCCTTCTGCAAAAAGGTGGTCTGGCTCATCAGCGCCCCGGTGGCGATGAACAGCACCCGGCGGCTGCCGCGGCGCAGCAGTTTTGGCAGGATATGCGCGCAGAGTACGGCGGCGCAGCAGCCCGCGCCCGAACCGCCGCTTTTTACCCGCTGCTCCCCGGCATCGTAAAGCAGACAGCCGCAGTCTGCGTGGTTTTTCAGCAGCAGACCCTCTGCCGCCAACAGCTCCCGCAGCATCTGACTGCCCACCAACCCAAGGTCGCCGGTGTAGATGCAGTCGAAATCCCGCAGCTCTGCATGGGTATCGGCAAGATAATGCAGCAGCGTAGCGGCGGCTGCCGGTGCCATGGCTGCGCCCATGTTGTTGATATCCTTGATGTTATAATCCTGCACCCGGCCAAGGGTCGCGGCGGCAATGCCCACCCCCTGCCCTGCCGGGCGCAGCAGACAGCACCCGGCGGCGGTAGCCGTCCACTGGGCGGTAGGGGTGCGCACCGCGCCGTAACTCAGTGGGGTGCGGAACTGACGCTCTGCCGCGCAGAAATGACTGGAAGTCATGGCCAGCAGGTTCTGCGCCGCCCCGCTGCTGCACAGTGCCGCGCCCAGCGCTAGCGCCTCCGCCATGGTGCTGCACGCGCCGAACAGCCCCGCAAAGGGCACGCCCAGCTCCCGCAGCGCGTAGCCGGAGGCGGTGCACTGCGCCTGCAGATCTCCCGCCAGCGCAAGGTCCACCTGCTCTGCGGGCAAGCCAGCCTTTTGCAGGCAGAGCCGCGCCGCCCGCAGCTGCAACTGCTTTTCGGCGGCTTCCCAGCTGCACTGTCCCAGCCGATTGTCGGTGGTCAGTTCGTCAAAGCCCGCTGCCAGCGGGCCCTCGCTCTCTTTTTTGCCGCCCGCCGCCGCCTGTGCGGCGATGACCGGCGGGGTATGGAACAACAGGGTATCGCCCCGGCGCTCTGTCATAAAAAATTTCTCCCTTTCTGCAAAAAATGCCCCGGAACGTGCTATACTGGTGCTGTAGTACTGCAATATCCGGCGGGGCTGTTCCGTATTATAAGGCAGAAGCCCCCAGCAGCCACAGCACCACACCGTACACCACCGCCGCCAGCGTGCCGTACACGATGACCGGCCCGGCGATGAGGAACATCTTGGCTCCCGTGCCCGGTACACGGCCCTCGGCCTTGAACTCGATGGCCGCACTGACCACCGCGTTGGCAAAGCCGGTGATGGGCACCAGCGCCCCCGCCCCGGCCTTTGCCGCCAGCTTCTGGTACCAGCCCAGCGTGGTCAGCACCGCCGAGAGCAAGATCAGGGTGCAGCTGGTCAGGGTGCCCGCCGTTTCGGCGTCCGCGCCCTGCCGCAGAAACAACTGCCGCAGCCCTTCGCCCAGCAGACAGATGCCGCCGCCCACGCAGAACGCCCAAAGGCAGTCTGCCAAAAGCGGCGAGTGCGGCCCGGCCTTCTGCACCCGGCGTGCGTATTCCTGCGCTGTCATCTTCATCTTCCCGCGCCCCCTTTTGCGGATAGTCTGCCCGGGGCGGCGGGCACTTATCCTTTTTTGTGAAAGAAGGTAGGTTCTATGCGTTCTTCCCATCATCGCAACCATCACGCCCGCCGTCTGCTCTGCCTGACGGCGCTGCTCTGCTTTGCGGCGGGCGGCACCGCCTACGCCTGCACCCGCAAGGCCGCCGTGCCGCAGCTGCCGCAGCTGCCCGCTGAAAGCCTTGTGCAGGCCGCAAGCACCCTGCCCGACGCCCCGGTGCAGCAGCCCGCCGAGAACGGCGCGCAGCAGAGCACCCTTACCGCCGCACAGGCGCAGGCCATTTTGGATGACCCCCGTATGATCCTTGTGAGCCGCACCCACCCGATAACGGAGGACTATCCTGTCGAGACCAAGGAATGCGGCTCGGCTACCGCCATCAACAAGACTTTGCAGACTGAAGCCGCCGATGCCTTTCTTGCCATGCAGGCCGCTGCCGCCAAGGACGGCGTGGATGTGCGGATGCAGAGCGGCTACCGCAGCGTCAGCTACCAGAAAAAGCTGTACGACAACAAGACCCAGTATTACCGTGATAAGGGCCTGAGCGAAGCCGCCGCCCGGGAAAAGGCGGCTGTCATCGTCAACCCGCCGGGCTGCTCGGAGCACAACTGCGGCCTTGCCGCCGACCTGAACAGCCCGGAGCACACCACCCTTGACACCGGCTTTGCCGACACCGCCGCCTTCCGCTGGCTGTGCGAGAACGCGGAACAGTACGGCTTTATCCTGCGCTACCCCAAGGAAGCCGAAAGCGTGACCGGCATCACTTACGAGCCGTGGCACTGGCGCTATGTGGGCGCGGAAAACGCCGCCCTGCTCAACCAGAGCGGCCTGTGTCTGGAGGACGCGGTAGCCGTTTTGCAGCGCATTGCCGCCGGGGAGACCGTGACCGGTTAAAATCCGATGAAAACTGCCGGAAAACCCTGTGGGGTGCGTTGCAATTTACCTGCCGTTATGGTAAGATAAATATAGTCTGCCCGTGTGCGCGGTGCAGCCCCGCACCCCGACAAACGAATTCAACAAAAGAAGGAATATTTTATGATAAACCGCACAAAACTCTCTGTGATCGCCGTCAGTGCCGTGCTGGCTGTTGCCCTGACCGGCTGCGGCGGCAGCGCTTCTTCCGCGCCGTCCTCCGTGTCCAGCGCCGCCACCTCTGCACCGGTCACCGATGCAGCTTCTCCGGCAGCGGATACCGCTGAAAACGGCACCGCCGATCTGGACAGCGCCGTGGAGTCCCTGCTGGCTGCTGACCCCATCTCCAACCAGTTCGAGATCGCCGCCATGAACATCGAGTACGACTTCGGCCTGAAGGCGGAGGACGTAGCCGCCTACAAGGGCGTGAAGAGCAATGACAACGGCGACGCCGGCCTTGTGCTGGTGGTGGAAGCCGCTTCCGGCAAGGCACAGGACGTGGTGACCGCGCTGGAAAGCTACAAGCAGGATCAGGTGGCTTTCTACGGCAACTACGCCGAGTTTGCACAGGCACAGAGCAACGTGGAAAACGCCATCATCTCCTCCAAGGGCGACCGTGTGGTCATGGTGATCGCTTCCAACGCGTGCTCCGCAGACCTGAACAGTGCTGTGGACAGCGCCCTGAACAGCTGAATCTGACCTTCTGAGCCGGTGCCATCTGCGGCATCGGCTTTTTTCAGTCAAGCCCTACCGCACCCGGGATGGAAAAACCGTTATTGCCCGCAAAACTTGTAAAAAAGGAGGCTGACCCCTTGGTTTTCAGCACCATCATCTTCCTGTTCCGTTTTCTGCCCATCACGCTGGCGCTGTACTATCTTGCCCCCGCAAAACTGAAGAACACCGTGCTGTTTTTATGCAGTCTGGTGTTCTACTGCTGGGGTGAGGTGCGCTTTTTCCCGGTCATGGTGGCGCTTATCCTCATCAACTACCTCAGCGGCCTTGCCATCGAACATTTTGATGCAAAGCCCGCGCTGCGCCGCTTCTTTCTGCTGGTGGCGCTTGTCGGCAGCCTGGGGATGCTGTTCTACTTCAAGTACGCAAACTTTGTGCTGCGCAGCGCAAACGCCCTGCTGGGCACCGCCTTTGCCGAGATACAAGGCATCGGCACCTTGCCGCTGGGCATCAGCTTCTACACCTTCCAGACCCTTTCCTACTCCATCGACGTCTACCGCCGGGATGTAAAAGCCGAGCGCAACATCATTGATTTCGGCGCTTATGTGGTCATGTTCCCGCAGCTCATCGCGGGGCCTATCGTCAAGTACCGGGACGTCTCCGACCAGCTGCACGTCTACAAGCACCGCTATAACCTCAAGCAAATTGAAGAGGGCATGACTCTATTCACCTTCGGTCTTGCCAAAAAGGTGCTGCTGGCGGACGCCGTGGGAGCATTGTGGACGGACATCATCGGGGTGGCTGACAGCCCCTCCACCACCTTTGTGGGTCTGGCAAACGCTTCCACCCCGCTGGTGTGGCTGGGCATCATCGCATACAGTTTACAGCTGTACTTCGATTTCTCCGGCTACTCCCTCATGGGCATCGGCATGGGCAAGATGCTGGGCTTCGACTTCCCTGCAAACTTCAACTACCCCTATATCTCCGCTTCCATCACCGAGTTCTGGCGGCGCTGGCACATGACCCTGTCCGGCTGGTTCCGCGAGTATGTGTATATCCCGTTGGGCGGCAACCGCAAGGGGCTCAAGCGGCAGATCTTGAACCTGTTCATCGTGGAGCTGCTCACCGGCATCTGGCACGGCGCGAACTGGAACTTTATCTGCTGGGGTCTTTACTACTTTGTGCTGCTGGCGGCTGAAAAGCTGTTCCTGCTGCCCTACCTGAAAAAAGGCAGAGTGTGGCCGCATTTCTACACCCTGTTCCTTGTGGTGGTAGGCTGGGCGATGTTCGTGGGCAACGACACTGGCGTATCCTTCGGGCTGCTGTTCCAAAAGCTCTTTGTCCCCTCCGGCGGGGTGTCGCCGCTGTATTTCCTGCGGAACTACGGCGTGCTGCTGGCGGTAAGCGTGGTGTGCTGCACCCCGCTGATCGAAAAGCTGTGGGATGTGCTGCGCAAGAACGTAGTCACCCGCTGCGCCGCCATCCTGACGCTGCTGGTGGTCTCCACCGCCTATGTGGTGGGTAGCACCAACAGCCCGTTCCTGTACTTTAACTTTTAAGGAGGCGGGAAGATGTCCAAACACGAGAAAAAGACCTCCTCCCTTTTGCACTACCCGGTGCTGGTGGTGTTCAGCCTGTTTTTCATCGGGCTGTTCGCGCTGGATATGGTCACCCCGGATCGCAGTTACAGCGAGCTGGAAAACACCACCTTGAGCCAGCGCCCGGCGCTGACCCAGTTCACCGCCAAGGGGCTGAACAGCTACTTTACCGCCTACACCAAATACGTCAAGGATCAGGTGGCGGGGCGCGACCAGTGGATCAGCCTGCAAAGCGTAGTGGAGACCACTCTGCTGCAAAAGCAGCAGAACGGCGGCATCCTGCTGGGCAAGGAGCACATGATGTTCCCCCGCACCTACGGGCTGCTTTCCAGCGAGGAGCGCACCCTGCCCAAAAACACCGCAGCGCTCACCAGCCTGTGCCAGCGCTACCCGGGCAAGGTGAATGTGCTGCTGGCACCCGCCGCCAGCGATATCTACAAGGAGAACGTACCCGCAAACGCCCCCCTGCTGGACGAGGACGGCTATCTTGACCAGCTTTCCGCTGCGGTGCAGGCTGCAGGCGGCCGCTTTGTGGACGTGCGCCAGACCCTTGCCGCCCACAAGAGCGAGTATATCTACTACCGCACCGACCACCACTGGACGAGCCTTGGCGCCTACTACGCTTACAGCCAGCTGTGCGATGCCCTTGGCCTTGCCCCCTTTGACACCGCCGCCCACACCGCCCTGACTGCCGACGGCTTTTACGGCACCCATTACGCCAAGGCGCGCACATGGAACGCTGTGCCGGACGTGATCACCTACTACGACCTTGCCAACACCCTGACGGTATGGAACGTGACGGCGGCGGGTCAGCCCGCCGAGGGACAGACCACCGGCCTGTATGATACGGAGAAGCTTTCCGTCTACGACAAGTACGCCATGTTCCTGCACGGCAACAACGGCCTGAGCCGGGTGCAGGGCAACGGCAGCGGACGCATCCTTGTCATCAAGGACAGCTACGCCAACTGCTTTGTGCCCTACCTGACCGCCAACTACGCTGACATTGACGTGGTGGATTTCCGCAACTACAACTACGGCTTGGATCAGCTGATCGCCGATAACGGCTACGACCAGATCCTTGTGCTGTACAATTTTGACAGCTTCAAGAGTGACCCCTACCTCTACCGCGCCGGGGTGACGGGGTAAAACAACCAAATGCCTAAATTATTGCAGTCTATTTTCACAAATTTGCAGCCGCAATTTCATGCGTCCCGCCAGTTTTTGCACAGATGTGCCAAAACCCCTTGATAAAATCCGACTGCTGTTGTAGAATGACCATATAGAGAACAATGCTCTATCGGCACTTGGATATAGACGCCGTGGGATCGGGATGCAATGCGGCATTTCCCCTTGACAAAGGAGTATTGAAAATGAAAAAGATGAATTATCCCGCAGATTATGCGGTACTTTCCAACGAAGAAATGACCTATACCACCGGCGGCGGCACGATCGATGATGCTGCCGGGATCGCCACTACTGCCGCAACGGTCGTAGGCGCTGTAGTGCTGGCTTCCAGCTATGTCTGGGGCATTGGGCAGGCACGCACATGGCTGCAGCAGGAGGGCAACAAAGACGGTAACTTCTTTACCGTGCTGGGCCGCGCCACCGATGCCATTGCCGCCGACATGAGCAAGTCTGCCAGCAACTTTGTACGGGACGCCGTTTCCGCCACCACGGTAGTGGCACTGGCTCCCCTGAGCGCCATCCTGCTGATCGTGCGCTGAACCTTTTAATCAGATAAAACGGTGCGTTTGGGTGCACCGTTTTGGATAGCTTTGTTTCAAAAGGAGTGTTATTATGGAAAAAATGATGATGCCCGCGTACTACAATGTACTGTCCACTGAGGAAATGACCTACACCGAAGGCGGCGCTACTGCCACCATGACCGAGGCTCTGCTGTGCTGGCTGATCCCTCCGTACGGCTGGTTCAGAGGCGTGACCGCTGTCCGCGACTACCGCCGTAAGAACCCCAACACTTGGACTGAGACCGGTCTGGATGCTCTGACTGCCGACATGAACAAGGGCACTGCCAACGCCATCCGTGACATCGCTTGCACCGCTTACATGATCAGCTCCAGCGCTACCGGTGTCGGCCTGATCATCAACGCAGCAGTTATCCTGCTCTGATCCATCTTATCTCATAAGACCGGCTCGGAGTACACCAAAGAACAAAGCAGGCGGAGGCGCTGCCCGAAAGGGCAGCGCCTCCGCTGTTTTTATGCTCATTCCTCCGGCAAAGAATCCTCTTCCAAGGGTTCTTCCCTTGTTTTATCAAACAACACGCTCAGATAGTCCCTGCGGCCATAGAGTACACGGTCGACCGTAACCACTGATTTTCCGGTATGGTAAAAGATCAAATAGTTCTCGCATACAAGGAACCGTTCTTCTCCTATTACTTCCGATATGGATGAAAGCAGCATTCCGCTCTCCGCAAAATCTTCCAGCTGATCCACTCTGTCCATGATTTTATTGACAAGTCTTTCCGCCGCCTGCTGATTTTGCAGATCAAGTGCAATATAATCCCAGATCGAATCCAAATCACAGCGTGCCTCGTCTGTGTATAAGATCTTATTTTTCATTTGCTCTTGCACGGAAATGTGCCCTCATTTCTTCATTGGTCAGACAGCCTTTCTCTTCCCCGGAGCGGCGGCCTTTTGCGATCTCACTCATCAGACGGATCGTTGCCTGTGCTTTCTCATAATCACGCAGTTCCACAATGGCATATTTTCCGCGGCCGTTCTTGGTCAGAAAGACCGGCGAGCCTTCCTCCACATCCCGCAATACCTCGTTATAATTTCGCAAATCAGAAATCGGTTTAATATTCGGCATACTATTCACTCCTTTCAGTTTTAGTATAACGCATCTTGCTGTAAAATTCAACGTAAAATTTGCAGCAAAAAACAAAAATCCCCTGAGCTGCTATTCCCGGCAGCTCAGGGGATTTCATACCTTATGCGTTGAACATATCCTTCAGCTTTTTGAAGAAGCCCTTACGCTTTTCGTAGTTTTCTTCTTTCAAAGTGCCCTCAAATTTCTTCAGGGCATCGCGCTGGGTCTTGTTCAGTTTTTTGGGGATTTCCACCTCGCACTTGACGTACATATCGCCGCGGCCGCGGCCGTTCAGGTACTGGATGCCCTTGCCGCGCAGGCGGAAGGTGGTGCCGCTCTGGGTGCCCTCGGGCACGGTGTACTCCACCTTGCCGTCAATGGAGGGTACGGTGACACTGTCGCCCAGCACAGCCTGACTGTAAGTGATGGGCACGGTGACCCACACATCGTAGCCGTCGCGCTGGAACACCTCGCTGGGGCGCACGCTGACCATGACGATGACATCACCGGCGGGGCCACCGTTGGTACCGGCATCGCCCATGCCGCGCAGTGCAAAGCTCTGGTCGTCGTCGATGCCCATGGGGATGGACACCTCCAGCGTCTTTTTGGTGGCCACCTTGCCGCTGCCATGGCAGACCTTGCAGGGGTTCTTTACCAGCTTGCCCTTGCCGCCGCAGCGGGAGCAGGGCTGCTGGGTCTGCATCACGCCAAAGGGGGTGCGCTGCTGGCGGATGACAAAGCCGCGTCCGCCGCAGTCCGGGCAGGTCTCAGGGCTGCTGCCGGCGGCGCAGCCGGAGCCGTGGCACTCAGTACACTCCTGCTGACGGGTGATGGTAATGTTCTTCTTGCAGCCGTGCACGGCCTCGTCAAAGCTCAGGGTGATGCGCACCCGGATGTCCTGCCCCTTGCGGGGGGCGTTGGGGTTGTTTGCCTGACGGGACGAGCCGCCGAAGCCGCCAAAGCCGCCGCCGAAGATATCGCCAAAGATGTCGCCCAGATCCACACCGTCGCCGCCAAAACCGCTGAAGCCGCCGGGGCCGCCGCCGTTCTGTGCTGCGTAGGTGGGGTCAACACCGGCAAAGCCGTACTGATCGTACAGCTGGCGCTTCTTCGGGTCCGAAAGCACCTCGTTTGCCTCGTTGATCTCCTTGAACTTTGCCTCGGCGTCCTTATCGCCGGGGTTATAGTCCGGGTGGTACTTCATGGCAAGCTTGCGGTATGCCTTTTTGATCTCGGCATCGCTTGCGCCCTTGGATACCCCCAGCACTTCGTAATAATCACGCTTTTCCTGTGCCATATCCACTCACCTCTCCGGGAACGCCCTCCCCGGGTAACGCCCCGGTCGGTTCCTCACTCTATAAACCAGCAAGAGCCGCTCCGGCCTAAACCGGAGCGGCTTTTGCTTTATTGCGCGTATGCCCGCCGGTTTGGCCGGACACAGCGCTTTGTTTCAGACTTAGACTTCCTTGAAGTCGGCATCCACAACGCCGTCATCGTTGGGCTTTTCGTTGGCTGCGCCTGCGTCAGCACCGGGCTGTGCACCGGCGGCCTGCTGTGCGGCAGCGGCTGCCTGATACATCTTCTCGAACACCTGGCTCAGGGCTTCCTGCTTTGCCTTGATGTCGTCCACATTGCCGGACTGGACAGCGGTCTTCAGGTCAGCAAGCTTTGCCTCGGCATCGCTCTTCACGTCTGCGGGCAGCTTGTCGCCGTTCTCCTTCAGCATCTTCTCGGTCTGGAACACCATCTGGTCGGCACCGTTGCGGATATCGACCTCTTCACGCTTCTTCTTATCGTCGGCAGCAAACTGCTCAGCTTCCTTCACAGCCTTGTCGATGTCCTCCTTGGACATATTGGTGGAAGCGGTGATGGTGATGTTCTGCTCCTTGCCGGTGCCCAGATCCTTAGCGCTGACCTTCACGATGCCGTTGGCATCGATATCGAAGGTAACTTCGATCTGAGGTACGCCACGGGGAGCCGGAGCAATGCCATCCAGATGGAACACACCCAGACTCTTGTTGTCGCGGGCAAACTCACGCTCGCCCTGCAGCACGTTGACCTCAACAGAGGGCTGGTTGTCGGCTGCGGTGGAGAACACCTGGCTCTTGTGGGTGGGGATGGTGGTGTTGCGGTCGATGATCTTGGTGCACACGCCGCCCAGCGTCTCAATGCCAAGGCTCAGCGGGGTGACATCCAGCAGCAGCAGACCCTTCTTCTCGCCGTTCAGAACGCCGCCCTGAATAGCAGCACCGACAGCCACGCACTCATCGGGGTTGATGCCCTTGAAGGGCTCGCAGTTCAGTTCCTTCTTCACTGCGTCGTAGACAGCGGGGATACGGGTGGAACCACCGACCATCAGCACCTTCTTCAGGTCGGAAGCGCGCAGACCTGCATCCTGCAGAGCCTTGCGCACGGGGGTCATGGTGCGGTCGACCAGATCAGCGGTCAGCTCGTTGAACTTTGCGCGGGTCAGGGTCATATCCAAGTGCTTGGGGCCGGTAGCATCGGCAGTGATGAAGGGCAGGTTGATCTGGCTGCTCATTGCGCTGGACAGCTCGATCTTTGCCTTCTCGGCAGCTTCCTTCAAACGCTGCGCAGCCATCTTGTCCTTGCGCAGGTCGATGCCGTTCTCGGTCTGGAAGGCATCTGCCATCCAGTTGATGATGCGCTCATCGAAGTCATCGCCGCCCAGATGGGTATCACCGTTGGTGGCCAGAACCTCGGTAACACCGTCGCCCATCTCGATGATGGACACATCGAAGGTGCCGCCGCCCAGATCGTAGACCATGATCTTCTGGTCTTCTTCCTTATCGATGCCGTATGCCAGAGAAGCGGCAGTAGGCTCGTTGATGATACGCTTGACGTTCAGGCCTGCAATGGTGCCTGCGTCCTTGGTAGCCTGACGCTGGCTGTCGTTGAAGTATGCAGGAACGGTAATGACAGCCTCGGTAACAGGCTCGCCCAGATAAGCCTCGGCATCAGCCTTCAGCTTCTGCAGGATCATAGCGCTGACCTGCTGGGGAGTGTACTCCTTGC
>OLAG01000321.1_pt1 | contig 11799 bp, 7 predicted proteins | sample 1607951 | NCBI WGS metagenome assembly OLAG01 (sample SAMN02674699, study PRJEB24791) | human gut metagenome, SKBSTL042 | isolation source: stool | host: Homo sapiens | place: USA | reverse complement strand
ACGCTCTTCCGATCTTATAAAGCGGCGGTTTCTTTCTGCGGTTGCCATGATAATCGAATGGATAAGGTCTGGTGGAATGAACTGTGGATGGGGTATCCGGTGGATGAATCGTATAGCCGTTCATCGAACGTGGATAATGCTCATTTATTGAAAGGTGATTTATTATTGATAAATGGAGAACTGGATGATAATGTAGATCCGGCTTCTACGTTGCAGGTAGTAGATGCCTTGATAAAAGCGGATAAGATGTTTGAACAGCTTTACTTGCCGGGTAAGGGACACAGCCTGGGAGGTAGTTATGAACTTCATCGTCTATATGAGTTCTTTAATAGGAAATTGCTTCAGAGAAAATAAGCCTAATGCTATCTGTATATAAATAAATCCCCTGCCGGTATGCCGGCAGGGGATTCTGTCATTAATCAAATTGTCCCTCGACTCTTAAAACTTAGCAATAAATTTAGTCTTTCAGTTTTGCGATGATGAAGTCGCGGTTCAAGCGGGCGATGTTGCTGATAGAGATGTTCTTCGGACATTCAGCCTCGCAAGCGCGGGTGTTGGTACAGTTACCGAATCCCAATTCGTCCATCTTGGCAACCATAGCACGAGCGCGTTCGGCAGCCTCTACGCGGCCTTGCGGCAGCAGAGCGAATTGGCTTACCTTAGCCGAAACGAACAACATGGCCGAACCGTTTTTACAAGCTGCTACGCAAGCTCCGCAACCGATACAAGTAGCCGAGTCCATAGCCTCGTCGGCATCGATTTTAGAGATAGGAATTGCGTTGGCATCTTGTGCACCGCCCGTGTTTACCGAGATATATCCTCCGGCTTGCTGTATTTTGTCGAATGCACGACGGTCTACCATCAAGTCGCGAATAACGGGGAACCCGGCCGAACGCCACGGTTCTACGGTGATTACGTCTCCGTCGTTGAATTTACGCATGTGCAATTGGCAAGTGGTAACGCTGGTGTCGGGCCCGTGGGGGTGTCCGTTGATATAGAGCGAACACATACCGCAAATACCTTCGCGGCAATCGTGGTCGAATACTACAGGCTCTTTGCCTTCGTTAATCAGTTGCTCGTTGAGCAAGTCGAGCATTTCGAGGAAAGAGCTGTCGGTAGATACACCATTAAGTTTATATTCCTCAAATCTACCTTTTTCTTTGGGACCTTTCTGGCGCCAAACTTTGAGTGTTATATTTATTGTTTTTTCCATAACTTTATCGTGTTATACCGGAATTAAAACGGCGATTAAACAAATTATTTCTTGTAGTTACGTTGTTGAACTTTGATAGCTTCGTATTTCAGTTCTTCTTTCAATAATTCGGGCTTTTTGTCTTCGCCTTGATATTTCCAGCAGCTTACATACATAAAGTGTTCATCGTCACGTTTTGCTTCTCCTTCTTCTGTTTGATATTCTTCACGGAAGTGTCCGCCGCAAGATTCTTCGCGGTTGAGAGCATCGAGGGCCATCAATTTGCCTATTTCGAGGAAGTCTTCCACGCGCAAAGCCTTTTCGAGCTCTACGTTCAGTGTATTGGCTTCGCCGGGAATACGCACGTTGGTGTAGAATTCTTTCTTCACCTCTTCGATTTTTTCGAGGGCAGTTTCCAATCCGGCTTTGTTACGTCCCATGCCCACATAGTCTACCATGATACGTCCCAACTCTTTGTGTATGGAGTCTACCGAACGTTTCCCCTTGATATTCATCAAACGGGCGATACGAGCTTTTACCGCTTTTTCGGCTTCTACAAATTCGGGCAGATCGGTCGAGAAACGGGGAACTTGGATTTGGTCGGACAAATAGTTTTGAATCGTATAGGGAAGTACGAAATAACCGTCGGCAAGACCTTGCATCAAAGCCGAAGCACCCAAACGGTTGGCTCCGTGGTCCGAGAAGTTGGCTTCGCCGATAGCGAACAGACCGGGAATGGAAGTCATCAATTCGTAGTCCACCCAGATACCACCCATCGTGTAGTGCGATGCGGGATAAATCATCATAGGAGTCTCATACGGATTATCATCGACGATTTTTTCATACATCTGGAAGAGGTTTCCGTAACGGCTGGCTACGGCTTCTTTTCCTTTTATTTGGATAGCGGCTTGTTCTCCGCCCAAACTTTCGATCACGTGGTGGTCGAGACCTTGTATAGCTTGTTTACCCAAGCGTTCGATACTTTCCTTGAAATCGAGGTAAACGGCATAACCCGTAGCTCCTACGCCATAACCGGCATCGCAACGTTCTTTGGCTGCGCGAGAAGCTACGTCGCGAGGAACAAGGTTACCGAAGGCCGGATAACGACGTTCCAAGTAGTAGTCGCGATCTTCTTCTTTGATATCGGTCGGTTTCAATTTGCCGGCACGGATAGCTTCGGCATCTTCTTTTTTCTTCGGAACCCAGATACGGCCGTCGTTACGCAGCGACTCCGACATTAGGGTCAGCTTCGACTGCTGATCCCCGTGCACCGGAATACAGGTCGGGTGGATCTGCGTGAAACAGGGATTCGCGAAGCCGGCACCCTTGCGGTAGCACTGGAAAGCGGCCGAACCGTTCGAAGCCATCGCGTTGGTCGAAAGGAAGAACACGTTGCCGTAACCGCCCGAAGCGATCACTACGGCGTGTGCGCCGAAACGCTCCAATTCGCCCGTCACCAGATTGCGTGCGATGATACCTCTCGCCTCGCCGTCTTCGATCACGATGTCGAGCATCTCGTGACGGGGATAACTCTTCACCGAACCGGCAGCGATCTCCTTGTTGAGTGCGGCATAAGCTCCCAGCAGCAACTGCTGGCCGGTTTGGCCGCGGGCATAGAACGTACGCGAAACCTGCGCACCGCCGAACGAACGGTTGTCCAGCATACCGCCGTACTCGCGTGCGAACGGAACGCCCTGGCCGACGCACTGGTCGATGATGCAGTTCGAAACTTCGGCCATGCGGTAAACATTGGCTTCACGGGCGCGGTAGTCGCCGCCTTTGATCGTATCGTAGAACAGCCGGTAGATCGAATCGTTGTCGTTGCGGTAGTTCTTGGCCGCATTGATACCGCCCTGCGCCGCGATCGAATGCGCACGGCGCGGAGAGTCCTGGATGCAGAAAACCTTCACGTTGTATCCCAGTTCGCCGAGCGAAGCGGCTGCGGAGGCACCGCCCAGGCCCGTACCTACGACGATAATATCCAGTTTGCGTTTGTTGGCAGGGCTTACTACCTTGATCGCCGCCTTGTGGTTGCTCCACTTTTGCGCGAGTTCCCCGGCGGGTATTTTTGAATCTAATTTGAAAGCCATATCTCTATATTTTTATAATTCAACGTAAGATGTTAGCAGACACAACCGCAGCAAAGACTCCGGAAGAAATAGACCAGCACGACCACAGCGAAACCGAGGAACACGACGGTCGCCACGATGTTGGCGATACATTTCAGGCGCGGATACCAGATGTCGTTGCCCCAGCCCACCGACTGGAACATCGACCACACGCCGTGCGTAAGGTGGAACCAGAGGGCGAAGAACCAAACCAGGTAGATCACCACGTAGTACCACTGCGAGAAGGTGTACTGAATCAGCGCAGCGCCGTCCTGCGGCGAGAAGCCGAGCGAATTTTCATGGTGTCCCAGCACCTCGACCAGCTGCATCTTCGACCAGAAGTTGAACAGATGGAGCAACAGACCGCCGAGGATGATCCATCCCAGCGCAAGCATGTTTTTCGATGCCCACTGCACACCCTTTTCCTTCACGGTAACGGCATAACGCTGCGAACCGCGCGCCTTGTAGTTGTTCACGGTCAGCACCAGCGCATAAATGAAGTGGATCAGGATACCGGCGACCAGCACCAGCGTTCCGACCAACGCATACCAGTTGGCACCCAGGAATGCGCAGACCGTGTTGTACGCCTCGGGCGAGAAGATCGCCACGATGTTCATCGACATGTGGAAGAGGATAAAGAGCACGAGGAAACAACCGGTAATGCTCATTACCAACTTCTTGCCAAGAGAAGAATTAGTTAGAAAACAGCCCATAATGTTTGAAATTTGTTTATTTTTGTTAAAAATTTGTTTGCGCTTCGGCAAAGATAGTCATTGTTTGCATAATAACAACACAAAACAATTCGAAATTTACGCTTAAAATCAGGCATTTTATGACCAAAACGGAAATCCGGAAACAGATGAAAGGGCTCAATACGGCCCTTTCTTCGGAACAGCGCGAAGAGCTTTCCGCACGTATTTTCAACGAAGCGGAGAGGCTTCCGGCCTTCGCACGCGCCAAAGTGGTGGCCCTTTTCGCTTCGCTCAAAGACGAACCCCTCACCGCCCCGGCACTCGAACGCTGGAGCCGCTCCAAACGGATCGTGCTGCCCCGCGTGGAAGGCGACATAATGCGATTCTACGATTACGATCCCGCCTCGATGAACGATTCCGGCTCGTTCGGCATTTCGGAACCGGAGGCCACAGCGCTGTGCCGCCCCGAAGAGATCGATTTCATCATCGTGCCGGGCGTGGCGTTCACCGCCGCAGGCATGCGCCTGGGACGCGGCAAGGGATTCTACGACAAATACCTGTCGCAGCCGGGTTTCCGGGCTTTCAAGGCAGGCGTGTGCTATCCGCATCAAGTCGTGGAGGAGCTGCCCGCCGATCCGTTCGACGTTCCGGTCGATCACCTTTGCTGCGGACGGTAAAACGAGTGCCGACTTTGGTCCCACAGTCAAATCCGACCGTTCCCACGTGTTCTCCGAACCGAAGACGTACCCCTTCGGGATTCCGCCATCGAAAACCGGCAAACACCGGTTACGGCAAAGAATCGTAAAAAGAGAAAACACCGCATCAAAGAAGCCTGCATCGGTAGATGCAGGCTTCTTAACTAATATCATACAATATTATTATCGGTAGAGATACTCTCCCGGAATGCGGTGGCTGCGCCGCCCGATCGGAACGCCGATGCCGAGCGTCACGTTCATCGAAGTCGAAGTGACGGGCAGGAACTGCGGCGTATGGCTGCAAATCAACATATCGGTCGCCAGGAAGAAGTTGATCCAACTGGGGCAGGCATTGATCGCCACACCGAGGGCGTGCCCCTGGCCGTTGAGAAACGAATAACTGGTAGTCAGCGTAAACCAGGGAATCGGGTGGAAGTTCACCGAGGCGGTCAGGTTGTGGAACGTCTTCACATCCCAGACACGTACGTTGTAAAGCAGACCCAGGCCGATCTTGTGACGCCAAACCTCGTACTCGGCCCCCAGATTGATCGAGGTACGCAGCATCTCGGTCTTGCCCTTGGAGGCCTGCACCCGGTCGAACTCCAGCTCGCCGAAATCGAACTCCGGATCGTGAACCTCACCGTCGATGATCTCCACGCCGGTAAAAGATTGGGATTTGGTCATCTGCCCACGCTCCAGGTATTTCTTTCCCCACGAAATGAAACCCAGGTCGTTCACGGCGAAAGAGAGCTGCAAATCGGGAATCACGTCGTACGTCACACCCAGATCGACGGCAAAACCGTAGCCCGCAGGTCCTTTGTAGGAAGAAACGTCGAAATCGTCGAACGAATAATATTCCGACCCGTCGGGACGCTGCATGGAGCTCATCTCAAGGCCCGACATTTCGAACGAACCGTCCGCATCGATATTCCAACTATTCTCCTGCAATTTTATATCGAGCCGGTCGATCGACGTCCGCGCACGGGCCGCGCCGACGAGAAACTTACCCCGTGCACCGAGGTAAATCTGATCCGTCAGCGGAAAAGAGTAACTGAAAGCGGCCTCGAGATAAGCCTGCGTCGAGGCTTTGATGTCGTTGATAACGGCCTCGTTCCGTCCGTTCTTGAGAAAGTCGAACAACGAATAGGGCATATTGGCCTCCGCTTCCATACGCACATTCAGGTCGAACGACCAGAATGTCTTATGATCCTTGCGGAATGCACCGAAACCGACGATATTGATCCGGGCATCGGTTCCGAGCATATTTTTCGAGCGCAGATTTCCCAACGCCTCGGCCGCAGAAACATTCTTGTCGAACAGCGTTACCAAACTTCCGTTCACCGGATAAAAAATATCGCTGACGGAGAGGTTACCGGAAACGTTGACCTGCACACCGCCCAATACGGGAATATTCACATAGCCGCGCAGCGGAGCGAAAGCCGGGTTAAGCTGGCTGCGGAAAGTCGAACCCTCCATAAAGTAGGCACTCGGCGTCTGTGCCACGGCCGTACATGCGACAAATGCCGCAATCAAAGTATATATGATCTTTTTCATATGAGGAATCCGGATTAAAGGTTCAGATTAAGACCGCCGCGTTTCTTCAAATGCAGCATCATACGAATCGACTGGCTGTCGCTGAATCCGATGCGCGGATAATATTTCTGCGGCATAAAATCGACATTCAGTTCGAAGAAAGAGAACAAACTCCGGATATCATCCTTGTAAAGCCGCACGGGAGCGATGTCATTCTCTTCGTCGGGTTCGACCAGGAAAGGCGCGATAGCCACGTTCGTTTCGGAAAAATCCGCAGCTACTTCGAAGCTCACCGGCAGACTGCTCCGCACCTCGCCGTACAGATCGAGCGTATTGACCGGATCGACGGTACCCTCGGGATCGAGGTTGTCGGCAAGCATATCGATCAAATCATCGTCGACATCCAACGTCGCATTATAAGTAATCGTATTGATTTTAATCTGGGAAAGAAATTCCCGCGCCAGCTCGCCCATCGTATCGCGCAACGCTTCGCCAGCCTCGTTGTCCTCGCCGAAAAACTTCTTGAATTCCGCCTTGAAAAGCTCCTCGCTATCGGCCGGAATCAACGCCGTAAAACGCTCGCGGTAACCTTCGTTGGACCAAATCAGATCGACCACTTCGTCCATTTTTTTCGATCCGGGAACGAGCATCTCGTCGATAAGAGCCTCCAGCATTCCGTCCAGATAAGTTCCATCGCTCGAAAGACGGACGATATCGACCCACTCCGCATTGCCCGGGAGCGTCGTCGGCAACCAGATATCGACCTCGTCGAAAATAGCGCGGATATCCGCACTGCCGTCCTGCAACTCGTCCATTCCGACCGTGATCTGCGCCAACGGCATAATCCATTCGCTCTGGTCGTTGCCGATGGTTACATCGCCGGATTCGATCTTGTTCAGATCATACGCCTTGTCGCAACCGACGCAGAGCGAAAAAATACATAACAGGGATAAAAAATTTTTCATAGGCAGATTTTGCTCAATAAAACGGCCCAAAGGTATAATGTTTTCGACAAATAATCAAAATATAAATACTTTTCAACCACGAACAATCTGTTCAATCGACGACTTCTGCCGAAAAACTCCGGCTCATTCTCCGATTCAGCGCACGGCAGAGGTCTTTGTTAAAATTTTGCTACTTTTGCGACAGATGGACAACGTAAAAAAATACGGGTTAAAAGAACAGGTGGCCCTGCTGCCTCTGTCACCGGGCGTATATCAGTTTCTGGACAAGAACGGGACGATCATCTACGTCGGCAAAGCCAAAAGCCTGCGCAAGCGGGTCAGCTCGTATTTCATGCAGAACAAGGAACACAGCGCCAAGGTACAGGTACTCGTGAGGCAGATCGCTGCGATCCGGCACATCGTCGTCGATACCGAAACGGACGCCCTGCTGCTCGAAAATTCGTTAATCAAGACCCTCCAACCGCGCTACAACATCCTGCTCAAGGACGACAAGACCTATCCCTGGATCGTCGTGCGCCGCGAACCGTTCCCGCGCGTACAGTCCACCCGCGTCCTCAACCGCGACGGCTCCCAATATTTCGGTCCCTACGGCTCGGTAATGATGCAGCGCAGTATCCTGGAGTTTATCCGCGAGGTGATTCCCCTGCGAACCTGCTCGCTCAACCTTTCGCCGACGGCTATCGCCAAAGGGCGCTATTCGGTCTGCCTGCAATACCACCTGGGCAACTGCAAGGGACCTTGCGTGGGAGCGCAAAGCGAAGAAGAATACGACGCACTGGTCGATATGACGGTTTCGATTCTCAAAGGCGACCTGCGCCCCGTGCGTACCTATCTTGAAAAAGAGATGGAGGCTGCCGCCCAAAACCTGAAATTCGAAGTCGCACAACGCTACAAGACACGCCTCGACGCCCTGGACAACTATTCGAGCAAATCGGTGATCGTCAGCGCACGCATCGTGAACGTGGACGTCTTCTCCCTACTGGTGGACGACGACGTGGCCTACTGCAATTTCCTGCGCATCCGCCACGGTTCGGTCGTGGGCGTCTATACGATACGGCTCACCACGGGCATCGACACCGACCCCGCTCAAATGCTGACCCTGGCCATCCAGCACATCGCCGAAACGATCGCCGGGACGCTGGCCAAAGAGGTCATCGTTCCCTACCTCCCCTCGGCCGCGCAACTTTTCGACGGGGTGACCTTCACCGTTCCCAAGCGGGGCGAAAAACTCGATCTGCTGGAGTTCTCGCTCAAGAGTGCCCGTATCTACCGCGCCGAACAGCTCAAGAACCTCGAGATCAAGAATCCCGAACGGCATACCGAACGGCTGATGGCCGCCATGCAAAAGGAGCTGCACTTGGACCGTCCGCCCCGCCACATCGAATGTTTCGACAACTCCAACCTACAGGGGACCAACCCGGTAGCTTCATGCGTGGTATTCCGGGACGGCAAGCCTTCACGCAAGGAGTACCGCCATTTCAACATCAAAACCGTCATCGGTGCAGACGACTTCGCCTCGATGCGCGAGATCGTCTTCCGCCGTTACAGCCGCCTGATCGCCGAAGGAGCCGAACTGCCCGACCTGATTATCGTGGACGGCGGCAAAGGACAGCTCTCCAGCGCCTATGCCGTGCTGTGCGAACTGGGAATCGAAAAACAAGTCCCCATCGTAGGCCTGGCCAAGCGGATCGAAGAGATCTTCTTCCCCGGGGACCCGATGCCCTACTACTTGAGCCGTACGGGTGAACCGCTCAAAGTGGTGTGTCACATCCGCGACGAAGCCCATCGCTTCGGCATCACCTTCCACCGGCAGAAGCGAAGCAAAGGTTTCATTCACAGTGAACTGGAAAATATCGAAGGAGTCGGCCCGAAGACCATAGAGCTCCTGTTGCGCCATTTCCGTACGGTGGAGAAAATCCGCACGGCCCCCGCCGAAGAACTCTCGGCCCTCATCGGACCGGCCAAGGCCGCCAGACTCCTCGTCCACTTCGGCAGACAGTAAGGACGCAGAAAAATGCGAAAAAAATTTGGAGTTCCTCGATAAATCATTACTTTTGCAGAGCAAATCACCGATTTAGCAGCCCGGATGGCGGAATTGGTAGACGCGTTGGTCTCAAACACCAATGACAGCAATGTTGTGCCGGTTCGATCCCGGCTCCGGGTACTATTGAAAAATCCCAAATGATTTATAAACAATCATTTGGGATTTTTGTTTTACTCGTTATGTCCGCAATTTGTCCGCATTCACTGTGAAGTCGAATAAATAAATGAATTTTATCAAATTATTTTTCAATACATAGCTTTTAATAGGGTCAGAAGTCACACTTCTTTATTGAATGCAGGGATTTATGCCTCACGAATAGAATTGAATGCTCAATTTTAATCAATTTACCTGTTTATCTGTATCTTTGTAAAGCAAACAGTCTTTAAGGCAAATGGGAATAGCGAACTTTATAAAAAATATAGGCCAGTATAAAACAACGGCCTCTACTGCTACGCCAAATATAGATTCTGCGGAGTATCCTGCAGAGTATACCAGAACTATAGCGTTTAACAAGGCATTCAAGGATTTGCTATCCCAAGATCAATTCATAGCCCAAAGCAACTATAAAGACCTCGTCGAACAATACCGTGATTTATCGCAATTCTATGCTACGCTTGTTCAGTCGAACATATTAAACGAGTATGTTGCCAAACATAATCTCGATATGGAAGCCATTAGCTATTTTCGGGCGAAGTTCGATGAAATGGCTGACCCTGCAACGGAATCGCCGACTATCCGAAAACATAACGATGCTTATGTTTCGCGCCATATCGAATCGGAGAAATCCTATCTTGATAACATACTTAAAGCCTGTGATCCGGCTATATCGCTCGACCGGGAACAGCGAGAAGTGGTACTTTCGGAAGAAGACCATACGCTGGTAATTGCCGGAGCCGGAGCTGGCAAAACCACAACGGTAGCAGCCAAAGTGCGTTATCTCGTAGAAAAACGAGGCATTGATCCATCTCAAATTTTGGTGATTTCCTTTACTAACAAGGCCGTAGAGGAGCTTCGAGGACGCATAAACGGCAATTTGGGAATACCTTGTCCCATCAGTACGTTTCACTCCATCGGCTATACGATTTTGCGTCAAGGCGAAGAGGAACGCAAAAAGATTGTCGAGGGCGGATATATGTACACGGTCATTAACAACTATCTGAAATCGTCCGTGCTGCGTAATCCGGAAGTCGTAGACAAATTGATTCTATTTTTCGGTTCCTATTTTACCGCACCCTATGAAGGTGAAAAACTCAACGAATATTTCCAATTTGTCGCCCAAGCGGACTGTTCGACCCTGAAAGGCAATCTGCACGAATACGTTCAACGAATCGTCGATCGCAAGACCTTGAAAACGCAGACATTGAACAATGAAATACTGCGGTCGATGGAAGAGGTGCGGATTGCTAACTTTCTATATATGTATCAGATAGAATACGAATATGAGCCGATATACCAGTATCCTATCCTCGATGCGAACAAACCCTATACGCCCGACTTTCGCATAAAACAAGGCGATAAGGTTTCGTATATCGAACATTTCGGGATAACCGAAGATCATAGAAGTGATCGTTATACGCCGGAGGAGTTGGAGAAGTATGTTTCTCGAATCGACGACAAAAAGCAGGTGCACGTGAAGCACAAGACCGATTTGATATATACCTACTCACAATATATCGACGGTCGGGATTATCTGCTTCATCTGCGCGAACAGCTTATTGCGCGCGGTTATGAACTGAACAAACGCTCGACGGCGGAAGTCTATAAAAAGCTGATCGAAACGGAGGAGAGCAAATACATTACACGGCTGACCTTTTTGATCTGCACCTTTATCAACAACTTCAAGACGCAGGGCTACGGATTAGAGAAATTCTCAGAGTTCAAGGCTGCGAATAAGAATGTTCGCACCAAGTTGTTTCTCGACATCTGTAAGGTATGCTTTTATGAATACCAAAAGGTATTGGAGGAGCAACATTGCATCGACTTCCAAGACATGATAAACGAGTCTGCCGAGTTGATACGCCAAAAACGTGTCGGCAAGGAGCAGCTCGATTACAAATACATTATTGTAGACGAGTATCAAGACATTTCACGGCAGCGTTACAACCTGATCAAAGAGTTGTCGCAGTTGTGCAATGCCAAAATCATGGCTGTAGGTGACGACTGGCAGTCGATCTATGCTTTCAGCGGCTCAATTCTACCGTTGTTCACCCGATTTTGCGAAGCCGTCGGTTATGGGCAGGAGTTGAAAATAACACGCACATACCGCAATGCACAGGAGATAATCGACATTGCCGGAACATTCGTACAGAAAAATTCGGCGCAAATCAAAAAGGAGCTTGTCTCTCCGAAGCGAATCATCAATCCGGTTATCATTTACCCGTATGTCGAAACTTTCGATAAAGGAAAAGAGCGGCCGGAAGGCGGCAAATATCACTATCTGGGAATTGCTGTAAACAAAGCTATCGAAGAAATATTGGAGTATAATGCGGCTGAAAAGAAATCCCGAATCGCATCCATTCTGTTGATCGGTCGCTATGGGTTCGACGCGAGGAATCTCTGCTATTCCAAAC
>OLAG01000313.1_pt1 | contig 11981 bp, 10 predicted proteins | sample 1607951 | NCBI WGS metagenome assembly OLAG01 (sample SAMN02674699, study PRJEB24791) | human gut metagenome, SKBSTL042 | isolation source: stool | host: Homo sapiens | place: USA | reverse complement strand
TGCAGAGTATATCGGTGGCTGTGTCAACTGGGTGTACTTCCGTCGGAAAGCGGAGCTTGGCAGCTTTGAGCTGCTCTCGGATATCGACTCCCGCCTGACGCACCTGAGCCGCATCGACAGGATGCTTTCCCTGATCTGTCTGGCAAACCTGATTCTTGGTATAACGAACTCTTTAAATCAGGCTCGCTACGGCTGGCTGAACCTGTTGTGCGCAGCAATGCTCTCCTATGCACTGGGGCGTATCCACGGCATGAAAGTAGCGCTGGAAAAGGAACGCAATTTGCACGAATGATTTGTCAAGCCCTTCTTTGACACAACCGCAGAGAAAAAGCTGGCGTATCTTTGGATAAAAAGACAATGGCAAACCGATCTCCATCGTGATACAATAGCAAGCGTTGTGTGCCGCCGCCCGGCGGCCGTTTATACTGCTTGAAAACAAAGGAGAAGGAACCATGGAACAGCTTTTTCTGATGCCCGGTGAAGAACGATACGAGCGCTTCAAGGATGGCAACGGTGTTTCTAAGGTGCACTACTCCTACTGCTCTATGCGCGGTGCATTCTTTGACTGCGAGAGCCGCAGTCTTGAGGAAGCCCAGCGCCTGTGCGAAAACTGGCTTGTAGGGCAGGATCGCTGCTACCGCAACTAACATAGAATCATAAAACCCCTGCCGTATTTGCAGACCTTTCCGCAAAACGGCAGGGGTTATTTTTATATAGGTTTTACTGCCACACCTGCGCACAGACAAGCTCCAGTACACTGCCGGCAATACAGCGGGATTTATCCGAGATCAGGAAGCAGTTGGAAAGCTCTTCCCGCCGGGGGTCGATATCCGCGATTTTAAAACCCGGTGTGACTGGATAGCCGCTGCGCAGCAGTCCGCGCAGAATGCCGGGAATCTGTGCTGTGACTGGGATGTCCGTTCCCTCCGGGGTGCGGATGGTAGCAATAACTTCACCCTTCTCTACTAAATCTCCGATCTTACGCACATTCATAAAAACACCGGTGGCCTGTGCATGGATCACCCGCTCTGCACCATACCCGCCAATAACGCCGGGGATGCCGGTATTGGGGATAGCGCTCCCCTCCCGAATGATCCGTCCAAGCCGGTGGCCGCGTTTGGTCTCCACCACGGCGTCCACGTCCTGTCCAGCAACAAAGCCTGGGCCAAGGGCAATGGTCAGCGGTGCCATATCCCGATGGGTGCCAAGGTTGCGCTTGGCCAGAATGGCGTCCACTACGACCTCCGGCTTTGCCCGGGCAATACAGGCTCCCTCCGGGTCAACGAGCACCGGAACAGCGCCCTGCGCCCAGACGGACTGTGCCTGCTCTAAAGCTTCAATGCGGACGGCACGCAGTTCTTCGACCGTGGCTTCGCCTTCATACACTGCTTCACACAGGGCAACCTGACGGCGAATGGCTGCGGGTTTTGTAGTTTCCAATACCAGCACCCGCAGCCCGGCGCTCCACAACCGGTGGATGGTACCGGTGGCAAGGTCGCCGCCGCCGCGCACGATGATCAAAGCGTCCTTTTTCATTTCGTTTCCTCCCCGGGGCAAAGTGTCTGCAACAGTACCTCCATGGAGCCGCCGCAGGCAGCAATGGCTGCGTCCTCGTTTTTGCCGTCAGCCGAAAGCTGTAAGCATTGCAGGGCGGGCGCAGCCTGTGCCAACATCTTCCGGGCAGCCTGCACCGTGTAATGCTCCATAATGCCGCCGCCCACACTGCCCACGGTACTGCCATCAGGCAGAACAAGCATTTTTGCGCCCACATCCCGCGGGGTGGAACCATGCCGTGCAACGATGGTCGCCAGCACCGCCGGAGTGCGGGCATTTTCTGCCTGCACCATTGCATCCAGCAATGCGATAGGATAACCCTCGGTCTGAGGGCGGGCATTCTTGACCTGCACGATCTGCGCCAGAATGGAAAGTGCGATCTCCGCAGCCGTCTGCGCCCCGATGGCAAGGCCGATGGGTGCGCAGAGCGACTCCACTCGCTGGCTGTCCAACCCGGTCTCCAACAGCTGACGGCGCACCAATGCGGCACGGCCACGACTGCCCATCATGCCCACATAGGCCGCGGGCTTTTGCAGGATCAGGGTAAGGCAGTCCAAATCAAAGGCGTGGGAGCGGGTCAGCACCGCAAAATAGGTCTCTGCTCCGCCGGGCACATTCTGGAGTGCCTGTGCAAAGGGGGCGCAAAGCACGGTATCCGCTCCAGCGGCGCGCAGCTGCTGGGCAAATTCTTCCCGGTCATCTATGGCAAGCACCGGCAGACCGAGAAGCTTTGCCTGTTTTACAAGGGCAGCAGCCACATGACCGCCGCCGCAGACCACCAGCTGGGGCACTGCACCAAAACGCTCGGCAAATACCCGCTGCCCGTCCAGTGTAAGAAAGCCCGTAGCGGTACAGTCTTGCAAAGCGGCAAGCTGACGCTGCAAAAGCTCAGCGCTCGGGGTCTGCCACAGGGCATCTCCGTCCCGCAGCAGCAGCTGACTGCCAGCCTCTGCGCCTTCCAGCACGGTAGCCAGCGTATAGCTGCCGGTCTGGTTTGTATCTTGCAGAACGTCTGCAAGCGTTTGTCTGTTCATTGGTGTTTCTCTCCCTCTGTTATTGCTCCACAGGCGTTACCTTATCAAACCGTGTTTCGTCCAGTTCTGCCTGCCAGCTTTGCCAGTCCTCCGGCAGCATACGCCATGCAAGCCCGCACCCTGCCGAGATCTCACGCGGCAGCGGAATCAGCCGCCCGGGCACCTGTCGGACATGGCATTGCTTTTCCCACTCCATAGCTTCTAAGGTGGTACGGAAGGAAAGCACGATATAGCTTCGTTTTATTCGCATAAAAGCTCCCGGGCAAGTGCGCAGACTGCCTGCGCCGCCTGCTGCACCTCCTGCTCCGTATTAAAATGAGAAAAGCTGAACCGTACCACGCCCTGCTCGGCCGTGCCAAGGGCCTTGTGCATCAGCGGAGCGCAGTGTGCCCCGGCACGCACGCAGATGCCGTAGTCCTCCCACAAGATATCTGCTACCCGGGCAGAATCCTCCCATCCAATGTTCAGCGCCACAATGGGCGCACGGTGCTGCATGGTCATATCACCGTATACTGTTACGCCCGGCGCAGTACACACCTGTTCATAAAACAGGAGAGCAAGAGCATTTTCCCGCTCAGCAAGGCATTCTACGCCCTGCTCCAGCAGCCAGTGCACCCCGGCACATAGCCCTGCAAGGCCATGCACGTTCAGCGTGCCGGCCTCCAGTGCGGTGGGCATCTGTAAAGGGTGCACTTCGTCAAAGCTGTGCACACCGCTGCCGCCCACAAGGAGCGGCGCGATCTGTAACCCGGGGCGCACATAAGCACCGCCAGTACCCTGCGGCCCCAAAAGCGCCTTGTGACCGGTAAAGCAGAGGGCATCTATGCCCAGCCGCTGCACATCAATGGGCTGTGCACCGGCAGTCTGGGCAGCATCTACGATGAACAGCAGACCATGCCAGTGAGCAAAGTCTGCTGCGCGGGCAAGGTTGGTGCCGTTGCCGGTCACGTTGGAAGCTCCCGTCACCACCAGTGCCCGGGTCGTGGGACGCAGCAAGGCTTCCCACTGGTCGTAGCATAGCCGTGCAGCGTCATCCACCCCGGTAAAGGAGACCTCTACTCCCTGCGCCCGCAGCCGGTACAGCGGACGCAGAACGGAGTTATGCTCGCATACCGTTGTGATGACATGGTCGCCCGGATGCAGCACGCCGTTCAGTACTGTGTTCAGCGCCATGGTTGCGTTGGCAGCAAAAACGATGCAGGAGGGGTCTGGCGCATGGAAAAGCTCTGCCAGCGCCAGACGGGTATCCAGTACGATCCGTGCGGCGTGAAGGGTAGGCTCGTGTGCGCCGCGCCCGGGATTGCCAGCCGTATGCAGTGCCTCCACAATAGCCTGTTCCACCTGCGGTGGTTTATGCAGGGTGGTGGCTGCGTTGTCCAGATAGATCACGGTTTTACCACGTTCCCGGCCTGCGTCAGCTTTTCGGCAATGGTGTACATATTGGTCACACTGCCCACAGCCAGCTTCTCGGTAAGGCCGTAAAAGTTCAGGCAGGTGCCGCAGGTCAGGATTTCCACGCCCTGTGCTTCCAGTGCCTTGAGATCTTCCAGCATGGCAGAGCCTTCACAGGTCAGCGCCGCACCGCCATTATAGAACAGGATGGTCTTGGGCAGCTTGTCCTGCTGGGTCAGCGCAAACACAAAGGCCTTGAGCAGGGTCTTGCCCAGCTCCTCGCTGCCATCGCCCATAACGGCAGCGGAAATAGCCACCACCGTATCGGTGCGGGCATCCGGTACGCATACAGGGGCTTGCTCTGCCGGGGCGTCTGCCGCTTCTCCCAGCGTGAACAGCACACGGTATTTGCGCTCTTCCAGCTTTTCAGCACTATACTGATAGCCCTTCTGCTGTGCCATCTTGGTCAGGTTCTGTACGGCGATCTCGTTGTCCACCAGTACCTCCACCTGTCCCGCGCCCTGCAGCTCAGAAATCGCCTTTTTCGCCTTGACGACCGGCAGCGGGCAGGCATCGCCCAGTGCATCTACTTTAATAAACTCAGCCATGCTGATTACTCCTCTCATTTGTCTATTACAGTGATCTCGATTTCCTGCTTCGGCAGGATTTCTCCCACGATGCTTGCAGGCAGGCCTGCGGCGCGCAGTTCCTGTTCCAGTGCCGCTGCATCCGCCGGGTCTACCGCCAGCAGCAGCCCGCCGGAGGTCTGCGGGTCGAACAAGACCTCCTCCATGGCGAAGCTTACGTTTTCAAACCGGACGAACGGCCCGGTATGGTTGCGGTTGCGCTGCCCGGCGGCAGTGTACAAAAACGCATTCGCTGCTTTTTCTGCGCCCGGCAGCACCGGCACGGCATTTGCGTGGATGATGCAGGAAAGTTTGCCGCCCATCATCTCATGCAGATGGCCGAGAAAGCTGAAGCCGGTCACATCCGTAGCAGCATGGACGTGATACTTGCGGCTGAGTTCTGCCGCCGTTTTGTTTAAGGTGGTCATGGAGCGGATAGCTGCTTCCATCTCCTCCGGGGCGGTCTCACCTACGCGGTTTGCCGTGCAGAGCAGACCCACGCCTAAAGCCTTGGTCAATACCAGCTTGTCGCCGGGCATACCGGTGTCGTTGGTGTACATCTGGTGCGGGTCTACAAGGCCGGTCACGGAAAGGCCGTATTTTACCCCGCTGTCCGCAATGGAATGCCCGCCTGCAAGACTGCCGCCGGCTTCTGCCACCTTTTCAGCGCCGCCGCGCAAAATTTCGCCCAGTACGTTCAAGTCCATATCCTCCGGGAAACAGACCAGATTCAGTGCAGTCTTTACCTCGCCGCCCATGGCGTAGACATCGCTCAGGGCGTTCGTGGCAGCGATCTGCCCAAAGGTGTAGGGGTCGTCCACCATCGGTGGAAAAAAGTCCACGGTCTGCACCAGCGCAATGTCGTCCGTAATGCGGTAAACTGCGGCATCATCCCGGCTGTCATAGCCGACCAGAAGATCCGGGTCTTTTTCGCCTCGGGGCAGCCTTTCCAGAATACGGCTCAGCACCCCGGCACCCAGCTTTGCGGTGCAGCCGCCCCCGGTACAGAATACGATCTTATCTTCCTTGCTCATGCGCGTTCTTCCTCTTTAAAATGCGTCAGCACGCACTGTATGCCCTGCTGACGCAAAAGCTGTTGTATTTGTATGCCCTGCTGCTGCAGTCCCGGCGTATCAGCCTGATTGAGCACAGCGTAAAACTCCCGGTCACCCACCGCCTTGCGGCCGCCCTGCGTGCTTGCAAGCAGCTGCGCCAACATGGCCGGCGTAAGGGGCGCATCCGGCGCAGCCGCTAAAAACTGCGGACGGATGGTTTCATAGCGGAAGCAGACCTCCCGCAAGGGCTTGCCCAGCGCCGAAAGCCCTGCTACCGCCAAAACGATATCGCTTTGGGGCAGCAGCACAGGCTCGTGCGCCGCCGGAACCTTGCAGGGGTGGTGCTTTGCACCGTCCGCTTCTATAAATACCGCATCTGCCTGCGCCATCCGGCGCAAAAGCTGCTGCGGCGGCAAAGTCAGCTTCCCGTTTTCTGCCGGAGTGCCGATCACTGCGTAGTGACCCGCTTGCCACAGAGTTGTAAGCGCTGCGTCATCCGGTGCATAGTAGGCTGCCGATTGCCGGATGTGGGTGGTCGTCATCACAACCACCCGCCAGCCCTTGTGGGCACAGTGGTCTGCCATGGCATACAGCAGGGTGGTTTTGCCCCCGCCGCCTACCAGAGAAACGATATGCCCTTTCTCTGCCAGAAACGGAAGCTCTTTTTCGTTCAGCATCCGCTTTTACTGCTTGGCTGCAACTGCCATAGCGATCTGCTCCGGGGTGATGGGCAGCTCGTAGAAGCGGGTGCCGATGGCGTTGTAGATAGCGTCCGAGATGGCGGGCAGCGGCGTATTGATGACCACCTCGCCGATGGACTTTGCACCAAAGGGGCCGTTGGGCTCGTAGCTGTTCTCAAACTCCACATGGATGCGGCCGATATCGTTGCGGGCAGGGATCTTGTACTGGAACAGAGAATTTTCTTCCGGGTAGCCGTTTTTGTCGTAGGTGATGTTTTCGGTCAGGGTCATGCCGATACCCTGCAGGATGCCGCCTTCGGCCTGCACCCGGGTCAGGTTGGGGTTGATGGGAGTTCCGCAGTCCACGCAGGCATCAAATTCCAGCACCCTCACCTCGCCGGTCTCGGTATCCACCTCTACCTCGGCAGCGCCCACCATATACGGCGGCGGCGACAAGGGCGAGGTGTGGGTCTCGGTAAATTCCAGCGGGATCTTATGGCCGAACTGGGAAGCAAAGGCAATCTCGGACAGAGTCTTTTGGCGGGTGGGGTCGGCGCTTTCAAACACGACCTTGCCGTCAAATTCCACAGCATCCGCCGGGCATTCCAGCAGCTCTGCGCCCAGCTTGCAGATCTGTTCCCGCAGCTTCATGGCGCACTTCTCAGTGGCCTTGCCGGTGACATAGGTGGTGCTGGAAGCATAGGAGCCGGAATCGTAGGGCGAAGAATCCGTATCCGCGCCAAAGACGGTAATGTTATCCAGCGGGCAATCCAGCACCTCGGCGGCGATCTGCGCCAGCGTGGTGTCGCAGCCGGTGCCCATATCGGCAGCGCCGATCATCAGGGTATAGAAACCGTCATCGTTCAGTTTGAGGGTAGCGCTGCCTACATCCATGCCGGAAATACCGGAGCCCTGCATTGCCATACCCATGCCCACGGCACGGATCTTACCGTTGCCCATATCCCGGGCAGGATACTTGTGCTCCCAGTCGATCATCTCGCGCACCTTGAGCACGCACCGGTCCAATGCGCAGCTGGTATTTACCGCGCCGTAATAGGCGGGCATCACATCGCCCTCCTGCACGGTGTTCTTCAGGCGCAGTGCAATGGGATCCATGTTCAGCTTGTGTGCCAGCTCGTTGACCGCAGATTCCACCGCAAACAGACCCTGCGTAGCACCATAGCCGCGGTATGCACCGGCAGACATATGGTTAGTATATACCACATCGCTGACAAAGCGGAAGGCCTCGGCCTTGCCGTACAGCGGGATGGATTTGTGACCAGACAGACCCACAGTAGTGGGGCCATGCTCGCCGTAAGCGCCGGTGTTGGACAGAGTGTACAGGTCGATGCCCTTCACGATGCCGTCTCTGGTAGCGCCCAGACGGACGTGCATCTCCATCTCGTGGCGCGGCGAAGAGGCCGTCTGGCTTTCTACCCGGCTGAAGATGAGCTTGGAAGGCTTTTTGGTCATCCACGTCACAAAGGCCGGGTACACCTCGCTGACGGCGGTCTGTTTTGCACCAAAGCCGCCGCCGATGCGGGGCTTGGAGACACGCACCATGGATTTGGGAATGTGCAGTGCATTGGCAATGTTGCGGCGGGCGTGGAAAACGATCTGGGTAGAACTGAGCACATTCAACCGCCCGTAAGTATCAATGGAGCAATAGGTGCGGAAGGTCTCCATCATAGCCTGCTGGCAGGCCTTGGTGTGGTACACATGGTCGATGACCACATCACATCCGGCCAACACAGCGTCAATATCGCCGCTGCCGCACGCATCGTGGGCGCAGAGGTTGCGCTTGTTATCGGCACCCACGGGGGCAAGGCTTTCCCAGTTGTCCTCCGGGTGCACAAGGATGGGGTTATCCTTTGCGGTGTGGAAATCCAGAACAGCTTCCAGCACCTCGTAGTCTACTTTGATAAGCTTGAGCGCCTTATCTACGCACTTTTCATCTTTACCGGCTACGATAGCCACCACATCTCCCACAAAGCGGACGTGGCGGTCGATAAGCAGACGGTCGTAGGGGCTGGCCTCCGGGTAGGTCTGGCCGGCCTGTGTGTAGCGGCGGGCATCCTGCGGCACATCCTCCCAAGTGAAGATAGCCTCGATGCCGGGCACTTTTTTGGCAACGGCGGTGTTGATGCTACGGACGATGGCGTTTGCATGGGGTGAGCGCAACAGCTTGACGATCAGGCAGTCCTGCGGGATGATATCATCCATATAAACAGGCTGGCCGGTGACCAGCTGCATCGCGTCTTTTTTGCGGAACGGTTTGTTGACGGTTTTCACTGTGCGCCCTCCTTCTGCTTTTTCCATGCCAGAAAGTTCATGATGCCGCGCAGCTGGCCTTCGTAGCCGGAGCAGCGGCACAGGTTTCCGGCAAGGTATTCCTTCACCTGCTCTTCAGTGGGGTACGGCTGCTCCCGGAACAGAGCCAGCGCGTTCATGATAAAGCCCGGGTTGCAGAAGCCGCACTGCTCTGCGCCCTGATCTGCGATAAAGGCACCAAACTCGGCGGCCTCCTGCTGCAAGCCCTCCAACGTGGTGATTTTATGCCCATCGGCACGGGCTGCCAGCACGGAGCAGGACAGCACAGGCTTATCGTCCATAAACACGGTGCACAGACCGCAGTTGGAGGTCTCGCAGCCGCGCTTGACGCTCTTGCAGCCGTGTGCGCGGACAAAATCGATCAAAAGCATATCCGGGGCGATTTCCTCGGATACCCGGACACCGTTCAATGTAAGTGTGATCTGCATTTACTTTTCCTCCTGCATTTTACGCTGTTCCAGTTCCAGCACCGCGCGCTTTGTCAGCACGCCTGCCAGATGCCTGCGGTACTCGGCGCTGCCGCGCATATTGGAGCCGGTAACGATCTGCGCCTTTACGCTTTCCGCAAATTGTGCGGCAAGCTGTTCTGCCGCAAGGGCAGGCTCTGCCGGGAGCTCGAACCGCACAGCGCGCAGCGGACGTGCACCAATGGCGATGCGGTAATCTCCGGTCTCCAACCGGGCAGCGGCGCAGGTCAGCACCGGAATATCGGTCTGACTGTTGCGCACCGACTGGTAATAGAGCTGCATCGGTGTTTTTTTTACGATCAGCCGCACCAGAACATCCCGGTCATAGGGGCGCTGGGCATATTCCTGCAAAGGCAGGATACCGCCTTTGTACAGCTCTACATCACAGTCCATGGCTAGGAACATGGTCAGCACATCCGAAAAACCGAACCGGCTGTAAATGCTGCCGCCCACGGTCGCCAGATTGCGCAGCTGTACGCCCACGATATGGCGCACAGTCTCCCGCATAGCACCATGAGTATAGGCGGCAAGCCCCGGATGCTGTTCCAGCTGGCGCAGGGTGACCATAGCGCCGATGGAAAAGCTGTCCTCGGTCTCCTCAATGGTATCCAGTCCCAGACCGGAAAGGTCGATGGCGGTGCCGACATTGATGGTTTCCATCTTCAGCCAGATCATGCCGCCCAAAATGCGGTTTGGCTTTTTCTGGTTCAGCTGCCACGCTTCCTCCAGACTTTCTGCCCGCTTATATTCTCGGATCGTCATCATGTGCAGTACCTCTCTTTTCTATCGCTGCGATATCTCTTCTTTTATTTTAGCACAGCTTTCGGTATAATACTATTATAAAATGCTGCTGAAGGGGTGTTTTTGTATGAAGAAGTCGCTTACGGTCGGCTGTGTGATCATGGCTTCCGGGCTGAGCCGCCGGTTTGGCGCAAATAAACTGCTGGCAGATTTTTGCGGCCAGCCCATGCTCTGCCGGGCTTTTGCCGCCACTGCCACACCCGGTATCGCTGCCCGCATCGTGGTGACCCGCTCGGAAGATGTACAGGCACTGTGCAGGACGCAGGGCGTCCCGGTGCTGCTGCACAGCCTGCCCGGCCGCAATGATACCGTTCGACTGGGCCTTTCGGCACTGCTGGAGCAGCAGCCGGAGCTTAGCGGCTGTATGTTTCTGCCCGGGGATCAGCCCCTGCTGCGCCGGGAGACGGTAGAAGCCATGACAGAGCGCTTTTGCCACGAACAGCCATCCCCGGCAGAATGGCAAAAAGAAACAGAACGGGAGATCTTCCGTCTGGGTGCCGTGGCCGATAACGACCCGACACCTCTTGTTGGAAGTCCCGTTCTGTTTGGAAGCAGCTTCTTTTCAGAACTGCTCACCCTGCCGGAAAACAAAGGCGGCAACGTGCTGCTTAAAAAGTACCCTGCGCAGGTACGCACGGTCAGTATTGCAGCCCCTATGGAGCTGCTGGATGCGGACACCCCTCAGGTGTTGCAACAGCTGGAAGCCCTTGCCCGGCTAAAAAACTAAGTTTTACTCTGCCATATCGTTCTTGGGCAGCAGAACGTTCAGCAGGATTGCCACAAAGGCGGCCGGAACGATGCCGGACTCGCCGCAGATCAGCTGGAGAGCCTGCGGTGCCTGTGCCAGAATGCCGCTGTTGGCACCCATGCCGTAGCCCACGCCCAGTGCCACGGACACGATGGTCAGGTGGCGCGGGGTCATCTTTTCCTTGGTGATCAGCTGGATGCCGCTGACCACGATGGAAGAGAACATCATAACGGCAGCACCGCCCAGAACGGCCTGCGGCATGATGGAGATCAGCGCGCCCAGCTTGGGGATCAGGCCGCAGAGGATCAGGAACACAGCGCCGGAAGCCAGTGCCATGCGGTTGACCACCTTGGTCATGGCCACCAGACCCACGTTCTGGCTGAAAGAGGTGTTGGGCAGCACGCCGAACAGTGCGGCAAAGGTAGAGCCGAGACCATCACAGATGACGCCGCCGGACAGCTCCTTATCAGAGGGCTCACGGTTCATGCCGCCTTCCATCACGCCAGAGATATCGCCCACCGTCTCCACTGCGGTGACGATGAACATGATCAGCACCGGCAGGATCGCACGGGCATCAAATACCACCTTGACCGGCATCAGCTTGGGCACTGCGAACCAGGAAGCCTGCGCCACCTTGCTCCAGTTGAGCACCCATGCCTTGGTGAACTCTACGCCATCAGCAGTCACGCCAGTGGTGGGCAGTACCAGACCCATGATGAAAGCAACCACATAACCGGCCAGAATGCCGATAAGGATGGCGGAGGAGCTGAGGAAACCGGTGGTCCAGTGTTTGAAGAACAGGATGACCACCAGCACGAACAGTGCCAGCAGCAGGTTTTCCACAGAGCCGAAATCCTTGGCCTTGTTGCCACCGCCGAAGGAGTTGATACCTACCGAAATCAGCGAAAGACCGATGGAAAGCACCACCGTGCCGGTGACCACCGGCGGGAAGAACTTGCGCAGCGGCTTCAGGAAAAAGCCCAGCACGCTTTCAAAAATACCGCCGATGATGGATGCGCCCATAATCGCGCCATAGGCCAGCACACCGCCGCCCATCGTGCCCACAACGCTGTTGAACACGCCAATAAAGCCGGAACTGGTACCCATGATAATAGGTACTGCGCCGCCCACGGGTCCGATGGTGAACAGCTGCACCAGCGTGACGATACCTGCCACGAACATGGCGCTCTGCAGCAGGGTGACCTGCAGGTCTGCAAACTCGCCGCCTGCAATGCCGCAGGCGCTGGTGATGATCAGCAGCGGGGTCAGGTTGCCCACGAACATGGCGCAGAC
>OLAG01000280.1_pt1 | contig 13073 bp, 10 predicted proteins | sample 1607951 | NCBI WGS metagenome assembly OLAG01 (sample SAMN02674699, study PRJEB24791) | human gut metagenome, SKBSTL042 | isolation source: stool | host: Homo sapiens | place: USA | reverse complement strand
TCTTTCCCTACACGACGCTCTTCCGATCTCACCGCTGTGCTGATGGCGCTGATGCTGACGGCGGTTGGCGTGGCGGCGGCGCGGTTCTTCAGCGTCACCGACGTCCACCCCGCGCAGGACGGCACGGAAGGGGAATATCAGGCGCATTATCTCGCGCTGGAGGAGCGGTATGACAGCGATTTGCTGTCTGTGTCAGTCAACGACGCCGTGTACGACGGCAGCGTGCTGGCTTTCACGATGGAGATGGCGGCAAAGACGGACGACGTGCTGGCGGTGGAAGTGCGTGTGCGCGGCGAATGCGACGGCAAAATGTACCGTTTTGACCCGCTGGATGTCTACGGCGGCGAGTTCCAAAGTCTGCTGATGCTGCCCGACCTCGGCGGCACATTCGATGGAGAAAAGTACGCTGCGGAGGGTATCCTGCTCGACGAAAATGGGCAGATGCCGCCGGAAGGAAAGACGATTGCGTGGACAATCGAAATCGACGTGCTGAAAGCTGTCTGGCAGACGGAAACCATGCCGGATGACCTGTATGAAGCGCTCAGCGAAGAGGACGACGTGGCGCAGTACATCCGTGAACAGGCGGAGCAGCGCGTTATCACGCTGACGGACGCGGGCGTGGAGGACTACCTGCTGGAAATGTGCGGTGCGGGCTGGGACGAGATAGAACGGATCTCCAAGGCGGATTTGCTCCTGCGCTGCGGCGGCTTCGAGCGCGCGGAAACATATACCGTGGCGTTCGCGACGGAAGGGAACACGCAGTACGTCCACCCGGAGCTGTCCGGCTTGCGGATTCCGCTGGACGGGTACACGGCGGTTGTGGACTATGTGCGCGCATCGTTCCTCGGCGGGTGCGTGGTGCTGCACTGCGAAGCGCCGAATGGGACGGCACTGCCGGATGTGTGGCGAATCTACCGCAACGACGAGCAGAATCCGGCGGGTGAAGCGGGATGGGCGCGCGCGTCGGGATATGCGGGCGTGCCGGGCGGCGTGGTGGATGTGAATCAGCCGTCCATCTGCCTGTACTTTGCACCGTGCGCGGATTTGACGAGCTTGCGCATCGTGCCAGAAGGCGAAGCGGGCTTCACGCTGAATTTGTCGGGAGAGAAGGGGACGGAATGAACGAAGCGACATGGATCGAAAAGATGCACGCGGTTGAGGGAACACTCTACCATGTGACCTGCGCCATGCTGCGCGAGGAGTATGACCGCCGGGATGCGATGCAGGAGACGGCGCTGCGGGCGTGGGAGAAGCAGTCGACGCTGCGCAGGGAGGAATATTTCGGCACATGGGCGGTGCGCATCTGCATCAACGTGTGCAAGGACATCCGCCGGAAGAGCAAGCCCGTTATGTCCACTGACGACGTGCCGGAAATCCCCGCGCCGCAGGGGGATACGGACTTCCGCCTGATGCTGGACAATCTGCCCGATACGCTGCGCCTGCCGGTCGTGTTGTACTATCTGGACGGGCTGACGGTCGCGGAAACCGCGCAGACACTGGGCGTTCCGGTGGGCACGGTGAAATTCCGGCTGCATCAGGCGCGGAAAAAGCTGCGCGTGGAGCTGGACGCCCCGGAGGGAGAGGGGGCAAACGTGCAATGACCGAGCGGGAACTGCGGGAGAAGCTGCAATCCGCCTACGGAACCATGCCGGACGCAACTCGCGCCGCCTTTGAGCATTCGCTGACGCACCACCGAGTGGAAACACGCCATCCCGTCCGGATGAGCCGGAGAATGCGAACGATTGTCACGTTTGCCCTCATGCTGATGATGCTCACGGCGGTCGGCGTAGCGGCGGCAAAACTGGCGAGCGTGACGGACTATCCGCCGCCGTCGGGGCTGACACCGGAATACATGTCGCATTTGGTCGCGCTGAACGAAGCCTACGACGGCGATTTGCTCACGCTGTCCGTCAATGACCTTGTGTTTGACGGCACGACGGTCGATGTTGCCATGAACGTGCAGCCCAAGGCGGGCAAGCAGGTTTTCATGGACATGGAAGTCACGGCGGAGTGTGCCGGGCGGGCGTACACACTGGAAATTGAGGGCTGCGGGGGCGGCGATTTCATGAGCGGCATGTTCCTGCCGGATGGAACGGGCAGCTGGAGTGATTCGCCATTTGGGTTCGACGGTGTGCTCTGGGATGATGATATGCAGTCGCCGCCGGAAGGAACGCCAATTGCGTGGACGATGACGTTCGAACTGCTTCAGCCCGTGTGGGAAGTGGAATATCTGTCGGACGCGCAGTATCAGGCGCTCTTGGCGGGCGGAGCGGACGCGCTCGAAACCTATGTGCAGAATAACTGGCGGCAGCAAATCATCACCGTGACGTATGGCAGTCTGGTAGAGTATCAGTATGCGGCGGAGGCGGCGATGCTGGCGGATGGAACCATTACCGAGCCGCTTTCGGGCAGCCGGACGGAACAGCTGCTTTCCTGCGGCGGATTCCGGCGCGCGGACACAATCATCGTGCAGTTCACAACGGATTTTGCGGATGATTACGCGCATCCGGAGCTGGTCGGCAAGCGCATCGGCATGGGGGACTACGACCTCGTGATTGACAATGTGAACTTGTCCTTCATGCGCGCGAACATCACCATGCACTATGAATTTTCAGCGGCGTATACCGAGGATGAAATCCGCCAAATGACGAATCTGCCCAACGCTTGGCGCGTGTATGTCAACGGCGAGACCGATTCCGGTTACGACGCCTACGCGAATTTCCAGCAGGTCACGAACGGCGCGTACGGCGTGGATACGCCCGAACAGCTGACCGTCGGCTTCGATTTCTACCCGGCGGAGACGGACATCACGCGGCTGACGTTTGTACCGATTCGCAATATGGGAGAAAAGTGGGATGCTTGCCATCCGGATGCGGAAAAGGGGTTTACGCTGGAACTTCAGGAATGATGCGCATATTTGCATAGAAAACACAACATATGAACAGAACATCATATTTTTTCGCCTAACCATTTGCGTTTTTCCGCCAACCATGCTATAATGAGAGCGATTTAGGCAAGGAGGCGGAATGCGTGGCGGAGGCAGAAGAGAAGCTGGAGGTAGAGGGCTGCGGTTTCCTGTGTGTGCACGAGAAAGTGGTGGAAAAAGTGCAGCACGAGCTGCCGCAGGAGGAAACGCTGCTGCGGCTGGCAGATTTGTTCAAGGTGTTCGGCGACGGGACGCGCGTGCGCATCCTGTTCGTGCTGCTGACGGCGGAGGTGTGCGTGTGCGACCTCGCGAAGCTGCTGGGCATGACACAATCCGCCGTATCGCACCAATTGCGCGTGCTGAAACAGGCAAGGCTGATTAAGGCGCGGCGCGACGGCAAGACCGTGTTCTATTCGCTGGCGGATGACCATGTGGCGACGCTGCTGCGGCAGGGCATGGAGCATGTCTGCGAGGGCAGCGGGGGAGAATGCGGGGAATAAACTTCATACAAAGTAAGCGGCAGGAGGCTGATTTTTTTCAGCCCCCTGCCGCGTGTTAATATCTCCTTACTGCTTCTTCAAATACGCCGTCATCATATATCCTGTGTACCCGTTGTATCGCACCTTCGTCCACGTTTTGCCTGCGGAGAGCACAACCACCGTTGACCCGTGCGGCACTTGCACCAGCACGCGTGCAGATTTCGAGCCGCTGCTGCGCAGGTTCACATACGTCCCCTGCGGATGGCGGACAATGCGTGTGGAACTCGATGAGCTGGCAGAGGGAATGGAAAGGTAGTCGGTCATCATATACCCGGTTTTGCCGTCGGGCGTTTTGACCTTGCACCACTGGTCGCCCTGCGAAATCATCGTGACCACCGTGCCGTTGGAATACTTGCCTAAGCTCGTGCCGCGGGTGCTTGCCCTGCTGCGCAGATTCAGCTTGTCGCGCGGATTCGGGTTGTTGACGACCGCATAGGCTGCCTGCTGTGCCGTGGAGGAAGAACCGCCTGATGCGCTGCTTCCCGCCGCCTTCGCGCAGAGGGCTTCGCCTTCGGACCGGCGGATATGCCCCGCGCGCAGATAGTCTGCGGACATAAACCCGACGCCGCCGTTGACAGCAATTTTCCACCAGCCGTTGCCCTGCTGGAGAATCATAACGTAGGTGCAGCCGGGGATGGAAGCGAGGCTGCCGTAGTTCTTGCCCGGCCCAGAGCGCAGATGAACGTTCTCCTTATTCGGCGAAATAACCATGCCGAGCTTGTCGGAGTAGACGCCGCTGCGGGTGGAGATGAAACGGGTGAGAAAATAGCCGGTCTGACCGCCGACGGAAACATAGTACCAGTCGCCCGCACGGTCGAGAATGACGCAGGGCGTGCCGTCGTCGTACTTGCCGAGCACCTTGGCGGATGTGCTGGCCTCGCGGCGGAGGTTCAGGTAGCCCGCATGGGAGACGTAGCCGATTGTGCCGGTCGCATCCGCCGAAATGAGCAGGTAATCCTGCCGCATCCAGCCATAGCGGCCGTCAGGTGTTTCCACCTGATAAAAGCCGTTGCTGTATCCGCGCACGGTCATCCACGTTCCCTTATTGTACGCACCCAAAACGGTGGAACTGGTAGTAGGGGCGGAGCGCAGGTTGACATTCGCCGCACCGAACACAACGCCGTAACTGCTGGAATCCGCCTGCGCTGTGACACTCAGCAGGAGCAGAAGCAGCAGCGTCAGCCCTGCGAGCAGCTTCCATTTTTTCATTCGTTCTCTTCCTTTCCTCATATCATGGCAATTCCTGTGCCCTTGCGGGAAAAAAGCGGATAGCAAAACCTGATGGACGGTTTACCCATCACGACAGCTTCTATTATATCAGGAAATGCAATGGAATGCAAGTTTTTCCTATGGATTCCTGCACGGAAAAAATTATTTCGGAAAAATTTGATTCCGCTGGGAACAAAACAGCAGCGTCATGCGTTTTATTCTTGCAAGGGGAAGGAAACAGCCCAAAGCTGGTTCGCTCCGCGCAAAAGGAGGAAGAACGGATGAAGAAGTTTCTGGCAGGACTGGTAAGCCTGCTGATGCTGTCGACCGCGTTTGCTGAGCCGACGATAACGCATCTGGGCTACACGGCGTATCTGGGCAGCAGCAATGAGCTGTATCTGCAGGATCCGACGGGTACGGTGCGCGTCCTGCGTTATCCGATTGCGGATATTCTTTCGATTACCGACACGGTCGTCTACTGCCGCGCGCAGGATGGCAAGCTGCTCAGCATTGCGCTGGACGGCTCGCAGTCGCTGATTATCGCGGAAACCCCGACTGATGAGCAGGTGAATGCGCTGACGGCGAAGTCGAATTATACGCTGACGGACGGTGTGCTGCGCAATGGCGCCACGATTGTGGATACGGGCGTGCTTGCCTTCTGCGATTTGGCGGACGAGCAGACCACGACTGCGCCGGATGAACTGCTGTACCTCAAACAGAACACGACGAACACCGCTGCCCTGATGGTGCGCACGGAGAACGTCGCGACTGCGCGGACGCTGGCGATTCTGGGCATCACCGCGCCTGTGCTGAGCATGACGGCGAACGGCGAGAACGTCACCATCGTCGCATCTGACCACAGCGTCACGGTTTACAACCGCGTCGCGCTGACGACCACCAATTATCCGGCGACGTCGGAGCTGACGGAGAAAGCATCCGCCATCGGCAGTGAGCTGTTCCGCTACGCGCCCGCGGAGTCCTTTGGCTGGAACGTGGAAATCAGCGCGGGTCTGCCGGCAATTGAAGTTGTGACAGACCGCGGCAATGTGTCTGTTGCGACGGCAACGCCCGCCCCCGCGCCCGCTGTGCCGACCGCAACCGCGCGCCCGACGGCAACTGTCCGCCCGACGGCTACGCCCCGCCCGACCGCAACTGCGACGGCTGCGTCCGAGTACACGCGCCTGAACTACGGCAGCAAGGGCAAGGCGGTGCGCAAGCTGCAAAACCGCCTGTCCAAGCTGGGCTATCCCGTGGGCAAGGTGGATGGCGTCTGGGGTGACGACACGCAGTTTGCGGTCAACCTGTTCCAGTCCGCCATCGGCTACACCGAGCACCGGTACGCGTCGGCAGCCATGCAGGAGAAGCTGTATTCCAAAAAAGCGCCGGTTTACGATCCCTACATGCCCCTGAAGGAAGGCAAGAAGGGAACGCCTGTCAAGCTGATGCAGCAGCGCCTGTTCGATCTCGGCTATTTCACTTCTAACGACGTGGAGAAGGAAGTTGATGGCGTGTACGGCAAGCGCACGACGGAAGCCATTAAGCTCTTCCAGACCGTCTGCGGTTATGAGGAGAAGAAAATCACCGGCGTTGCTGATGCGGATACGCTGATGCTGCTCTTCGACGAAAAAGCGCCTGTGAATCCGGGCAATGTGCCGCCGACGCCGACCAGCCCGGTGGTAATCGTCACGCCGACCCCGACGAACGTGCCGACGGCAACACCCACGCCGACGAATGCGCCGACGGCAACGCCTGCCCCGACGGAAGTCCCGACAGCAACGCCCGCGCCGACGGAAGTCCCGACAGCAACGCCCGCGCCGACGGAAGTCCCGACGGCAACGCCCGCCCCGACGGAAGTCCCGACGGCAACGCCTGCCCCGACGGAAGTCCCGACGGCAACGCCTGCCCCGACGGAAGTGCCGACCGAAGTCCCTACGGCTACGCCCGCGCCGACGGAAGCCCCGACAGCAACACCCGCGCCGACGGACACGGTGGAGGTCATCACGCCTGAACCGCAGCCGTCTGAAACGGTGACGGAATAAGCAAATTTGCGCCCAATCAGCGATGGTTGGGCGTTTTTTGTGCAGAAAATTTGTAATGGAGGGAAGATATGCCGCTTTTGATGCGTTAGATAGGTGAAGACCGCAGGAAAGTGCGGCAGAAAGAAGGAAGAAACATGAGAAAGTACACGCGGATTGGAACGTTTTTGCTGGCACTTGTGATGTGCCTGACGATGCTGACGGCGCAGGCGGAAAGCGAACTGCCGGAGGAAGTTGCGGACTTGTTCACCGTGAAGGCGTGGGCACACTACGCCATCGCGAACCAGCCAGATATGCCGGAGAACAAGGCGTTCGCGGTGATGCAGGAGGAATCCGGCTACGAGGCGGCGCTGCTGGTGATGCGCAACACCAAGAGCGAAACAAACGTGCTGGTGCTGGCGGAAAAATCATCCGCACAGGCGGATTGGAAAATCACCATGCGCAACTGGGGCACGGTGGGGCAGGGTGACGCGAACGTGCCGAAGCTGGCGGTGCTGGCGGACGGGCGCTTCGTCATCCACTACCCGAACGGCGACAGCGCGTATTTCACGCATGAAATAAATGGCTGGCAGCTGACAAACCTGTCCTTCGGTGATACGACACAGGTGGAAGTGACCCGCAGCGGCATGACATTCCTCACTCTGTCGGACAACGGCAAGTGGGTCAAGACGACGGTTTCCGGCGTGGTGGAGACGGCAATGGCGCAGTTCAGCATGGACCGCTTCCCGCGGACGGTCGCGGCGGCACGCGAGCACCTGACGAATCCGCCGACGATTCCGGATTCCCCGTGGAGTTGGACGTACCCCTACGGTTTCCCGCAGCCTTCGCAGTACGCCAAACTTGCGGCAGGCAAGCAGTACGCGGTGTATTCCGCACCGTCGGACGCCAGTTTCCGCGCGGCGAACGGCAAAGCGCTGCTGTCCACGAACGACTGGGTGCAGGTTTTCTTTGAGGAGGACGGCTATCTGCTTGTGCAGTACGCCATCAGCCGCCATCAGTACCGCATCGGGTACATCAAGGCGGATGCGGTGTCGAATTTGTCGGAAGTGGCGGAAATCGGCAGCTGGGCGAATTACCCGGCGCAAGTTCTGCGCACATCGGCGCTCACCGACGACCCGCTGAATTCCTGCGGCGCGGTGATGACGCTGAAGGCGGGACAGCAGGTGACGTATCTGGGACAGCTGGGTCAGGAATGGGCGTTTGTGGAGACGACGACGGCGCAGGGGCAGCGAATTCGCGGCTTCGTGGAATTGAGTGAGCTGAACGTCACGCGCCCAGACGATGCGGATGACAATTTGAACGGGTAATGCTATTTGCGGGTTCACCTGCGCCATCTGCAAATAGTATAATATATAATTCCAAAACAACAAAACCCCAGCCGCGTTTTGCAGCCGGGGTTTTTGCTTGCTTTCCCTGCGAAATCAATCAGAATCAGCGTGCTCCCAATCATACACTTCCGAAGAATGCGTGAAACCGATTCGGGAATAAAATGCTTGGTCAGACAAGACGATGGCGCGCTTTGCACCAAGCGCGTGGGCGTGCGAACATGCTTCATAGACCACCGCTTTCGCCAAGCCGCGCTTTCTGTGCTCCGGCACAGTGGCGACAGGCTCAACATAAGCGGTGTCACCGGTTGTGTACCATAAGCCGCAGTGCGCGCAATATTCGCAGTCGGCAATCGCAAAGGTTTTCAGCGCGTCGTTTGCGTGGGGGATTCGCTTCAGCAATTCCGCATCCCATTTTTCGGGCGTGCCGTCATTGTCAAACCCTCTGTGAATCACCAGCTGGTATTGCCATGGATCGGCGGCAAATTCCCGCGGGCTCATGGTATAGCCGTCCGGCAGACAATAGACCAGCGGATTGGACAAATCATTCAAAACGTCCCCAATGAAATGCTCGCTGTAATCCAGCGCTCCCGCTTTCAAAAGAAATTGGTAAATGCTTTGATACTGCTCGTTGAACCGTTCGCAGTTTTTGTAGTGCTCTATTCGGTATTCCATGGCAAATCACCTTGTCAGCTGCTTGTCTGAATGGTCGTCCGGATAGTGAAGGGAATTCCCCAGATGTAGTAGGTGATGTTCGCCTCGCGGATGGCGTGCATGTCCTTGCTTGTCAGAATGGTGGCGGTCACGTCGCCGATGGTGTGCGCGGGGAGGGTCAGCACTTGGTCGCTGCCGATTTGCAGAATGTCGCCGCTCATGGGCGTAATCTGTACCTCAATCATCTCGGCGGGCAGGGTTGTGTTGTTCTCCAGCCGGAACGTGTAGGTGTAAAAGACGTAATCCTCCGCGCTGGACAGCTCCTGCGGGGCGACGAACGACGTGCCGACAACCGCGCCCGCGCGAACCTGCGCGCTCAGGTCAGTGAACAGGTCGTAGTTCCGGTAGGCTTCCAGCGCCGTAACGCCCTGCGCAATCACCGTCACGTTCGACGTCATATACATTGCGCCGACACCGAGCAGTGCAATCAGCAGCAAAACGACGCTCACAATGGCAAAACGCTTCATGAAACTTCTTCTTAATCTCCTTCGGTCTGCTGAAGCAGGCGGTTCATTTGGTCAATCATTTCGGAGTCCTTCAGGCTGAAATGGAACTCTACGCGGCGCGAAGCTTCCTTGTCCTCGTTGCCGTACTGGTCGTAAATCAGCCCCGTGGCGCCGCGCCCGGTGATGGTCAGCAGACCGCTCTTGAGCAAATCGCGCTGGCGGGTCGTCAGGCCGGGCATTTTCAGGATGTAGGTGGCGACGGACAGCGCGCGTTCTTGCGAGAGCTTCAGGTTGTTGTAGTAGTCGCCGGTGGAGTCCGTGTAGCCCTCGATGATGATTTCGCCGAGGTACGCGCTGTACTCGTCGCGCAGCAGCACGTTCAGGTAGACGGGCACGAAGCGGTCAAGCAGCGCCTTGCCTTCTGCACGGATTTCGGATTTGCCCGTGTCGAAGAGCACAGAGCTGTCCAGCACAATGTCGCCGGTGGAATTATCCACCGTTGCGCTGAGGTTCGCGGAGGACAGGGCAGAGGACAGCGCCGTGATGATGCGCGGACGGATGCCAATCAGCGCGTCGATCTGCTCCGCCTGTGCCGCCATTGCCGCCTGTTGATTTTCCAGCACTTCGTTCGCGGCTTGCAGCGCCATTTCCTTGTTCTTCAGGTCAGTTTGCAGGATGATGAGCTTTGCCTCGCGGTCAGCCAAATCGGTCTGCGCCTGCTGCAATTGCGCCTTCTGGTCGCTCAGGACGATGTAGGCGTTTTCCAGCTCCTTCGCCTGTGAATCCAGCTGCACTTGGATGATGGCGATTTCCGTCGCCTGCTTGTCCATCGTCACCTGCTGGGAGGCAAGCTGCAACGTCTGCGCGTCGAGCGTCACCTGCTGCTGGCTGACGAGCGCCTTCTGCGCGTCCAGTTCAGCGGTTTTTGTCTCCAGCATCGTGAAATACTGGTAGAGGCTGACGCTCAAAATCAGAACAAACACAAGCAGCAGCGCTGCCATCATGTCAGAGTAGCTGATCCAGCTTGCGCCGCTGTTGCTGGTGCGGGCGGCGCGCCGGTTGCGGATACGCGCCATGCTTACCCCTCCTTCTGGCGGAGCGCAGCGGTTGCCGCGTCAATCGACTCCTTGAGTGCGGTCAGCAGGCGCTGTGTTTCGGCGGCTTGGCGGGTCGCTTCGGCGCTGTCTGTGCCGGAGAGCTTGTCCGTCGTTTCGCCCATCATTGCCATCAGCCCCTGCATACTTGCGTCAAACATGCCCAGCGACTGGCTAAGCCCGCTGACGACGCTCTGCGTGAAGTTCTGGCAGCCGGCGGAAAGCTCGGCGGCGGACTGCTTCATGGCATCGGCGACGCCGGAAAGCTCCTGTGTCGTGGCGTTGCTGGACTGCTTCATCGCGGCGGTCGTTTCGTTGCTCTGGCGGGTGAACTGCTCCGTCACGCGGGCGAGCTCCTCCTGTCCGGCGCGGATGCGGTTCAGCGCGCTCAACTGCTGATCGCTGACTTTGCCCAAGCGGGTGAGCAAATCAGCAGAGGAACGCTCGAAGCCCTCGTCGCGGCTGCGGGCGGCACTGAGTTCCTTGATGTACTGCTCAAAGTGCGCAATCACATCGTTCGTCACGTCATGCAGCTGGCGCATATCCACCTGAATGGCGGCGGCGGCGTTCAGCGACTGGCGGACTTGCTCCAGCGACGCCTGCTGATGCTGATTCACCTCGGTCATCGTGCGGCCAAGGGTGAGCAGCTGGTCGGAGAGGGACGCGTTCATCTGCTGCACAAAGCTGCCGACGATGCGACCTACACCGTCCACCTGCGCGCGCGTCGCCCCCATCAGGAAGTTGTCCATCGCCTGCGAAACGGGCTGCATCGCGCTGCGGACAGAGTGTTCCATTGCGCCCGCGAGCTGCCCCGGCAGGGTGTCGGTGAGGGTGGAAAGCATGTGGTTGGAGTCCTGATTCTGGCAGATAAGCTGTACATCGTTGTCCAACGGGCGCGACATCGCCAGCGAAGTGAAGTTCGACACGAAGTCGTCAATCGCGCGATAGCTGGAGCCTTGCAGAATGCGGTTGATAATGTTGAAGCAGATGGAGCAGCTGACGCCAGCGACGGATGTGCCAAAGGCGAACTGCATCCCCGTCAGCAGCGTCGGGATGCCCTCAATAATCTTGTCGGCGTTGGAGAAGTCGAGGCCGCCCAGACCGTCCATCATGCCCATGAACGTGCCCAAAATGCCCAAAGAGGTCAGCAGACCCGGAATCAGATCGGCCAACTGCGCATTGCCCGGCCCGTGGATGACGGTATCGTCGTTGATGTAGTCCTCAACGTTGCAGGGCAGACCGCGGCGGTCAAGCTGCTCGGCGTTTTGCAGGAAGCGCAGCCAGCAGTTCTTCAGCCGATTGCCCATAAAGCGTTTTTCCTGCCAGACGGGTGTGCCCTGCCGCGTGCCGGCATCCTGCTGCAAGCGGGTGATAGCGCGGCGCAGGGCGTGGGTTGTGGTAATCAGGGGAATCAGGCACTTGAAAACGCCAATCAGCGTGACCCCCGCGATAGCGCAGTACACCAGCGCGTCGGTCAGGTTCGACAAATGGCTGGAGAACCATTGCAGAATTTCATCAAACATGGTCAAGCCCTCCTGTGGGTGGTTTCCCTCCTATTGTATCATGAAAAAGCCGTGTCTGTAAATGTGCAGATTGTAAATCTTGCGTTACGCTTCTTCATCTTTCAGCACGTCGCGCGCCTGAATGGTGTGGAACGCCGCGGCGCGCCCAAGCCGGTTCATGACAGCCAGCCCAACGCCCTCCGGCGGCACAACCTCGCTGAAAATCACGTCCATGTGCTCCTCATCCAAGCGGCGGAGGGTGTCGAACAGCCTGTGCGCGACCTCGGATGCGTTGTCGCGCGAGCCGATGTCGTGCGGATGGCAGTCTTTGAGCGCGTCCATATGCTCCGTGAAGCACATCACACACGCGCGATGCCCCTGTGCGTCGGCATGGGCTGCCAGCTTCGCCATGGCGGCGACCACATCCGCCTCCGCCCCCTCGACCAGCGTCACCTGACCGTCGGGGGAGTAGTGCTTGTAGCGCATACCGGGGGAAAGCGCCTTTTCACCTTTCTGCAAGGGACGCAGGACACTGCCTGCCACGTCCACATGTCCCAGCACGCTTTCGAGCATGTCTTTCGTGATTCCGCCGGGACGCAGGATGCACGGCGCACCGCTCGTCACGTCCAAGACGGTGGATTCCACACCGACGTCGCAGCTGCCGCCGTCAAGAATCAGCGGGATGCGCCCGTCCATATCCACCAGCACATGATGCGCCGTGGTCGGGCTGGGCTTGCCGGAGCGATTCGCGCTGGGGGCGGCAATCGGCAGCTTGCAGGCGCGCAGGAGCGCCGCCGCAACCGGGTGCGACGGCATCCGCACGGCGACGGTCGGCAGACTGGCGGCGACTTCATCCGGAATAGCGGGCTTGCGCGGCAGAATCAGCGTCAGCGGCCCCGGCCAGAAAGCATCCATCAGCTTTTCCGCCAGCGGGGACACCTCACATAAGGGCGTCAGCTGCGCGCGGTCGTAGACGTGGACAATCAGCGGATTATCCGCCGGACGCCCCTTCGCGGCGAAGATATTCAGCACGGCTTTTGCATCGAGGGCGTTCGCACCCAATCCGTACACCGTTTCGGTCGGGAAGGCGACAAGCTGCCCGTCGTGGAGCAGCTGCGACGCAAGCGCGAGGGCTTCGGGGGTGGGGGAGAGAACTTGGGTCATAATATCCCTTCTTTTTTAATTCGGAATGCGGAATTCGGAATGCCGTACCCGGACAAACACGCGGGCAAAGCATGAAAATGCGATCAACTCAATCGCGCGAAAGGGTCAAGGGACGAAG
>OLAG01000277.1_pt1 | contig 13166 bp, 10 predicted proteins | sample 1607951 | NCBI WGS metagenome assembly OLAG01 (sample SAMN02674699, study PRJEB24791) | human gut metagenome, SKBSTL042 | isolation source: stool | host: Homo sapiens | place: USA | reverse complement strand
CAGCCGGGCGTGTTTTCCGACAATGCCTATTGGCTGACGACCGCCCTGACGCTCCTGCCGCTGCTGCTTGGCACGGGGATGCTCTTGCGTCAGCTGGGGAAGATGCTCCATGTGCCGCGTGCAACGGCTGTGCTGATTTTCTTGGCGCTCATGACGCTGAGTATCCAGCTTGTGCCGGATTTGAACCAGACGTTTTACTGGTTCAACGGCGGATGCTACTACACGTTCTATTACGCGCTTTCGCTGATGCTGCTGACGGGCACCCTGCGGATTTGCACCGACGGAAAGTGCCGCGCCGGGCGGACTGCATTGTGCATATTGCTTGCGTTCTTTATCGGCGGCGGCAACTACACGACCATCCTCGTTACGCTGATTCTGCTGATGCTCCTGCTTCTTGCGCTGCTTGTGCGGAAAAAACCCGCTTGGCGGCAGATATTGCTCGTCATGGCCGCGCTGCTGATTGCGTTCGCTATCAACGCCGCCGCACCCGGCAACCGCGTCCGTGCAGCGACCATCCCGCGCTCGATGGATGCGGTTCCCGCGATTCTCTACTCCTTCGACCGGGCGTGGGTGCGCGTGTCGGGCTGGTTTGGCTGGCCGCAGGGAATTGCCATTGCGCTTTTTGCCCTGCTGATGTGGGATTTCGTCGGGCAGTGCGGGTTGAAATTCCGCTTTCCGCTGCTGAAAAGCGCGCTGGCGTATGCCATCTTTTCGGCGCAAATGACGCCGTCGCTTTTTGCAATGGCGAATGTAGGGCCGGGGCGGCAAATCGACATCTACTACTATGCGTATGGCTGGCTGCTGCTTTGCTGGACGTTCCTCTGGGTCGGCTGGCTGCGGAACAGCCGCATCGGCACGAAAATCGACGCGGCGCTTTCGCATCTGACGCGCCATTCCGCCGGAATCGTCGCCATATTGTCGCTTGCGCTGGTGCTGACACTGCCGTCCGCGCATCCGACGGCGGGTGCAAGTCCGACGAGCGTTGCAGCGGCGAAAGCGCTCATCAGCGGCGAGGCACAGACGTATCATCAGCAGTACACCGAAATCCTCCAAACGCTACGTCAGCCCGGCGAAATTTGCGAAATCCCGGATGTTGCGGTCTGCCCGGCGTTCCTGAACCCGCTGGGGCTGGCGGACGAGGGGCAGTCGGGTTACTGGGTGAATCAGGCGCTGGCAAACTATTTCGGACATCAGAAAGTCGTCAAAACCGAAGAAAAGCCATAAAGAAAGGGGACTGCCCGCGATGGACAGCCCCCATTTTTATGCCTGTGGGAAAATGCGTTTGTTGACGAAGAAAAACACCACCGCGGAAATTGTGCCGTTGAAGAAGAGCGTGCCGAGCGTGTACACCCAATCCGGCACGAACTTCGCCGCTACCGCGACCCAGACGCAGTTAATCGAGTTCACCAGGCAGGTAATCACGATGAACGCAAGCGCATACAGCAGCACCTGCTGCGCGAGATGCCCTTTGGCGCGGAAAACGTACTTGCGCTGGAGCGGAAAGTTCACGCATTCGCCAAGCACCATCGCCGTCATGTACGCACATAGGTAAGGCAGCCCGCCGTGCGCCGTGTCGTAGCCGAAGATGTTCCAGCGGAAGGTTTCTCCAAGCAGCGTCATTTCGATGCCGGGCCAGCCGAAGTCGCGCATTGGCAGAAAGGCGAATGCGCGCGGCAGAAAGAGCAGCAGCACATATTTCAGCACTGTCACGACGCCGGAAACAATCAGGTACAGCCCGCCCTCGCGCAGCCAAGCCGGGCAGCGGGATGAATGCGGCTGGCTTGTGTCCGCCATGAAAAGCCTCCTCAGCGATAGATTTTCCGCTCGTGAACGTCCTCAATGCCGGAAAGACGGTGGAAGAACGTGTTGATGATGTCGCGCCATTCACGGGCGTTGTGCAGCTGCCGCCCGATGCGCTCATCTACTAAAGCACGGTCAAAATCGGGCAGCGGCAGCGCTTTCAGGATGCTCGCGGCGCGCTCCACCCATTCATAGCCCTCAAAATGGTCGTCGTAAATTCGCTGGATCAGCGTCCGCCCGTCGCGCATCTTGAAGGTGTACGGCAAGCGGTGGAAGAAGAGCAGCAGCTCATCCGGGCAGGTCTGCGTCGATTCAAAGCGGCGGCGCAGTGCTTCCGGGTATTGCAGGACATAGCCCGTGCCGTCCGCCGTGCGGTCGATGCCGATGGCGTTGCGGTCGGCCTTGTGGTAAGTGCCCCACGCCTGATACTCGTAGCCGTCGGGACTCGGCCCGTAATGCTGGTTCGGCGTGACCATCCAGCAGATGCCCAGCGGCGCGGTGTACTGTTCATAAGCGTGGCGGCTGCCGAGCAGCACATCCGCCAGCGCGTTCTCATCATCCGGCGCAAAACGATAGGTGAGGCGAATCCAGCGGTGGATGATATCGTCCGGCTGGCAGGCATCGGGATCCCACGCCAGCGCGCCATATGCAAAGAAATTCAGCGCCGCGAAGGGATGCCCGGTCATGCACGCGTCATTGCCGAGGTTCGACACCGCTGCCATCGCCATAATGCTGTTGCGCGGCATGTCCGCAAAGAGCTCCTGCCACATTACCGGCATGGCGAAAATGTCAATCTGCTGACCCGTGTACTCCTGCGCCAGCTGCCATTCCAGCGCCAGATTCGTTTTGGGCATTGCCAGCAGGGTCGGGGAAATCGGCTCGCGGACTTGGAAGTCGAACGGCCCGTTCTTGACCTGCAGAATCACGTTGTCGTCGAACTGCCCATCCAGATAGACGTAATGCTCATATGCTGCCTTCGGACGGTCGGTCTTTTCGTCGCGCCAGTCCTGCTGACAGTTGTAGACGAAACAGCGCCAGACCAGCATTCCGCCGAACGGTTTGAGCGCCCGCGCCAGCATGTTTGCGCCCTCCGCATGGTTGCGCCCGTAGGTGAACGGCCCCGGACGATGTTCGCTGTCCGCTTTGACGAGGAAGCCCGCCAAATCGGGAATCGCAGCGTACACCACTTCCGCCTGATGCTTCCACCACGCCTGCACGCGTTCATCCAGCGGATCAGCCGTCGGGATGCCGTGGCGCATCGGCTGCGAATAGTCGATGGAAACCATCAGCCGCACGCCGAACGGGCGGAAAATCGCCGCGAGCTTCGCCAGATCCGGCAGATCGTCCTCAATCAGCAGCTGCGCCGGGTCGTGCACGTTGACGTTGTTGATGCACAGCACGTTCAGCCCGACGGACGCCATCATACGCCCCAGCTGCCGCACCCGCGCGGGGTCATAGGTCAGCTTGCCGCCTTGGAAGAACAGACTGCGCCCGGAATATCCGCGCTCGACGTTGCCGTCGGCGTTGTCCCAGCAGTTAATCATGCGCAGCGCGTACTGCGGCGCAGAGGAATGATCCTCCGGCAATGCCGAACCCGACGCGAGCGCCATCAGCAGCCAGTAAGCGCCATACAGCAGCCCGGTTTTGCCACCGAAAATCGTCACGTCGTCGCCTTTGCGCACGGCATGGAACCCTTCGCCCAGCGAATCATCCTCGGCAAGCGAAACGTGCAGGTTCGGGGAGAGCGCCGGCAGTGCCTGCGCAAGCTCGAACGCGGCGACTTCGCGCGGGGACGCAAAATCGCCGGGAACATCAGCCGGTAAAAACGGAAGCCAAGAAAGCCATTGATTTGCCATAAACAGGATACCTCCTGTGACGTATTTTACTAAAAGTATAGCATATTTCGCCGACTTGCACAACCCAAAACCAGAAAAGGGGAAGAAATTTGGCGAAAAGTTGACTGGGTGACAGGAAAAACACAACTGTGCGTCGAATTGTGCAAAAAACGCCGTTTTTTCAGGCGGCAAGATGGAAAGGATGAGCCGAAAATGGCCTTTACGGTTCACGCGGTGATGCCGGGAGTGTGGCATATTGTGGACTGCATGGGCGTCTGCATGACGCTGCTGGAGGGCGAAAACGCCGCCATGCTGGTTGACACGGGCTATGGCATTGAGGATGTGGCGGACTTCATGCGCCACATGACGGATTTACCGCTGACGGTGTTCCTGACGCACAACCACCATGACCACGCGATGGGGGCACGATGCTTCCCGGAAACGTACATGCTGGAAGCGGATATGGCGGACTGGCGCATGTTCACGAACGACGAGATGCGCCGCCGGGTGCTGACGCAGGCAATCGGGAAGAACCTGCCGGTGGATGAAAAAACGTTTCTCGCGGGCGAAATTCCACTGCCGAAGGTGATGAAGCCCGGTGTGATTGACTTGGGCGGATTAACAGCGGAAATCATCGAAGCGCCGGGGCACACGCCCGGTTCGGCGGTGGTGTATGTGCCGGAGCGGAAGCTGCTGCTGTCCGGCGACGACTGGAACCCCTGCACATGGCTCTTCTTCCCGCAGGCGCTGGGGCTGCGGGAGTACCGCAGCAACATGCGCGGCATTCAGCAGCTGCCATTCGAGAAAGTCCTCTGTCCGCACCGGGAGGCGCTCTATGACCGCTGGATGTTCGACGACTTCTTCAACGCCTTGACGGATGGCAACCTCCGCGCGGCGGAACCGGTCAATATCGCGCCGTATGAGCAGATTGACACCTGCCAGGCGACGCTGCCGCATGATCAAGTGCTCGTATTCGACTGGGCAAAATCAGGACTGTAAGGAGAAAAATACCATGAAACAGGATTCCATCCGCATAGCGGCGGATAGTCAGGCGAAGTTCAACAACAACACCGCGTTCTGCATCGGCACAGGTCGCATGGGGCTGGCATTGCAGCAGGAGTATCAGCAGCAGCTGGCGATGGCGCAGGCGGAATGCGCGTTCACGCACATCCGCGGTCACGGGCTGTTCAGCGACGATATGGCGATTTACCAGCCGTATCAGGATGCGGAAGGAAATTGGCACGAGGGCTACAATTTCACCTACCTTGACCGCGTGATGGATGATTACCGCGCACAGGGCTTGAAGCCGTTCCTTGAATTGGGCTTCATGCCGGAAAAAATGGCGAGCGGCACGCAGACCATCTTCTATTGGAAGGGCAACGTTACGCCGCCGCAGGACGACGCAAAGTGGACGGCGATGGTTCAGGCGACGCTTGCACATTTGGCGGAGCGCTACGGGAAAGACGAAGTGTCCACTTGGCCGTGTGAAGTGTGGAACGAGCCGAACCTGTCGGGTTTCTGGGAAAATGCGGATGAAGAAAAGTATCATCACCTGTATGCGGTGACGGCGAAGGCAGTTAAGGAAGTGCTGCCGGACATGCGCGTCGGCGGCCCGGCGATCTGCGGCGGCGCGACATCGCAGGACTGGGTGCGCAATTTCCTGCAATTCTGCAAGGAGAATCAGCTGCCGCTGGATTTCGTGTCGCGCCACGCCTACATGGGCGAAACGCCGGAACACCGCGGGCGCTATCTTTATCACACAATGCGCACGGTGGACAGCCTCCTCGCTGAAATGCAGGAGACGCGCGACATTATCGACAGCTTCCCGGAATACCGCGGGATGGAGATGCACATCACCGAGTTCAACACGTCGTACAACCCGTTCTGCCCGATTCATGACACGAATCTGAATGCGGCGTACATGGCGGGTGTGCTGGCGCGGATGGGCGATGTGGCGGCGTCGTATTCCTACTGGACGTTCGGGGATGTGTTCGAGGAGCAGGGCGTGCCGCCGATGCCCTTCCATGGTGGATTCGGCTTGATTGCCAATGGGCAGATTGCCAAGCCGACACTGTGGAGCTTCGCGTTCTTCTCCCATCTGCACGGAACGCCGGTGCACCGCGACGAACACAGCGTGATTGTCCGCAAGGACGACGGCTCCTATGAAGGCGTGCTGTGGAATCTCTGCCGCGCCGACCGCGACGAGCTGACCGTGACGATTGCCCTGCCTGCGGGCGGCGAACAGATGCTGACGACAGAGACGGTGGATGAAGTGACGTGCAATCCGCTGAAGGTATGGCATGATTTGGGCGAACCGCGTTCGCTGTCGGCAAATCAGCTGCGTCTTTTGCGTCAGGCGGGTCAGCCGGCGGCGGATACGGCGGTGCTTGCGGCGGAAAACGGCGAATGCACGCTGCAAATGACCTTGCGGCAGAATGCCGTCGTGCGCTTTACGCTGTCCGCCAGAAATCAGCAGGGCGATTACGGATACGACTACACTTGGTATCAGCAGCACAGCTGAAATTTGCCCTTGACAACCATGCCCAAATGACGCTATAATATCCTCTGCAATGATGGAAAGAGTACCGGGGATGGATGCGCAAAGAGAGCTGCGGCAGGTGAGAAGCAGCCGGGACATCCGCGGGAACATGGCTCCGGAGCATCACGCGCCTGAACGCCTTTGGGGTGAAGTAGGGTGCGGCGGGTCGCGCCGTTATCCGCAGGATGAGTGATAAATCAGGGTGGCAACGCGGAAAATTCTCCGCCCCTCGGCAAAAAATGCGGGAGGGGCGGTTTTTTATCGTTTCTCTCAAACAGCAATTGGAGGAATGAACTCATGTGCGAATCGTGCAAGAAGCCGTTTTACATCACCACGCCCATTTACTACCCCAGCAGCAACCTGCACATCGGCCACGCCTACTGCTCCACGGCGGCGGACTCGATGGCGCGCTTCAAGAAGCTGACGGGCTATGACGTGTACTTCCTGACCGGCACGGACGAGCATGGCCAGAAGATTGAGCGCAAGGCGAAGGAACAGGGCGTCACGCCGAAGGAATATGTGGACAAGATTGTCGCGGGCATCAAGGATCTGTGGAAGCTGATGGACATTGATTACAGCGACTTCATCCGCACGACCGATGACCGCCACGTCAAGTGTGTGCAGAAGATTTTCAAGCAGCTGTACGATCAGGGCGACATCTACAAGTCTGAATACGAGGGCTGGTACTGCACGCCCTGCGAATCCTTCTGGACGGAATTGCAGCTCAAGGACGGCTGCTGCCCGGACTGCGGTCGCCCGGTGGAAAAGACGCGTGAAGAATCCTACTTCTTCCGCCTGCAGAAGTACGCCGAATGGCTGATTCAGTACATCGAGGAGCATCCGGACTTCATCCAGCCCGCCAGCCGCGCCAACGAGATGCTGAACAACTTCCTCCGTCCGGGGCTGGAAGACCTGTGCGTCAGCCGCACGTCCATCAAGTGGGGCATTCCGGTCACGTTCGACGAGAAGCACACGGTGTATGTCTGGATTGACGCGCTGAGCAATTACATTTCCGCGCTGGGCTACGGCACGGACAATGATGCGCTGTTCCAGAAGTACTGGCCGGCTGATGTCCACCTGGTCGGCAAGGAAATTGTCCGTTTCCATACCATTATCTGGCCGATTATGCTCCACGCGCTGGGGCTGCCGCTGCCCAAGCAGGTGTTCGGCCACGGCTGGCTGGTCATCAATGGCAAGAAGATGGGCAAGAGCGTCGGCAACGTCGTTGACCCGGTCGTGCTGTGCAACCGCTATTCCTCCGATGCTGTGCGCTATTTCCTCATGCGCGAAATGCCCTTCGGCTCGGACGGCGAGTTCACGCTCAAAGCCATGCTGACGCGCATCAATTCCGACCTTGCGAATGACCTTGGCAACCTTGTCTCCCGCACAGTCGCGATGATTGAGAAGTACTTTGGCGGCACGGTTCCCGCCATCGACGCGGTGGATGAAGCTGTCGACAAGCCCATCTGGGACGAGGCGGAGCAGCTTTCCGGCAAGGTGGAGAACTACGTCAACGCCTTTCAGTTCTCCAACGCGCTGGTGGAAACATGGAAGCTCATCAGCGATTGCAACAAGTATATCGACATGACGCATCCGTGGGTGTTGGGCCGCAGCGAAGAGGGTCAGCCGCGTCTGAAGACGGTGCTGTACACGCTGGCAGAGTGCGTCCGCCGCGTCGCCGTGATGATCGGCTTCGTCATGCCGCGCACGCCGGAACGCATCTTCGAGCAGCTGGGCGTGACCGACGACGCGCTCAAGACGTGGGATTCCGTTTGCAAGCCATTTGCCGTGCTGCCGGAAGGCCTGACGGTGCATAAGGGTGCGGCGCTGTTCCCGCGTCTGGACATCCAGAAGGAAATCGAACGCGACGCACCCGCCGAAGAGCCGAAGAAGGAAGAAAAGAAGCCTGCCGCCAAGCCTGAAAAGAAGGCTGAGAAGAAGCACGAAACGCCTGATTTTCCGGCGGAAATCGCTTTCGATGATTTCTGCAAGTGCAAGATGCAGGTGGCGCGCGTGCTGTCCTGCGAGAAGGTGGAGAAGAGCAACAAACTCCTGCAATTCCGCCTCTCCTTCGGCAAGGACGGCGAACGCACGATTCTCTCCGGCATCGCGAAGTACTACAAGCCCGAAGAACTCGTCGGCAAGCAGGTCGTGGCGGTCGTGAATCTCGCGCCGCGCAAGATTGCGGGCATCGAAAGTCAGGGCATGATTCTCTCCGCTGTCGATGACGAGGATAATCTGCGCCTGATGAGCGTCGGCGAGGGCGTGGAGGACGGTGCAATCATCGGATGATGGCGCTGTTTGACTCTCATTGCCATGTCGATGAGCCGAAGTTCGACGACGACCGGGAGGACGTCCTGACCCGCATGGCGGAAGCAGGTGTCACCCGGTACGCCGTGATTGGCTCGGACATGGCAACTTCCCGGCACAGCGCGGATTTCGCGGCGGCGCATCCGGGCTGCTATGCCGCCATCGGCATCCATCCGCACGAGGCGAAGGGCTTCGTGGAGGATGATTTGCAGCGCTTGGCGGACTGGTCGAAGGAAGAGAAAGTCGTCGCCATTGGCGAAATCGGGCTGGATTACTACTATGACCTGTCGCCGCGCGAAACGCAGATGACGGTCTGCGAGGCGCAGATGGAGCTGGCGTGGGAATTGTCGCTGCCCGTGGCGTACCACATCCGCGATGCGCATCAGGACATGCTGGACATCATGAAGCGCCACAGGAAGCATCTGACAGGCGGAATCATCCACTGCTTTTCCGGCAGCTGGGAGATTGCGAAGGAGTACCTGAAACTGGGGTACTTCATCAGCTTTGCGGGGCCTGTGACCTTCAAGAAAGCGCCGAAATTGCAGGAAGCCGCGGTGAATGTGCCGCTTGACCGCATCCTGATTGAGACGGACAGCCCGTACCTTGCGCCCGAACCCGTCCGCGGCCGCCGGAATGAGCCGACGAACGTGCGCTATGTGGCGGAGAAAATTGCCGCGCTGCGCGAAATTCCGCTGGAAGCGTTCGCACAGATCACGATGCAGAACGCGCTGAATGCCTACTGCATTAAGGAATGAGTCCATTTGGCTGCTCCGAGCGAATACGGGGCAGCCTTTTTCTTTCCGCGTCAGGTTGCATCATGCGGGGAATCATGATATAATGGGATGGACTGCTGATGATGGGGAGGTTTGCCCATGCTGGCTTGTGTGTGCCTGAATCCTTCGTTTGACCGCACGGTGTCGCTCCGTTCCTTCACGGTGGGCGATATGAACCGTGTCCTGTCCGCGCGGCAGGATGTGGGCGGCAAGGGTATCAATGTCGCCATTACTGCGCGTCGGCTGGGCATTGCGTCCTGCGTCCTCGGCTGCGCGGGCAAAAACGGCATTGACGCGGTTCGCCGCAAGCTGGACGGCGAGCAGGTGACGCATGTTTTCCTGCCCGTGGACGGCGACGTGCGCACGAACATGAAGATTGTCCCGCAGGACGGCACGGGCGTGACGGAGCTGAACGAACCCGGCGCGCCGGTCAACGCGGCGAATCAGCGGGCGTTTTCGGACTTGCTGGCGGAAAAGACAGTTGCGGGGCAGTATGTCGTCCTGACAGGGTCGCTGCCGCCGGAATGTCCGCCGGAGTATTACCGCGACCTGATGCTCTCCCTGCCGGCGCGCCTGTTTGTGCTGGATGTGAGCGGCGCGGCGTTGATGGCGGGGCTGGCGGCGCGTCCGTTCCTCGTCAAGCCGAACCGAAGTGAACTGCAAGCCGCCATGAACCGTCCGCTGCCGACGATGGCGGATGTGCATCAGGCAGCGCTGGAACTGCTTGAGATGGGCGCGCAGAATGTGCTCGTGAGCCTCGGCAGCGAGGGTGCGTTGTGGGTGTCGGAACGCGGCGCCATGGTTGCCCCAGCGATTCCGGTGCGGGTGCAGTCCACCGTTGGCGCGGGCGACGCAATGGTCGGCGGTGTGATGGCTGGCTTGGAGAAAACAGGGGACGTTCGCCGTGCGCTGGCGTATGGCGCGGCGGCGGGCTGTGCGTCGGTAATGACCGAGGGGACGCAGCTGATTCGCCCCGATGATTTTGCTGCCCTGCTTCCGCAGGTGCAGATACAGGATGTGTAAGGATGCTGTTTCGCAGAGTGCGTGCTGAGTTTTCCGATGGCGTGATTGACTTGCTGCCCTTGCGGCTCTATCCGCCGGAAAAAGAAATGGGATTCGGCCGCGTGTATGACTATATGATTGTGCCGCACGGGACGCACCGGGAAGTTGGACGCATCTCCCTGCGGATGGGGGAAAGCCCCTGTGTGTACTATTTCGGGCATATTGGCTATCATGTTGACCCGCCGTATCGCGGCAATCACTACGCGCGCCGCGCCTGTGCGCTCTTGCGCCCGCTGATTGCCCTGCATGGCAAAAGCAGCGTCGTCATCACGACTGACCCGGATAACTGGGCGAGCCGCAAGACGTGCCTGGGGCTGGGCTGCACGCTGGAAAGAACCGTGGCTGTGCCGCAGGAGATTCGCGACCGCTGGGAAATCAGCGCCGTCAAGTGCCGATACATCTGGCGAATCGACGGCTGAAAAGGAGATGCGTTTTGTGGAAATGACGCTTCAGGGCGTCCGCGTCCATTATGAAATTAGCGGCCACGGCGAAAGAAAAGTGGTGCTGCTGCATGGCTGGGGCTGCTCGGAAAAGCTGATGGCGGGGATTAGCGATGCGCTCACGCCGGACATGACCGTGCTTCGGGTGGATTTTCCGGCGCATGGCGAAAGCGGATTTCCGCCGCAGCCGTGGGGTGTGCCGGATTTCGCTGCAAATCTGCTGGAACTGCTGACGAAGCTCGACTTCCTGCCGTGCAGCGTGATTGCGCATTCCTTCGGCGGACGCGTGGCGATTGAGCTCGCTGCCGACCATCCGGAGCGTTTTGAAAAGCTGATTCTGACAGGCGCGGCGGGCATACGGCCCAAGCTATCCAGCGAAAAGAGCAAGAAGTCGCAGCGGTATCAGCGGCTGAAAAAGCTCGTCGGTGTAGCGAAAAAGACGCACCTCTTCGGCAGCCTGCCGGACAAGTGGCAGGAGAATCTCGTGCAGAAGTACGGCTCGCGGGATTACGCCGCCCTGTCGCCGGAAATGCGCAAGACGTTCGTCAAGGTCGTGGGTTATGACCAGAGTGCGCTGCTTTCGCATATCAAGAACCCGACGCTGCTGATTTGGGGCGACCGCGACACGGAAACGCCGCTGTGGATGGGGCAGCAGATGGAAAAGGAAATTGCCGACAGCGGTTTGGTGGTGCTGGAAGGCGGCACGCATTTCGCATATCTGGAGCAGGCGACGCGCTTTCAGACGATTGTGCGTCAGTTTCTGCTAAACTGATTTGGATGGGGCAGGAGTGAATCAGGTGATTAACTTTCTGAAATGGCTTCCGGCGCTGGCAACCGCCTTGGCAATGCTGCTGGCACAACGGAGCCTGATGCATGATTTCCAGCTGGAAAGCTACCAATTTCCCGGCTATTTCCGGACACTGCGGCGCAATTGGAAGCGCGCGCTGCTGCCCGGCGTCACGCTGGCGGCGTACTTGACGCTGCTGTATTTGGCGTACCGGAGCGTTGACCGGATGCTGGACATGAGCGTCGGCAAAATTCTGCTGGCGCTGGTGAATGCGGCGCTGGCGGTCGCGGGCGGCTGGTGGTGCCGGTCGATTTTCCAGCAGAAGAAGGCGAAAAAGCCGTTTGTCGTCACGATGCGCGTCAAGCGGACGTACATTGTCATGGGCGTTGTCTATACGCTGCTCTGCACGCCGATTGCGCTGCTGACAAAAGTGTACTTCTGCGGGCTGCTGCCGCTGCTGCTGCCGCTCTGGGTGGCGCTGGGCGGATTGCTGGCGTGGCCGATTGAGAAGCTCGTGAGCGAAATGTATTTCCGCGACGCGCAGAAGAAACTGGCGGCGCGCCCGGACATCATCAAAATCGGCATTACCGGCAGCTACGGCAAGACGAGCGTCAAGTTCATCCTCGGCACGATTTTGCAGGAGAAGTATCAGACGCTGATTACCCCGAGCAGCTTCAATACGCCGATGGGCGTGACGAAGATCATCCGTGAGCGCCTGACGCCTGCGACGCAGGTGTTTGTGGCGGAAATGGGCGCACGGCACGTCGGGGATATCAAGGAACTGTGTCGACTGGTGCATCCGCGTTACGGCGTGCTGACGAGCGTCGGTCCGCAGCATTTGGACACCTTCCATACCTTGGAACGCATCAAAAATACGAAATATGAATTGATGGACGCTGTTCCGGCGGATGGCTGCTGCTTTTTCCCGGATGACGGCGCAATCTGCCGTGAACTCTATGACCGCACGGAGAAAGAAAAGCGCCTCTGCTGCCTGCATTACAGCCCGGACGCGGACGTGTGGGCAACGGATGTGACGGTTTCCCCGATGGGCAGCCGATTCGTCCTGCATACGTCGGCGGAGGAAATTGCGTGCGAAACGCGCCTGCTGGGGGAACACAACATCCAGAACATCCTGCTTGCCGCGACGGTGGCGCTCCATCTGGGGCTGACCATGCGGCAAGTAGCACGCGGCATCAGCAAACTGCAGCCGGTGGAGCACCGCTTGCAGCTGATTCCGTCGCCAGGCATCACCATCATTGACGATGCGTTCAATTCCAACCCGAAGGGCGCGGAAGCAGCAGTGAAGGTACTTGGGGCGTTCCAAGCGCGGCGCATCATCATTACCCCCGGTATGGTCGAATTGGGCGGACAGGAAGCGGCGTTCAACCGCGAATTTGGGCGGAAAATCTGCGGCAACGCGGATATCGCCATTCTCGTGGGCAAGAAGCACACACAGCCGATTGCTGAAGGGCTGCTCGCGGCGGGTTTCCCGCAGGGAAATCTGCACGTCGTTGCCAGCCTCGACGAAGCGACGGCGCTCCTGCGGCAGATTGGGCGTCCCGGCGACATTGCAATGTTTGAAAACGATCTTCCGGATCACTATTCTGAAACGTAAGGAAG
>OLAG01000271.1_pt1 | contig 13415 bp, 9 predicted proteins | sample 1607951 | NCBI WGS metagenome assembly OLAG01 (sample SAMN02674699, study PRJEB24791) | human gut metagenome, SKBSTL042 | isolation source: stool | host: Homo sapiens | place: USA | reverse complement strand
TCTTCCGCGTATATCGTCCGGGAACTCTGCGATGAGCCGAGCAACTTCCGCTGCCAAGGCAAGCTTGATGATTACCTCAAAGCGCAGGGCATTCCCTGCCTGACGGGGGTGGACACCCGCGCGCTGACCCGCGTTATCCGCAATGCGGGCGTGATGAATGCCGCGCTGCTGACCGAGAAGCCGGAGAATCCGGAGGAAATCTGCGCGCAATTGAAGGTGCTGCCGTTCCATCCGTCGATTCAGGACGTGACGTGCGACGGCGTTCAGCCCGCGAAGAAGCGGGGCATCCACAACGTCGTCCTCTGGGACTTCGGCGCAAAGGCGAACATCCAGCGTGAACTCGAAAAGCGCGGCTGTGCGGTCACGGTTGTTCCGGCGAGCGCGACGGCGCAGGAAATCCTGAACCTGAATCCCGACGGACTGATGCTGTCCAACGGCCCCGGCGACCCGGCGGATAACACCGCCGTGATTGCGAATCTGCGCGAACTCATGCGCCACCGCATCCCCACCTTCGGCATCTGCCTGGGGCATCAGCTGCTGGCGCTCAGTCAGGGCGCAAAGACCGCCAAGCTGAAGTACGGCCACCGCGGCGCAAATCAGCCCGCGAAGGACGTCAAGACCGGGCTGTCCTACATGACGAGCCAGAACCACGGCTATGCGGTGGACTGCGACACGCTGCCGGAAAACGCGTCCCTGCGTTTTGTCAACGGCAACGACGGCACCTGTGAGGGCGTTGATTATACCGATATGCCCGCCTTCTCCGTCCAGTTCCACCCGGAAGCGTGCGGCGGCCCGCTTGACACCCGCTTCCTGTTCGACCGCTTTATTGCCATGATGGGAGGGAATAAGGAATGCCGCTGAATCCCGATCTGCACAAAGTAATGATTATCGGCTCCGGCCCGATTGTGATTGGTCAGGCTGCCGAATTTGACTACGCCGGTTCGCAGGCGTGCCGCGCCTTGAAGGACGCGGGGCTGGAAGTCGTGCTGGTCAACCCGAACCCCGCGACCATCATGACCGACCATTCTTCCGCCGACCATATCTACATTGAGCCGCTGACGCTGGAAACCCTGCGCCGCATCATCCTCAAGGAAAAGCCGGACTCCCTGCTGTCCACGCTGGGCGGGCAGAGCGGTCTGACCCTCTCCATGCAGCTGGCGAAGGAGGGCTTCCTTGAACAGCACGGCGTGAAGCTGCTGGGCGCCAAGTGCGAGACGATTGAAAAGGCGGAAGACCGCCAGCAGTTCAAGGACACGATGCTTTCCATCCACCAGCCCGTCATTCCGTCGGAAGTCGTGGAGACGGTGGAGGATGCGCTCGCGTTCGCCAAGACCATCGGCTACCCCGTGATTGTGCGTCCAGCGTATACGCTGGGCGGTTCGGGCGGCGGCATCTGCCAAGACGAAAAGGAACTGGCGGAAATCGCTGAGAATGGTCTGCGCCTGTCGCCGATTACGCAGATTCTGGTCGAGAAGTGCATTTCCGGCTGGAAGGAAATCGAATTCGAGGTCATGCGCGATAAGCTCGGCAACGTGATTGCCGTCTGCTCGATGGAGAACATCGACCCCGTCGGCGTGCATACGGGCGACTCCATCGTCGTTGCGCCCGCGCTGACCTTGGCGGACAAGGAGTATCAGATGCTCCGCCGCGCCGCGCTGGACATCATCACCGCGCTGGAAGTCGAGGGTGGCTGCAACTGCCAGTTCGCGCTCAATCCCTATACGTTCGACTATGCCGTCATCGAGGTCAACCCGCGCGTCAGCCGTTCCTCCGCCCTTGCGTCGAAGGCGACGGGCTACCCGATTGCCAAGTGCGCCGCGCAGATTGCCATCGGCTATACGCTGGATGAAATGAAGAACGCCGTGACGGGCAAGACCTGCGCCGCGTTCGAGCCGGCGCTGGACTACATCGTGGCGAAAATCCCGAAGTGGCCGTTTGACAAGTTCGTGTACGGCAAGCGCACCCTCGGTACGCAGATGAAGGCAACCGGCGAGGTGATGGCGATTGGCGTGAACGTCGAGCAGGCGCTGATGAAGGCGGTCCGCGGCGCGGAAATCGGCTGCGACACGCTGCGGGTGAAGTCGATGGCGAATCTCACCGTGGATGAGCTGCTGGAGCTTATCGGCAAGTGCACCGACCAGCGCATGTTTGCGATGTACGAGGCGATTGCGCGTGGCGTGACGCTGGAGAAGCTGCACGAAATCACGAAAATCGACTACTTCTTCCTCCATAAGTACCTGAACCTGTACAACATGGAATGCCGCCTGAAAGAGGGCAACATCGACGCGGAGACGTATCTGCGCGCGAAGAAGATGGGCTATCCGGACAAGGCGATTGAGCGCCTGTCGGGCGAAAAAGTGCCGATGCACCGAGACCCGGTCTACAAGATGGTCGATACCTGCGCGGCGGAATTCGCGGCGGAAACGCCTTACTTCTACGCAACCTATGACGACGAGAACGAAGCGAAGGAGTTCCTCGATGAGCGCCCGAAGAAGCCGTGCGTCGTCGTCTTGGGTTCCGGCCCGATCCGCATCGGTCAGGGCATCGAGTTCGATTATGCGTCCGTCCACTGCGTGTGGATGCTCAAACAGGCGGGCTACGATGTCGTGATGATCAACAACAACCCGGAGACGGTTTCGACCGACTTTGATACCGCTGACCGCCTGTACTTCGAGCCGCTGACGGCGGAGGACGTGCTGGGCGTGATTGCGACGGAGAAGCCGGTTGGCGTCGTCGCGGCGTTCGGCGGGCAGACGGCGATTAAGCTGACTCACGCGCTGGAGCAGGCAGGCGTGCGCATCATGGGTACGTCGGCGGATATGATTGACGCGGCGGAAGACCGCGAGCGCTTCGACGCGGCGATGGAGAAGTACGGCATCAAGCGCGCCAAGGGCCGCACGGTCATGACGAGCGAAGAAGCGGTGGCGGCGGCGAACGAGCTGGGCTACCCGGTGCTGGTGCGCCCGTCGTATGTGCTGGGCGGTCAGAACATGATTATCGCCTATCAGGACAGCGACATTGTGGAGTACATGCGCATTATCCTCGCGCAGGGCATCGAGAACCCGGTGCTGATTGACCAGTACCTGATGGGCATCGAGGCGGAAGCGGACGCGATTTGCGACGGCACGGACGTGCTGATTCCCGGCATCATGGAGCACGTCGAGCGCTCCGGCATCCACTCCGGCGACTCCATTGCTGTCTATCCCGCGTGGAACCTGACCGGCGCGATGACGCAGCGGCTGATTGAGGTCACGCGCCAGATTGCGCTGGAACTCGGTACGCTGGGGCTTATCAACATTCAGTATATCGTCTATCATAACGAAGTCTATGTCATTGAGGCGAACCCGCGCGCCAGCCGCACCGTGCCGTATATCAGCAAGGTGACGGGCGTGCCGATGGTTGACCTCGCCGTCCGCGCGATGCTGGGCGAAAAGATTCGCGACATGGGCTACGGCACGGGGCTGTACCGGCAAAGCCCGTACTACGCGGTCAAGGTGCCGTGCTTCTCCTTCGAGAAACTGGCGGATGTCGATACCCACCTCGGCCCGGAGATGAAGTCCACCGGCGAAGTGCTGGGCATCGGCACGAACCTGCAGGAAGCCATCTTCAAGGGACTCGTCGCCGCGGGCTACAAGATGCGCCATCAGGGCGGCATTCTCGTCTCCGTCCGCGACAAGGACAAGCCGGAAGCCATTGACTGCGCGCGCAAGTTCGCCAAGCTCGGCTTCAACATTTTCGCCACGCCCGGCACGGCGCGCGCCATGCAGGAGCATGGGCTGTATGCCGCCGTCGTGAAGAAGGAAGCGCAGGAGAAAATGCTGGAAATGGGGCAGGTGCAGTACGTCATTTCCACGTCCAACAAGGGTCGTCTGCCGCAGCTGGAATCCGTCCGGATGCGCCGCAAGGCGGTCGAACGCGGCATCCCGCTGTTCACCAGCCTTGACACGGCGAATGCCCTCGCCAACGCGCTGACCAGCCGCTACTCGCTGGGCAACGTCGAATTGGTGGACATCAACAACATGCGCACCAAGCACAAGAAGCTGACTTTCACCAAGATGCGCGGCACGGGCAATGACTACCTGTACTTCGATTGCTTCGACCAGACGGTGGAAAGCCCCGAATCGCTGGCTGTTCGCCTGTCCAACCGCCGCACGGGTGTCGGCTCGGACGGTATTGTGCTGATTATGCCCTCAACCATCGCTGATGCGAAGATGCGCATGTTCAATGCCGACGGCACGGAAGGCTCGGTGGCGGGCAATGCCCTGCGCTGCGTCTGCAAGTACCTGTACGAGAACGGCCATGTGCGCAAGGACGAAATGGCGGTCGAGACTGGCAGCGGCGTTAAGACGGCGAAGCTGTTCATCCGCGAAGATCAGGTGTTCTCCGTGCTGGTGGACATGGGCTGCCCGCAATTCGCTCCGGCGAAGATTCCCGTCAAGCTCGACGGCGACCGCGTGATGATGCGCCCTGTCTTCCTTGCGGGTGAAAAGCGCGAAATCAGCTGCGTCAGCATGGGCAATCCGCATGTTGTCATCTTTGTGGAGGATGTAAACCGCATCCCGCTGGAGCAGGTTGGCCCGCAGATTGAGACGGACAGCCTGTTCCCGGAACGCGTGAACGTTTCGTTCGCCCAGATTGTGGACAAGAACGACATTGTGATGCGCGTATGGGAGCGCGGCATCGGCGAAACGGCGGCCTGCGGCACGGGCGCGTGCGCGGTGGCAGTCGCGGCAGTCGAAAACGGCTTCTGCACCCGCGGTGCGGACATTGATGTGCGCCTGCCCGGCGGCACGCTCGTCGTCCGCTATCAGGAGGACGGCAAAGTCTGGCTGACTGGCGACGCTAACACCGACTTCACGGGGACAATCGAAATTTAAGTGGCAGCGGCATCTCGTTTTTCACGCGGGATGCCGCCCTTTTTGCAAAAGGGGAGGAAATTTGCATGAAACACGTTCTTTGCTTCGGTGACAGCAACACTTGGGGCTTCATCCCCGGCACCTGCAAGCGCTACGACGAACACACCCGCTGGACAGGCATTTTGCAGGATGAACTTGGTGAGGACTGGCGCATCCACGAGAACGGGCAGAACGGCAGAACCACCGTCTTTCCTGAACCCGGCAAGGACTTCATGACCGGCTTGGGCGCACTGCCCTACGCGATGGACACCCTGCGCCCGCTGGACGCCATCATCATCATGCTCGGCACGAACGACCTGAAGGAGCATTCCGCACAGGCGAGCGTCAACTGCGTCGGCACGCTGATTCGCACGATTCAGACGTTCGACCAGCTGTACCCCGCGAGTGTGCCGCTGTTCGGGGATAACAAGCCGCGGATTCTGGTACTGACGCCGATTGAGATTGGCGAGAATGTGGCGGAGTGGGACACGCTGTACGGCAAGGGGCAGGAATCGCGGAAATTCCCGGCGCTGATGAAGGGCTTGTGTGAGTGGCTCGGTGTGGAAATGATGAATACGCAGGAGATTGTGCAGCCGTCAAAGGTGGATGGGATTCATATGATGCCGGAGGAACATCGGAAACTGGCGCTGGCGGTGAAGGAAAGGTTATTAGGGCTTGTAAAAGCCTAAAAGCCCCGAAAGTGGACAGTAGGGAAGCGCACCCAAGCCGGGCTGCCCAAAAAGGGTCAAGGGGCAATTGCCCCTTGCAGGGTCAAGGGGGGACTTCGTCCCTTCTCGTCTGTCCCTTGTGGGGTTTGGGGCAACGCCCCAACTGTTCCGCGGGCGACCAATTCCAAGGAAGCCGCCAACAAAGCTGCAGGCAGCGAAGCGTCCCTGCCAGTAACTTTGCGCGTCCGCAGACGCGCCCCCAAACTGCTCTTCCCCCAACTTTCCGTGATGAGCCAACAAAAAGCGCGTCGCTCCGGCGGCGCGTTTTTAATTATGAATTAAAAAAACGGCCTTCCCGCACTTTCGTGGCGCTGGAGGGTCGTTGGGGCTGGCTTTCATTCCGCCTCGTCCGCGGAATCAGCCGTTTCGGGATGCTGGATAGCCGTCAAAACATCAATCATGTTTTGCAGCATCTCTGGGTTCAGCTCGTACATGACGGACTTGCCGATGCGCTGATTGTTGACCAGCTCCGCATCAATCAGCAAGCGCATATCATGCGACAGCGTCGGCTGCGTGACGTTGAAGTGCTTGAGAATTTCACTCGCGGACATTTTGCCATTCGCCAGCATCGTCACAATACGGTAGCGCTTCGGTTCAGCCAGTGCCTTGAAAACGCGGCAGATTTTGTTGTTTTCGTGCGCCATTGTGCCTGTTCTCCTTCCTGATGAAATTCGGAAATCCCTATATGCTTATTATAATAGAAGTATCTATTTTGTCAAGATGTTCACGGTATATCTTCTCCAAATCTGGCGAAAAACCAGCCGTTTTTATTCTATTTTCATTTCGGCTAACGGGGCTGAACCTCGGCATAGCACGCCGCGCCATGCGGAAGGGGCGCGCAGGTGAATCTTGCCATTGGATGATTGGCGGGCGTTTTTTATGCAAACGGTTGCAACGCGGGGAAAATCCTGCTATAATAGAATCGGTTTTTCCTCTGCGAATTTGGCAGCCGCATCGGCTGAAGGAGATAACTCATGCAAGGCAGAAATCCATCCACCGCCATTCCAGACCCCGACCAGAAGCGCAAGCAGCGCCTGCGGATGCTCCGCAACTGCACCATCGTCGTGCTGGTCGTCGTGCTGATTGTCCTCGCCGTCAACCTCGTGCGCTACCTCACGCGTAGCCGCTCCATCGGCGTATATTCGCTCCCCTGCTTTGCGCATCAGGATGTGACCGTTTTCCGCGACGGCGTGGTGTACTACGACGGTGAATCCATCCACTACGTCGGTGCAACGGGCACGGTGCTCTGGTCGTATCCGGTCGGGTCGGGCGCGTCGTTCAGCGTGTCGGACAAGTACCTGATTGCGTGGTCGGGCACGCAGCTGTTCATCGTCAACGAAAACGGCCGCCCGACGTACAACGAGCCGATGACCAGCGAAATTCAGTTTGCGCGGATTGGCAACACCCGCGCGGTGATTGTTTTGGGGGACGAAATCAACCCCGAAGTGATGATGGTGGATTTGAACGGTCAGTTGCTGGACAGCGAAAAAGGCGTGTTCGAGGGCAAGATGCTGCTGGACTGCGGCTTCTTCGGCACGGGCGAAGAGTACTGCTGGACGCTGAGCGCGGATGTGTACAGTCCCGCGCTGGCGACGTACCTGCACACCTTCCAAGTGAACAAAATGAACACGGGCAACGTCAATTTGGGCGACCACCTCGTCTATAAGGTGTTTTATGCGAACAGCAAGCTGTATGTTTTTGACACGCAGCAGCTGACAACATACGACTACCGCGGCGTGCAGGATACCAGCGGAAGTCAGCTGATTTACGGCTGGCGGCTGATGAACCACAGCCTGTCCGCGCGCGGCACGCCGCAGATGCTGTTCGCCCCCACGAACCAAACCAGCAGCGAAATGGCGATTACGGAGCTTCGCGTGCTGGCGGGCAGCGTTGACAACCACATCACCCTGCCGACCACCTGCGTCGGCGCGGCAATTGACAGCCGCCGCATCTACGCCTTCTCCCCCACCTACCTGTTCACAAGCACGCTGGAGAGTCAGCGGTTTGTGGCGTACGCCGCGTCGCTCCCGGACGGGCGCAGCGTCACCTCGCTGATTGGCATCACGTCCGGCGGATACGCCATCGTAACCAGCGGAACAGAGGTGTACAGCATTACGCTGCCGCAGTAAATTAGAAGCGGCGGGTTCTCTCCTGATTTTCGGAGGAACTCGCCGCTTTTTGCCTATTTCAATCTTGATTTTGTCTGCTGCTCCCGTCGCCTCTGCATCATTTGCGGGTAAAAGAGCAGCCAAATAAAAAACTTTCGATGCAAATCAACTATGGGAATGTGCACCGAAGGGGTCGAGGGGGCGATCGCAGCCTTCGCCTGTTTTCGTGCCCCCTCGTCGCGTCCGCAGACGCGAAACCCTCTGCGGCAAGGAAAAGCCGCTACGCAAGTGTCACATCACTGTGACAAAGTCTCCTTCAGCCACGCCAGCAGCTTGCCCGAATCATCCTGCCCGTACGACCACACCGCAGCGCCCTGCAAGCCCTGCTGCACCGCCCATTGCGCCTTGTCGCGAATCGACTGTTCATCCTCGCCGCTGACGAAATTCTCGCCGCCGACCCAGTACGCCGCCTTCGCCGCGCCGTCATAATACCGCGTGTACCCTTGCGATTCCAGCGCCAGCAAATCCGGAAAATTCAGCACCTTCGTGCCGCTGATGCCCGCCGTTTGCGTCACCGCGCGCCCGCTCACCTGCCGCCACATCCGCCCATACGCCGGAATTCCCAGCAGGATTTTATCCGCCGACAAGCCGCCCTGCTTCAGCGTGCGCACCGCCCGCGCGCCGGACTGCCGGCTATTGTCATCCGGATACAGCGCCGCGTGATGCCCCGTCTTGCGGTCAAAGCCGCACAGGTCGTACGCCATCACCACCACTTGATCCGCCAGCGCGTTCAGCCGTGCCGGGTCAATCGGCTTCAGCAGGCTGTCCCCCGCCCCGACGGCGACAGACAGCGTGTATTTCTGCCCGGTCTCGGCGGTTCGCTTGTCAAGGCCGTCGCGCAGGAGGGACAGCAGCGCATACCAGTTTTCCACATCCTCCGCGCGGCTCTTGATGCCCCCCGCCGACGTGCCGGGGTACTCCCAGTCAATATCCACGCCGCGGAAGCCGTTTTCGTCCATCAGGCGGAGGATGCTGTCCGCCAGCCGCGTGCGTCCATCCGCCGTCGCGCAGGCGTCAGAGAAACCCTCCGCGCCCCAGCCGCCGACCGCCATCACCCCGCGGATGTGCGGGTGCTTGCGCAGATACGCGCGAACGCGGTCAATCGCCGCCCAATGGCTGCCGACCGCCTCGCCGTCCCGAATGAGGGCGAAGGCGTAGTTGATTTGGTTGATGTTCGCCGCGTCCGAGTCGCGGAAGGTCAAATTCGCGCTGTCGAGCGCATACACAACGGTCATCGGGGGATTTTCCGCCCGCGCCGCCGGGATAAAGACGCTTGCCGCGATGATAGCGGCGGACAGCACCGTCAGCATCACCCGGCTGAGCCGCCTCCCCTTCGTCTCTTTCGTGCGCGGCATCTGCTTGCTCACCGCGGTTCACTTCCTTTCGCTCCGCCATGATAGCATGACGCGTGCGGCTTTGTCACTGTCAGAATTCGCCACATTCCGCCGAATTGCCGAAACTTTCCGGCTTTTTTTGCTGTTCCCCTTGACAGCGCGGCGTTTTCGGTGTACTCTTTTGGAGGGAAATACATGGGGAGGCAGAACGATGATTCTGATTGGCATCTGTGGCGCAAGCGGCAGCGGAAAATCCACCTTGGCGGACGCGCTGGCGAACCGGCTGGGCGACCGCTGTCTGGTCATCCAGCAGGATTGCTACTACCGCGACCATCCGGATTTGTCCTTTACCGAGCGCGCAAAGCTCAATTACGACGAACCCGGCATTTTTGACCACGATTTGCTGCTGCACGACATGAACACGCTCATCAGCGGTCAGCCCATCACCCGCAAGGCGTATGACTACACGCAGCACCGCCGCGCGGACACCGATGAGCTGATTTACCCGCACGATGTGGTGATTCTGGAGGGCATCCACTGCTTCTTTGACCCGCGGCTGATGAAGCTGATGTTCCTGAAGCTGTACATGAAGGTGGATGCGGATATTTGCCTGCTCCGCCGCATCGAGCGCGACATTCTGGAACGCGGGCGCAGCATCGACAGCATCTCCGACCAGTACCGCGCGACGGTTCGCCCCATGTTCAGCCAGTATATTGCCAATTATGTGGAATTTGCGGATATCATCGTCGCGGGCGGCGGCAAGAACGCCCGCATCGTGGATATTCTTGCCGGGTACGTCTCCGACGAACTCAGCAAGCGCGCCTACGAGGCGTAACATCCACATAAATAGGTAAAAGGAGAAACGTTTTATGCCATCGAAGGTTTATTTTACGCGCAATATCACCCCTGAAAGTGTGCTGAAGCTCTACGCAGCCTGTGGTCTGGAACTGTCGGGGAACGTCGCCGTGAAGCTGCATTCCGGCGAAAAGGGCAACCAGAACTTCCTGTCCCCCGAATTTTGGCGGCCGATGATCGAGCATGTGCACGGCACGGTCGTCGAGTGCAACACGGCGTATCCGGGCAGCCGCAACACCACCGCCGCCCACTGGCAGACCATGCGCGACCATGGCTGGTCGGATGCCTTCACCGTGGACATCATGGACGAAGAAGGGCCTGATTTGCAGCTGCTCATTCCCAATGGCAAGGTCATCCAGAAGAACTACGTCGGCAAGCACCTGACGCGCTATGATTCTATGCTCGTGCTGAGCCACTTCAAGGGGCATCCGATGGGCGGCTTCGGCGGTGCGCTCAAGCAGCTGTCCATCGGCGTGGCATCCTCCCACGGCAAGGCGTACATCCACGGCGCGGGCGACGCGAAAGTCGGCTTCGGTGCGGATCATGACAGCTTCCTTGCGTCAATGGCGGACGCGGCCTCTTCCGTCGCCAAGCGCTTCGCGGGCAAGGCTGTTTACATCAACGTGATGAAGAACCTGTCCGTGGACTGCGACTGCTGCGCAGTGGCGGAAAACCCCTGCATGGCGGACATTGGCATCATGGCGTCGCTCGACCCGATTGCCATCGACCAAGCCTGCGTGGACATGGTGTACGCCGCGACGGACGATCCGGGGCAGAAGCACATGCTGGAGCGCATCGAGAGCCGCCACGGCATCTACACCATCGAATGCGCGGCGGAACTTGGCTTCGGTTCGCGCGAATATGAGCGGATTGACCTCGACTAAGTGCATAAAAATCCCCGGCTGGAAGCGGAATTGCGCCGCTTGACCAACCGGGTTTTTTGATTCACTTATTCTCCTCCGCCAGCGGAATCAGCACCGTCATGATAAACCAGCCGTCCTGCTGCTCCAGCGTCATGCAGCCGCCGTATTTCTCCGCGGCTTTGCGGATGCTCTTGATGCCGTAGCCGTGGCTCTCCTTGTTTTCTTTCGTCGTCGCGGGCTGACCGCCGTTCAGGTCAATCGCCTTATCTGTGCAGTTCTCCACGCGAATCAGCAGAAAGCGGTTCTGCGTGCGCACGGTCAGCTTAATCAGCCGCATGTTCTTGTCGGCAATTTTCTCCACGCACTCGATGGCGTTATCAATCGCGTTGCCGAAAATGGAGCAAATATCCATCATGTCGATGAAGCCCATGTCGTGCGCGTCGGCAAAGCACGTCATCACGATGCCTTCCTCGGCGCAGCGCAGGCTCTTGCTCGTTAAGACCGTGTCCAGAATCGCGTTGCCCGTGTTCATCTCCGCGTCGCGCAGCGTGACCACTTTTTCCATCTCCGCCAGATACGATTCGCGCTTGCTGGCGCTTTTTTCGTTGCGGATGAAGTCGATTTGGTGCTTCAGGTCGTGGTAAATCTGGTGCATCGCCTTGTTGTTCGCGTCGAACTGCCGGTACTGCTCATACTGCCGATTCAGCAGGTTCTCCATCGCTTCCAGCTCGTGGCTGAGGTACAGCTCCGACCGCGCCATGTCATACGCAAACAGCATGATGACGCCGCCGAAATCCACCAGCGTGCGGGAATAGATGATGCCTGTCCCCAGCGTTTCGGTAAACACGTTATTCGTAAACGCAAAGTTGAAATTACTCAGGCAGAATGACGCAAGGGCAATCGCGCTGCCGCTGATAAGCTCCTGCCGCGTGACGCTTGTGCCGCTGCGCAGGATATGATGCTTCTGGTTCAGCAGGTAAATCGCGGAAAACACGATGATGTACGTCCCCGCCATCACCAGCCAAGTGCCCCGCGAATCCACCGAATCCGCCATCAGCAGATAATAGTTAATCTGCCACTCCAGCGACGCGGCGAACTCCGCCGTGATGAAGGCGTGCGCCCAAATGTAACCTGCTTTCATCAGCTTCAGCTTGCAGCAGCAAACAATCATTGCCAGCATGGTGCCCATGCACGCCGCCATCAGCAGCATCCATGTCAGCCCGCTCTGCTCCTGATTCAGCAGGTTCAGCCCCAGCAGCAGCGCCAGAAAGCCGATGCAGCAGCCAATTTGCTGCCAGCTACTTTCGCCGAAGCGCTTTTTCTGCGGCAGGATGAAGAGCATACACGCCAGCCATTCGGCAATCGCCGTATGGATACGCGGGAAGAATCCGACTTCGAGGAGCGCTACCATTTAGACTTTCGCTCCTCCCAGATATTTCGTCAACGCCTCCATAAACGCCTTATGGCGCGGGCGTGAGATGGTCAGCGCCTGCCCGCCGACGATGGCGCCGCCATTCTCCACGCGCTCCACATGCCGCAGATTCACCAAATAGCAGCTGTTGCAGCGGAAAAATCCGTATTTGCCAAGCAATTCCTCCATCCCGCGCATACTCTGCCGCAGGCGATATGCCCCCTTTTCCGTGTAGATGCTCACGGCATGGCCGTCCGTTTCGACGTAGGTTATTTGGCTCACATCAAGGCGGGTCAGCCCCGTGTCCGTCGGCAGGGTGATGTAGCGTTTCGGCTTCTGGTCAAGCAGCCGCTCCACGCTCATCAGCACCTGCCGCAGCATGAGGAAATTCACCGGTTTGAGGATGAAGTCCAGCGCGTGGACGGCGTATCCGCGGATGGCATAATTCGCCAAATTCGTGATGAACACCAGATACACGTCCTCGTCACGCTCGCGGATGCGTTCCGCCGTCGCCAAGCCGTCCAGGCGCTTCATTTGGATGTCGAGGAAAATCAGGTCGTAGTCCGCCGCGTAGTCTTCCAGTATCTCGTCGCCGTCGGCAAACAGGCGGATTTCCACGTCGTTCTCGCGTCCCTGAAAATATTGCAGCACATAGGTTTGCAGCTGCTGCCGCACCTTGTCGTCGTCCTCCACGATGGCAAGCCGCACCGTTACTCCCCCTTATTGCAGTTCCTTCCGGGCGCAGTCGATGGCGGCGCGCAGCGTGTCGTCCATGTCCAGATAGCGGTACTGCCCCAGCCGGCCGCCGAAAATGACGTTCCGCTCCCCCGCCGCTTTTTGCCGATACTGCTCGTACAGTGCGCCGTTCTTCGCGTCGTTCACCGGATAGTACGGCTCGTCGCCCTGCTTCCAGTCCGCCGGATATTCGTATGTCACCACCGTGTGCGGCAGATTCAGCACATCCGCCTGACCATAGGCGAAGTGCTTGTGCTCAATCACGCGCGTGTAAGGCACGTCGGCGTTCGTGTCGTTGATGACGGCGTTGCCCTGATAGTCCTGCACCGGCAAATCCTGCGTCTCGAACCGCAGGGAACGGTAATTCAGCGCGCCGAAGCACTGGTCGTAATACTGGTCAATCGGTCCGGTGTAGACAATTTTGTC
>OLAG01000238.1_pt1 | contig 14796 bp, 12 predicted proteins | sample 1607951 | NCBI WGS metagenome assembly OLAG01 (sample SAMN02674699, study PRJEB24791) | human gut metagenome, SKBSTL042 | isolation source: stool | host: Homo sapiens | place: USA | reverse complement strand
GTTTTTCGTCGATGAAGGCGCGGCTATCAGCGTCGAATCCACAATTGTTCCCTTTCCCGACCTTTTTGCTGTTCTTTCTTTGTGCGGGACTGCCTTAAACGAAAACCCCCGCTTCAAGCGGAGGTTCAGAAAACCTTACAGATGATTTGTCGGAACCGCTGTTGTCGGTTCATCCCACCAGTTCAAACGCATAGAAGGCGATCGCGCCTTGCCCGGAAAAACGGAAGTACAGGGCTTGCCTGCCGTCCGGAACAGTCAGTGGTGCGGTGAACATAGCCTGCTGGCCGTTTGTTATCACAGGTATTTCAGCGCACCGTTGAAGCGGTCATGGCTACCGTAGACATAGACCCGATCGCCGAAGGCGTGAGGTTCACCGTCGGGGATGTACTCCCACCGGGGGAGATAGGGATTGAAAACCCGATCTTTCATGGGAAGGCTCCTCTCTGACTGCAAAACAAAGTAAAAGATGCAGCACCGTCTGATCACATGTATCAGGCCGGTGCTGCAGTGTTAAGGATTCGTTTGTTTAATGGTGAAGCAAGCAGCAAACAGTACGGGCTGGTCATCAGCGCCAGAGGAAACCGTTGCTCAGTACTTACTTCACTTTGGCAGCCTTTCGCTTGCTGACATTGTACTGATCAGGATGCTTTTTACTGTCAGCAGCCCGGAGCAGCGTCCAGACGATCATGAACGCGGCCAGCACCGTGATGCCGATGGTCGTCCACCTTACAGCGATCCGCCAGGGTGCCTCGTCATAGTACACGACAGAACCGGGCGCGGTATGCTGGAGGACGGCAGAGTTGGCGATCGTGAAGGCTACATGGTGGAGAGCGTTCCGGATCACAGCCTTCGCAGTGGGGCTGTCAAAGTCGTTCATGTTGTTGAGGGTATTCCAGACCAGCCAGCCGTCGGTACCCGCACGGATGGTCATCTCCACGAATTCGTTCGAGCCATTGTACATATCCGTGATGATGTAGCCATGGAAGTTCCACTCATCACGCACCAGACTGGTCATCAGATCGGCATTCGCAAAGGCCACGACAGGGCCGAAGCAGTTCTGTGCGCCCATCATCGCGCTGCAGCCACGCATCACCTTGGTGGCCACCGTTCCGTTTTCATCCGCTGTATAGCGAATCGTCTTGCGGGCCTCACGGATGCAGATCTCAAAAGGCTTGTTGTAGAGTTCTCGGACCACCTGCTCTGTTGCCCAGGTGTGCAGGAACGAGGCACGGTTCGTCTCCTGGTCATTCAGGCCAAAATGCTTGATGAAGTCGAACATGCCCGAGGAGGACGTACCTGTCACAACCGCCGCCGCGACCTTGCCGGAAAGGACGGGATCCTCGCTGTAATATTCAAACACGCGGCCCTGGAAGGGACTGCGGTGCAGGTTCATCGCCGGAGCCATTCGACCCTGACGGCCACCCAGCAGCGCTTCCTGTCCCATTGCTTCGCCCATCTCGCGCATCAGCTCGGTATTCCATGTCGCTGCCATTTCGGGCGCCATGCACCAGGAAGATGTATCGCGGCTGTGGTCGGATCCAATGCCGTCGCCATTGTCCAGGCGGACACCGTTGGCACCTTCACAGTGCAGACTCTGGGGCAATCCGATAGAAGCGATGGCATTGGTGGAATAGCTGGTGCCGGTCAGGATCTGACGGATGTCATCATGATCTGCGGTATAATCCAGCTGATCCAGCAGCAGATCCCATGCTTCATCGTAGAAGTCCTTGCCTCGAAGACTGATAAGTGTCAGATCGTTCTTCTGCTTTTCCTGCACAGGATCTGCCGCGTAGACATCGCTGCCCTGGACATTGCCCAGCCTCGGGTCCGAAGCGGCGTTGAAGGCGTTCTCCTGTCCGAACATATCAATATACTTCTGGTTGATCGACTTGCCGGAGATCTTCTCACCGAAGGGCAGGGTTGCTTCCCAGTTGGCACGGGTGAGCATAACCACCTCATCGTTCATGTACTCATTCATATAGGGGAAGAGATTGGTCGCAGCGATGAAGCCTGCCTCGGTGTCAGCCTCTGCCCGCTCAGGCACGTCAAGCAGCGTACCATCGTCATCCATTGCAGCCTGCATTTTGATCTCCGAGGGGCGCGGGTTGCTCTGATCATACCAGATGGTTTGGCTGTTGTGCCAGTTGGTGGTTTCGATTACTTCATGGCTGTTCCGGCGCAGGGACAGGACGTACTGACCTTCCTCCAGTATGTAGCAGCCCGTCGTTCCGTCGCCATTGTCGCGGGTGTAGCAGTAGGATGCCATCTCATCCCGCCCAAAGCGCAGCACCAGCTGGGTGCTCTCGCCGGGCTTCAGGAGACCGGTCTTGGCAAAGGCGATCAGCGTAGCGGTGGGCTTTTCGATCTTCATCTCCCGATCCAGATCCGTGTAGGGAGGATTCAGATAAAGCTGTACCACTTCCTTGCCTGCCCGGTCACCTGTATTGGTCACCGAGACAGTCACTTCTAGTTCTTCCTTGCCCTGAACAGAGAGGATCTTCTGATCAAAAGTGGTATAGCTCAGGCCGTAGCCAAAGGGGTAGGCTACTTCGCCCACGGCCGTGGCCGCGCCCTGGCTGTTCAGTTCGCCGTAGCTAAAGCCTGCTGCCTTCAAATCGTAGGCCGTTTCATAGTAGCGGTAGCCGTTGTACATGCCTTCTGCGTATTCCACATAGGGTTCGTTACCCGCACCGCTCTCGCTGTTGGTGTAGTGGAAGTTGCCCCAGTTGGCGAAGGAGGGGGTCTTCAGGAAGTTGGTAGCGAACAGATCCACAAGGCGGCCGGAGGGGTTAACCTCGCCGCAGAGAATGTCCGCCAGCGGATCAAAGCCCACATCGCCGGGATGTCCGGCCCAAACGATGGCGCTCACCTCCAGCTCTCCCTGCATGACGGGCATCAGCTCCACCGGGTTGGAAGAGTTGACGACCAGCACCACGCTCTGGCAGTGCGCTTTCGCCCAGGCGATCATGTCCCGCTCGTTCTTTGAGAGCGCCAGGTAATGCGGGGTACCGTCTGTGTAGCCGTCGCTCTTCTTGTCGGCATTCTCATTGCCGCTTCTGGAGATGAAGAGGATGCCGGTTGATCCGCTCATCCTGTCCAGCTCCTCCGCTCCAATGTCATCGTAGGCGGAGACATCCAGTTCCAGGATGTAATTGTCACCGCCGAAGGCATCCACGTCGTGGCGGGTAGTGCCTTCCAGCGCGACCGGGACATCCGGATAGCCGCTGTAAGTGATGGGCTGGAACCAGCTGCCATTGTTCTGCGTCCACATGCCCTTTTCTCGGCCCAGCTGTGCAGGCTGCTTATCCGCAGCAGCGCTGATCAGCGTAAACTGACGCTCCAGTGCCTGCCGGGGGGTGATGCCATCCTCCGGGGAGGTATACTTGATGGAGCCGCCGATCGCATTGCCGTTGTAAATGGGATGCGCATAGCCACGGCCAAAGGGCGTGACGAGGCTTCCCTTTTCCAGAGGGAGGACGCCGTCATTTTTGAGCAGCACCATGCCTTCGCTCACAACCTCATACATCTTGCGTTCAGCGGCCTCCCGCGCTTGGGCGAGTGTGGTGTACTGCTGAGGATAGTACTCCGTATCCCAGTTGGCCACATTCTCCAGGTGGAGGACATGGCGCTCGCCGCGACCGAGGGACGTATCTAGGATTCCTCCGAAAACACTCCCGGCGATGTTCGCTCCGATGGCCAGAACGACCATGACGGAGACGATGGGGATCCAGATTGACATGAAGCGGCGATTGGACATCTTTTTCTTCATTGATACTGTTCCTCCTTCATATACGCTTTCAACTTCTGCAACGTTCTTGCTGCTGATGTTTATATAATAATCCATCCGGCGCAGCAAAAAAACAGCTTTGGCCTAAGTTCAGGAATCGCGTCCCAAACTAAGCCTTATCGTCCCAAACTACCTTCCGTATGAATCCATCCTCCGCCCCAGACAGACGGAGGATGTGCCGTGATACGATATGAACGGTCGATCGGTCAGCTCTTTATCGCTGTAGACAGATCGTCCCGGAAGGCCGCGTAGGTAACGGCGGCAAAGCCGACTAGCATCAGCCCAAAGACCATCAGGACGACCCAGAGGATAGCGCCTTGTTCTGTCATGCCGTAGATCTTGTTGATCATCTCCTCGAACATGATCAGACGGTCATTGACATACAAGCCGAATGCAGTGGCGAACAGGGCGGCAGAGATCAGAGTGGCCAGCTTCAGGCGGGTGAACATGATCAGCAGGCAGCTGATAGCCGCAGCAACCAAAGCCGCGAAAACCAGCGGTGAGAAATGATGCACGGAGGTGCTGTAAATCAGGTAAATCGCGGCATTGACGACGCCCACAAGGAGGGCAATCGATCCGCAGGGGAAACCAATCGGCTGATTCTTCTGCATTTTCATCACGCATTCCGCTCCTTCTTGCGCAGTTTTTTCCATGAGAGCAGGAAGGACAGGAAGGAGGCAATGGTCAGCAGGGCAATCCCGGCGTCAATACCCAAAACTGTCGTCTTCCACCAGGGAGTCACGGTGACAATCTCATAGTCCGAGGTCAGGCAGTTCATCATATTGGAATTCGCGTAGGCGTAGAGCGTTTCCTTCACTCGTTCCTTGAGCGTGTTCAGCAGAGCGCCGTCGTCTTCAACGATGATGGCGTTTTTGATCTTACGTGAGCGGGCTTTGGCATCGCTGAAGCAGAAGACATTGGCACCAAAGGCGATCGTTTCTACCGTCTTGACGTTGCCTTCGCTACCGCCGCAGGCATCGGTGATAACCAGTCCCTTGAATCCCCATTCCCCGCGCAGCACATCGAGCAATGAGCCTTTGTGCTGGCTGGCGCTAGTGATTCCGATGTTGTTCGTACCCAGCATGGTGGAAAGGGTGTGTCCCTCCACGAAGGCTCCCTCAAACATCCGCATGCAGATCTCGCGCAGGGTCTGCTCTGTCGCAAAGGTATCCAGGCCGGAACGGTGCGTCTCCTGATCGTTGGCAAAGAAATGTTTGATGCCCACGTTCAGTCCCTTGGCCTGCATGGCGGCAATGTTCGCTGCACCCAGCTTGTAGGCCAGGCAGCTATCCTCGGAAACATACTCGAAGTTACGGCCGCTGTAGGGCGTGCGGTGGACGTTGAAGCCCGGACCCCACAGAAACTGCACATTCTGGAACATGCAGTCTTCAGCGATGAAATCGCCGCGCTTTGCCAGCACTTCGGTGTTCCAGCTGGAGCAGGAGAGGTTGAAATTGGCGTAGGCATTGCCGTTGGGAACGCCGTCCGGGCCGTCCGCGGCATTGCCCTGGGGAAAGCCAATGGTTTCCACAGGACGCAGATAGCGGGAATCCTGGGTGAGGCTGATGAGCTCATCCACGCTGAGTTCGTCCACGAGCTCATCCCAGTAGTTGCTCTCCCATTCCATGCCCCACATGTCCTGGAGCTTGAGACCGGTGACCTTCTCGGTGACCACAGCGGCAGCGGACGGCGCATCGGCGGGCTTCACATAGCCCGGCTCCACCATATTCTCGGTCCTGGTGAGTGCATTCTCTCCGCGAAGGCTCTTGGGGTAGGTGCCCTCCCAGTCCTGACGGGAAAGGTAGGTCATAGCGCCGCTTTGCCAATAGTTGATATCGGCGTCGTCAAAACGATTCGTGACTTCCTGCCCGGTGACGGAATGGCGGTAGCTCTCATCGTCGAACTTTTCCGTCCAGGTATAGACCTTCGCGGGATCGCCGGCAACGGCGCTGCCATCCGGGGCAGTGAGCCCGGAAGCGTTCTTGCGGGCCAGCACATTGTTCAGAGCGTCATGGGCATCGTCGCCCAGAGACAGATAGTAAGTGCCTTCACTGAGGATGTAACCCTTGGCACCGTGGCTGTCGTAGGCGGTCAGGAAGTACTTGTCCACTTCCAGCTGACGGGTCTCGGAGGCACCAGGGGCGAGCAGCTTTGTTTTATCAAAGGCCACCAGCTGTATGGCGGACTTTTCCACCAGATTGGTCTTCTCGTAGTCGCCGTAGGGGGTCTGGGCATACAGCTCGATGACAGACTTGCCGGCCGTGTCGCCGGTGTTGGTGACGGTCACGGTTGCCAGGAGCTTGCCGTCTGTTTCCTCCACCTTGTCCAGTTTCTGGGTAAAGGTGGTGTAGCTGAGACCATAGCCAAAGGGATAGACTACCTCATCTGCGTAATTCCATCCGTCGGCGGAAGCCCACACGCCAGCCTTGGAGGCGGCGTTGCCCTGCCCCAGAACCGCGTCCTCATAGCGGGTCTCGTAGTAACGGTAGCCCACATAGATATCTTCAGCGTACACCACATAGTTACCGCCGTTGGTGTAAGAGATATCCCCGAAGTTCATCATGGCAGGGGCAGACATGGCGCTGGTGGCATAGGTATCCGTCAGGCGGCCGGAAGGATTGGATGCGCCGGTGAGCAGGTCAGCAACACCGCGGAAGCCGCAGCCGCTGCCAGGACCGCCGATCCACATGCAGGCGTCCACGCCGTAAGTATCCAGCCAGTCAACCTCCATGGCATTGCTGGTGTTCAGCAGAACGATGATCTTCTTGAAGCAGCCGCTGTCCTTGTACTTTTTCACCAGAGTCATCATGTCGCGCTCATTGGCGGAGAGCTCCAGCATACCAATGATGGCGCCGTCGCTGTCCTTGTATTCAGGCAGTAGGTCGTGGGACTCGCCAGCCATACGGGAGAACATGACGATGGCCACTTCGGTATCCTTAAAGGAAGCCAGCACGTCGTCCGTATACACGGAGGCAGGGGATTCACCCAGATGCTCATAGGTGGTTTTGGGCGATTGATCCGCCCGGTACGCGTTCAGCAGGGTCTCATTCACCGTGAATCCCCGCTCGCCTAGCGCAGCAAGGTAATCCACATGTTCGCCGGCACCACCCTCACCGCCACCGGACTGAGACTTGAAATAGGGGTCAACGGTAGCGCGGCCGAACAGGCTTACGCGACCCATCTCTTCCTTTGTCAGGGGCAGGGCATGGTTGTTGTTGCGCAGCAGAACAGCACTTTCCTCGATCTCCCACTCGATGAATTCATCGGCGGCTTTGGATTTGGCGTCCTCTTCCTCGGCCGTGTAATGGGCGATATCCGCAGAAAAGCTGCTGGGATAGCGGGCAGAGGAGGCTTGACCCACCCCCTCTGCCTTCGGCACAAGCACAGTGGTCTCAATGCCGAGGAAACGGTTGATGTGTCCCTCTGCGGAGAACATGCCAGACGTCAGTCCAATGGAAATGGCCAGCAGAAGCGAAAGGATGCATGTCAACCCACGGAACGCTTTTGCAGCTTTCATTCCGCCACCTCATCCACACGAACGACAGGCCACACACGGTCGGGGGTCAGATAGGCTTCCACAGCAGCAGGATCGGCAGAACCGCCGAAATTGTACACTCGATTCTCGTAGTCCACAAAGGGATAAGGCTCATCCAGCACGCAGGTGTGGGTTGCCTGATCCACCGTCACGTGGCAGACCACATCCACGGTGTGGTTATTGATGACCAGGGTGAAGGTCTCGCCATCCCAGCTCCATGTACCGACATTGCAGGCGGAATAGGCAATAGCCATACCTCCCTCGACGAGGTTGGCCAAGCTGGTATCGTCGCCATCCACCCAGATGTAGCTGTTCATCTGGGTACCGCCGGCAATCGCAGTGCCGTTGCCGTAGCAGCGGATGCAGTCACCGGAGCCGAAGCGGATGATCAGGGCGTCAGCCGCGGACGCCACTTGGATCTCCTGCACGACAGTCATGCCTTCATAGGTGATTTTCACCTCCTCGTCCTCCAAGGTCAGGGGACGTTCGTCAAAGGTGAAGCCTTCCGTGATGTTCTGGGTGGTGCCGTCATCATAGGTGACACGAAGCACAAGGCCCTCGGGATCGAACATATCGCCTTCGATGTACTGATACTTCTCAGCCTCCATCAGCAGAGCCAGCTTGGTGGCAGTGGCTGCATGAGCCACCGGCAAACAGGCGGGGATGAGCAGCACAGCGACCAGCGCCAGTGCCAGCAGACGGGCAACGTTCAGGATCTTGCAGGACTTCATCATGGTATTTTCCTCCTTTTATTTTGCACCTTCACAGCAGGCTCCTTCGCGGCCCATTCCGCGCAGGCCCTGTGAAGTTTATGCCAGGGGGTGTATATGTCAACGATCGTGCTTGCTTCAGCTTCTCAAACGGCTTCAGCCCATGATGCGGTTGATGGTATTATGATAGTCTTTTCAGCGCAGCAAAAAAACAGCTTTGACCTAAGTTCAGGAATCCTGTCCTAAACTAAGTGTTATTGGTCAAAGCTGTCCTATAGAGCGGTGTTATTGTGCCGGAAACAGGATGCTGACCCTGAAAATATCCTGATCCAGCGTGCAGGAGAGGACTCCGCCATATTTTTCTGTGATCGCCTTGATGCTCTTCATGCCGAAACCGTGCCGCTGAGCATCCCCCTTGCTGGTGACCGGCAGACCCTGCCGCATTTCCGGCGTAGCGGCGCAGTAATTTTCGACGCAGAGGAAGATCTGATCCGCAACAGGGCGGATCTCCACGTTGATGACCCGCTTGCGCTCATCCTCGATCTTCTCCTCCGCTTCCACAGCGTTTTCCAGAAGATTGCCGAAGAGTGAGCATATATCCGTCGTCCCGATAAAGCTGAGGCCGGAGGCATCCGCCAGCACGGTCACCCGGATGTTTCGGCGCTGACAGACGAGACTTTGCTCCGACAGTAGCACATCAATCGTATCATTGCCGGTTTTGATGCGTGTGTCATAGATTCTCACCAGCTCGCTGAGCTCTTCGTTGTCGATCCCCGCCCGGGCCATGCGGCTGCTGATGAAGTGCTTAATGTCATGACATTTGATGGAGATGGCCTCCATATTTTCTTTCAAGTGCTCATAATGCCGTCTCTCCTGCTCGTGAAGCCGGGAGAGGACCTCCAATTCGCTTTGCAGATGGCCGGATTTTAGGAAGCCCGCCCTGAGCAGCAGAATGAACAGGCAGGCGATCGTCAGCAGAGCCCGTACCATCATAGCCAGCGCCTGGCTCTCGGAAGCATAGATGTTCAAAAAAGCGTTGACAATGAGTACCAACCCCAGCGTGGCAACGATCATCAGCGTCACGTCGGAACTGCTGGCATCATCCAGGCTGAACGCTGCTGCACGCTGCCCGAAGAGGCGGCGGAGAAGGAACAGGACGCCTTCAGCCATGGCAAGCTCCAGAAAAAATGAAACCCAGAATCCCGCGGGCCAGCCCACGGCAGCATAGAGAGCGACATCCAGCTTGAGGAACACATTCACGATCAAACGGATCTCGTAAAAAATGTGTTGGCAGACGTAGCCGGTCGCAGCCGCCATCAAACAAGATCGGCAGGATAGCTGAAAGCATCGCTTCAGCATCGCGGCGGTCAACAGATACAGCGTGAGATAAAGCACCACAATGGCCGAGTTGCTGAGCACAGCGCTCCCGGCAGCCTGATCGATGCGCCAGTACCCCAGGGTAAGCGGGAGGCTGATCAGGAATAGCCCCAGCAGGTTCAACGTCAAACGACGCGCAAAATGCTCCGACCTGTTCGCACCTTTTGCAAACAAGATCGCGCCCTGCACCAGAATGATCAAAAACTGAAAGGTGCCGGCGGCATAGAACTGAAATCCGATCATCGCTTCACGCACCTCCTCTGGAAATCCACTCGTTGAACTGTAGCATAAAGGCCTTTTTCTTCGGCTGACTGATGGTCAGCTCATCCGGCCCCACTGTCACAGTATGGCCCTTGATGGAGCGGATATAGTGCGGATTCACCAGATAACAGCTGTTGCACATCATAAAATGATAGGACGCCAGCTCCTCGGACAGCCTGGACAGAGAGTTCCGCGCCTCGACAAGATGGTCGCAGGTGTGATAGGTACAGCGATGCCCTGATACCTCGATATACATCAGATCCCGCACAGGAAGGCGGTGAACAGCGGTGCCACTGACAATTGTGATGACTTGGCTGTCCCGCTGCCGAATGGCGAAGATGATCCGCTTCATCTTCATCTCAAAATCGAAGTAACTGATGGGCTTCTTGATGAAAGCGGTCGCGCCTACATCGTAGCCCTGAATGGCATAATCGCCCATTCTGGTCACAAAAACCAGCAGCACCGAGGTATCTGCCTCCCGCAGCTTCTTCGCAGCCTGCATGCCGTCCATCATCGGCATCCTGATATCCATGAACACCAGATCATAAACCGGTTTATATTTCTCCAGAAATGTGATAGGCTCCGGGAAGTGCGTGAAGCTGAATGTCTCCCCTGTTTTCTCTCCATACCGGTGAAGGCATTCCGAAAGATATTCAACGGCCTCCTGCTCATCTTCCACAATTGCCACATTGATCACAGCCTTCACCTCCATATAGCCAAGATCTTTTGCTTGTCAGATAACAAGAGTATAGCACAGTAAGCCGAGAATATCCAGCATAAAATTTTTTGCTGCACAGCGTACAGCAGGGAACTTCCAGGCGTGTAAGGTATTTTTCGTGCGTTGATGAGACTCGATTTTATTTAAGGATGCCCCTCATAATTGCGCCCCAACCATCCACGTCATCCCCGCCGACCCGAATTTCGAGAAAAAGCGCAATTCAAGCGCACTGGTTGCCCTTTTTGACGGAATGAGCTTCCGGATCACGCTGCTTTTCCTTGTTTTTCGTCGATGAAGGCGCGGCTATCAGCGTCGAATCCACAATTGTTCCCTTTTTCAGCATCAGATTGCACTTCTGCAAACTTTCGACCACATTCGTGAAAAAAGCCTCGCCAAGCTGATTCCGTTCGAGGATATGCCGAAAACGCCCGATGGTATCGCCATCCGGCACCTGATTGCTGGAATCCACGCCGCAGAACTGCGAGAACGCACGGCTGTCGATGATTTCATTGCGCGCCGCGTCATCCGCGAGGTTATAGAGATGCTGCAGCACATAGATTCGGAGCATCAATTCCAAGTCGTAGGGCTTATTGCCGCGCTCTCCTTTGTAATAGTGCGGCTGCACGATCCCGACCCATTCCGACCACGGAATCAGTTTCTCCATGATTCCCAGAAACTCTTTCTTCTTCGTTGATGCCTGCCCTAGCTCGTCGCTGATCAGGCTCATCGTCAATTGCTTCTTCACCTCTTTATTATACCTCTTTCCCGACCTTTTGGCTGTTCTTTCTTTGTGCGGGATTGCCTTAGTGCAGGTTTTAAGCTGGCGGATCAGCTGATTTCAGGCACAAAGATAGAGGATGTTGATTGGAAAGATGTTGGTATAGCAGCGGCTTCTGGAGCAATCACTGGTTTCGTCGCATCTACACCACTTGGCTTGGGTGGCCAAGTTCTGGTGAATGCGGTAGTAAGCACCGCTGGATACATTGTAGATGAGGCAACAACAGAAAACGGAGAGATTACAGCAGAAGGTATTTTTGAAAGTGCTGCAGTAGGTGCTGTTAGTGGTTTCATCGGCGGCAGGGGAACGGATATGCGCGGTCTTCGTTCGCTATGGAAAACTGCTGGTAAAGGGCTTGCACGTGAGGCGCGACGTAAAAATACGCAATATGCAGCGCGACAAATTGCAAAGTATGCATGTCAAAGGACTTCAGTACTTAAAGATATCGGTGTTACTTTTACCCGATATGTTGCAGGTGCTTTGTTGGCACCTAAGGCGCCGACTGTTGTAGACAAATTCGTGGAGGCAATAGAGTGATTGTTGTACTTTTTTGGTTTTCATTATTTTCTTTTGCTAGTTATCGTATGCAAAGAGAATGTATTCCTCGCTATAACATAGGAGCACGACATCATCTAAAGATCCCCAAAGGCGTGCGTTTTCTATTTGTCCATTTGGGCAACAAAAGGAGATACCTAACTGCAGCGGTAGTTTTGCAGTGCGTCGCCTACTTATATCTGTTGGTTGGTTTGTTTCTATACTTAAGAATGAGGACACCAGAATTTTTGAGTAGTATCGATAGGTGGAGTAAAGTTCTTCTACTTTTTATTGCTGTTTATGTATGTGCAGTTGATTTTTTCTATCGCATAGATAGCAAGCGCCATAGAATGTAAAAAATCTATTCGACTGCAATTGAGTACAATTAAATGGAAATATCTCGAAAGTGGTGCAGGATGGCATCGAAACTGCTTACGCTTATGACGCGCTGGGACAGCTCATTCGAGTAGACGACGGTCAGGAGAACGCGACGTGGCTGTACACCTATGACAACGGCGGCAACATTCGGAGCAAGCAGAAGTTTGCGTTGGGTGTGACCACGGGTGAACCGCTGGAAAGCAAGCACTTCTCTTACAGTAATGCCGCTTGGCGTGACCAACTGACGGCAGTGGACGGCGTTGCGATTACTTACGATGCGATTGGCACCCCGCTAAGCGACGGAACTTGGTCTTACACATGGCAGAATGGCAGGCAATTGCAGAAGATGCAGAAGCAGGGTGAAACCGTCGAGTTTGTCTACAATGAAAACGGGCTACGTGTGCAGAAGACTGCTACTTCCACTGGTGTGACCAAGTACACGCTGCACGGCAAGAATGTTGTGCATATGACGCGGGCAAGCGATGAGCTGCACTTCTTCTACGATGCACAGAACCGTCCGGCAGTGGGGGTGTACAACGGAGTTCCCTATGCGTATGTCAAGAGCTTGCAGGGCGATATTGTTGCAATTCTGGATGAGAATGGCAATACCGTTGTCAGCTACGGCTACGATGCGTGGGGTGCGCCGCTTTGGTGTACTGGTGAGCTGGCGGAAACGCTGGGCAAGGTGCAGCCGTTCCGCTATCGCGGGTATGTGTTCGATGAGGAAACGGGGCTGTACTATCTGCGGAGCCGGTACTATTCGATAAGAACCTGCCGGTTTATCAATTCCGATGCAGTGTTGCTCAAAACAGAAAATTTTGCTCACAATGGCTATACATACTGTTCAAACAACCCGATTTATTTTTTAGATACATCTGGCACATGTGTTACTTGTTCATATTGCGATGAATGCGGTGAAGAACACCTCCTTTTCGCTGGTGAGTTTGGGGATAAGATGGAGCATGTCCAGAAAAAGAATTATAAAAATGGACGAATGAAGGTCTGTCAATTCATGGCGCTTCTTGAGCAAATGCGGATTGAAGAATGGGAATATGATCACGATACTGCGTATGGTCGTGTCGATTGTGTTGGCATATATCGTTATACCATGTATTGGTATTATTCTGCAAGTTCAGTGAAGGCGTTGAAAATTTCTACGCATGTTGAGGGAACATATAGGAACTCTGTATATAACAAAACGGATCCGAAGAAAAACGTTGTTGGTAAAGGGAAAATCGACGCAAACACTGAGTTTAGAATTGGAATGGGCTTGTTTCGTAATCCATTTGGCGATGATGGGCACTTTGCAGTATATGTTGGTAACTATTTCCCCGGATATGAGAATGCTGTTATTGAATCTGTATATGGTGGCGTAATAATTCGCGAATTATCCGAATCTGAAGCAATAAACGACCCATTTACGCATTATGGCTACATGAAAGGAATTGACTACACAAATTAAATCAGGAGAATAATAATGCATTTTAAAACAATCGCACTCGTTTTAGCAATTTGTACAACGCTGATGGAGCTGTTTCCATTTTCAAATGCCGCTGTGTGTAAACACTGCAACACGAGCAATAACGAGTGCTTCGTTGATACATTCGGCATTACTTATTGCAATGGTGTCCTTGTCTCTTATCCAGAGCAGCTTGAACTGACGAAATATTATGTAGATACTCGTTGCCGTGCGATAGGTGAGGGTGCTTTTTCTGAAAATGACTTTTTACAAGATGTATTTATCCCTGATGGTGTGATTGTGATTGGCGACAACGCATTTGAAGGTTGTAGCCGATTATCTACAGTGCATCTTCCGGATTCATTGTTAATTATCGGTTCAAATGCCTTCACGCTATGTACTTTATTGGAAGATATTGATTTGCCATTGAACCTTCACAGCATTGGGTGGCAAGCATTTTGTGACACATGGAGTCTTAAAGAAGTAGCTTTCCCTGAAACACTAAGGTTTGTTGGCGATGAAGCTTTTGCATATTCTGGTGTAAAAGAAGTTTTCGTACACTCTATGTATATTCAGTGCGGATATGATGTGTTTACGCCAGATTCGTTGGAAGCAGGAGACAACCTGATGCTGCACTTCCGGGAAGATGTATTCTCTGAAGAAATTGGCGATGTTTCCGCATGGATTGAGGAAATACAGCAAGTCGATGGAATAACGGTCATCTTTGATATTCCTGCAAATTAAACATTCCAAAGATGATTCATTTTGATCTTCCCTGAGTAGAATGCTGCTGCGAAATTACATTCTTCAAAGGAAGCTTGGTGGATAAATCCTGCTTTCCATCATTGACGATAGCGGCGTGCGCGGATGCAGAGCGTTGACACCGACGCCCAGTTTGTGTATAATGAAAACGGATTGCGGGTGAAAAAGACAGTAAATGGGGTGGTAACGGACTATACCCTGCATGGGAAGAATGTTGTGCATATGACGCGGGAAAGCGATGAACTGCATTTCTTCTATGATGCACAGAACAAGCCTGCTGTGGTGGTGTTCAATGGTACTGCCTACGCTTACCTCTACAACCAGCAGGATGACGTCATTGGCCTGCTTGACAGCAACGGCAACCACATGGTATCCTATACTTACGATGCATGGGGCAAGCCGATCAGCAAGACTGGTACACTCGCCAGCACGCTGGGTACGATCAATCCCTTCCGGTATCGCGGCTACGTCTAAGATCGGAAGAGCACACGTCTGAA
>OLAG01000193.1_pt1 | contig 18682 bp, 16 predicted proteins | sample 1607951 | NCBI WGS metagenome assembly OLAG01 (sample SAMN02674699, study PRJEB24791) | human gut metagenome, SKBSTL042 | isolation source: stool | host: Homo sapiens | place: USA | reverse complement strand
TCCAGTCGGGGTGCTTGAACACCTGGTCTATCAACAATACCTTTCCGCCGCGGCGGATATGAGCAGCACTTTGCGCAGCGCCATCAGGTGCGACAGCATGGATTCGCCCGCTTCCTTCAGGCCATCGGAGGACTCGCCATCAGAGGACTCGCCGTCGGATGAGTCCCCGTCGGGCGTCTCATTCGGGCGCTTGTCTTCCGTCTCCTCGGCAGGGGTCGTCTGCTTCTGCTTCATGTTTCGTCCTTTTTGTCCTCTTTGGACTTTTCCTCCGCCTTGTCGTCCTTCACTTCATTCTTGAAGTCCTTGATGCTCTTGCCCAGCGCCTTGCCGACGCCCGCCAGCTTGCCGCCGCCGAACAGCACCAGCGCCAGTACGACAATCAGGATGATTTCCGTGGTTCCCAGACGCATGTTTATGTCCTCCCTCAGTTCGATTTCGTGTCCTTGTCAAACTTTTCCGCGCTGTCCTGCACGGATTTTTTCGCCTCGCGCAATTCCGCGGAGACATCGCCCTGCTTCGAGGCGTCCTTCACGTCGTGCTGAACATCGCGAACTTCCTTCTCCAGCTCGTCCCAGCCGGATTCCTTCTTGATTTCGTTCAGCAGGCGGCGCGATTTTTTCACCGTGCGCCCCAGCCAGCGGGCAACCTTGGGCAAATCCTTCGGCCCGACCACCAGAAAGGCGACCAGCAGCACCAGCAGCAGTTCCGAAAAACCAATGTTGAACATGGCTTGATGACCTCCTTTCGGCGCTTATGACCGATGAAAGAAAGGGAGGGCGTGCCGGGCAGCGCCCATGCAAGCCCTCCCAATGTGATACGAAATGCAGCGAATTACTTGCCGACCTTGCTCAGCGCGTCTTCCACAGCCGCCATGATGGCCTTGCTGGAGATGGTTGCGTTCGTCGCCGCGTCAACAGCCGTGGACTGCGCTTCGATAATCTTGCCCGGCACGGTGTCGTAGGCGGGATTGCACACGCCGGCGGTGTCGCTGTGGGACAGGATGTCGATCTTAGCGATCTTGTCGCCGTCCATCGTGACCTTCACGCGGAGGGTGCCGCCGAAGGACTGCGCTTCGCCGATGTACTCGTTGGGAGCGAGCGTTTCTTCCTCCGCCACGGGAGAAGCAACCGGCAGCTCCGCGAAACCGAAGTGCGCGTTCAGCAGTTCAACCGTACGGCGCGCCACGTCGCCGCTCAGGCCGCCGCAGCGGCGCTTGCGGATGATATCGCCGCGCTCGACGTTCGCAGCCGTCATGAACTTGGTGATGGAGTCAATGCAGTTGACGCTGGGCGCCACCGTCTGCACGGGGGCAGCCGCTTCAGGCTGGTAAATCGGCAGATTGGTGGAGCAGTACCACGCGAACAGATCCTTGGTCAGCTGGCGGGAATCCGCAGACGCGCAGACCAGACCAATCATCGCCACCGCGCCGCCGAGCGCGCCGCACAGCGTGCCGCAGGTGTAGCCTTCCTTGCCGTTGGCGAACATCTCTTCCGGGATGACGGTGTAGGGATAGCCAACCTTCTCGCGCAGGGCAACCAGAATCGCCTTGGCGACGCCGAAGCAGCAGCCGTTCTCGAAATAGCCTTCATAGGCGAGCTTCTCGACGTATGCCGGATCCAGTTCGACATAGGGGTAGGGGTACGCGGGGACTTCCTGACCGTCCTCCGCCTGTGCCTTCAGCAGTCCGGGAACGCTGCCGACAACCGCGGCGCTGCCCAGCAGGGCTGCGCTCTTCTTCAAAAATTCACGACGAGTCTGCATCTGAATAACCTCTTTTTTGTTCCGCATTTTTTGCGGTGTAATACCATTTATTATACACGACGGGATGGGCTTGTCAAGACTTCAACAAAATCTCGGCGTAGAATTTGCCGTCGCTTCTTTGTGAGGTTTGACAACTGCACCTTCATTTTCTTGTGATGATGGGGAAAAAGAAAAGAAGAATGCAGCGCGGGCTTCACATGCGGTCAGTCCATCCGAACCGCCAGCACCGCCATATCCTCCCGACCGGGCAGCGTGAGCACGACACGCCCGCTTACGCCCGTTTGCAGCGTCTCGCGGGTCATATTCCATGTGTCCAGCGCCTCGACCCGGTATCTATGCACCGGCGGCAGCTTGATGATTTGCTCCCGAGCGGTTTGCTGACCGTAATACCACAGATAAGCGTCCTCCGCGCAGTGCGCCGCCCAGAGATGCTCCCCGCAAAGCAGCATGTGCCGGTCGGGCGGAGCCATTCGCGACAGGCTGGCAAGGAAGGGGCGAATCCAGTCGGGACGCTGCGCTTCGTCCTGCTGCTCGGCCTCCTCCCATACGCTTTCCAGCGGCGACAGGAAGCCCGGAAGCTCCTCGATGACGCGGCGCAGAAACGCGATGCGCTTCGGGCTTTCGCCCTTCAGGACGCCGCCGCGTGCCCACCACAGCACGTCGTCCGGCGACAAAAAGGTTTCGCCGTGCGTGCAGGCGCCGCCGCCGACATAGCAGCGCCAGAAGCGCCGAACCATCTCCTGACCGGATATGCTTCCCCAGATATGCGGCAGGTCGCCTTCGTAGCAGCATTCATCAATGACGACGGGCTTGCCGTATTCGCGCAGATAACGAGGAATTTCCGTCAGCACCCGAGTCTGGATGGAGGCATGGGTCACGTCTTTTCTTTTGAAGTCCCAGAAGCAGAAGCAATTATGGCAGGACAGCAGGTGATGATACGGATCGCAGGAGGCGACAAAGGCTTCGAGCGCCTCCCAGTCCGCAAGCGTTTTCTTCGGCATACACAGGTCGTATTCATTGGCCAGCGACCACCAGATTTCCGGCATGGCGGACAGGCGGCGGAGCAGATAGTCTAAATAACGGAAATTATCCGCCTGCGGCATGGCGGCAAAGCCCCAGCGGTCATAGGGGTGGAAGAGAATCAGGTCGAGCTGAATGCCCAGCGCGGCGATGCGGCGAAGGATGCGTTCCAGACGCTGATAGAAGGCGATGCTTGGACGCGATGTGTCCCATGAGCCGTCCTCGCGGCGCGCAAAGGCGTACAGCGGCGGCTCATTGTGGTTGTAGTCGTAATCCTTGGGAAAAACGCACAGGCGGAGCTTATTGAAGGGCGCGGCGGCAAGGGATTGCAGCGTTTGCTCCACCAGCGCGTCGTCCTGCGAGATAAGCGCATAGACGGTTGTGCCGAAGGGAATATAAGGTGCGCCGTCCGCAAAGGCAAAGTGCGTGCCGACGGCGCGGACGATTCCGTGCGCCTCCGGGGAGGACGCTTCGCAGACAATTTCGCCCTCCGCCGTGACCGCGCCGCGGACTTGATAGCGATAAACGCCGGCATATTGCGGCAGGAAGCGCACGACATAAACGCCCCGCCCGTCGCTTTCCCCGTCATAGAAGCCCTTGACCGTCAGGGACTCCTGCGCGCAGGAGAAGGTGGCCGTCAGGTCGATCTGCGCCCACGCGTCCGGCAAGACTTCTCCGCCGAAGCGCAATTCAAACGTTTCATACTGTTTCATGTTCATGTGTTTTTTCCCCTCCTGCCTTTCGTTGAGCCATGCACCACGCGAAGCCGTCCGCACAGCGCTTTTCTGCGTCCTGAAAGTGATTTCCAACGTTCCATTGCAGCGTATGCCGCACGCCCCGCTCGCTGAGCCGTGCGTCCTCCCGCCGGATGGCGTCGCCGACGCTCGCAAGCACGGGATTGCGGCTCTTTTCCTCCCGGTCGCCCAAGCTGAGGTAGGCTGCGCGGGCAAGCACGGGGTGCGCATCGGCATAATCCGCCCAGCCCGGAAACCACACAGACGGCGACATGGCAGCGACAGCAGCGAAATCATGCACCTGCGCCGCGCTCCACAGGCTGAACAGCCCCGCCAGCGAATATCCGCCGAGGATGACGGGCGCATCCGGCGAAATCGCGTATTTCACGCGCACTTCCGGCATCAGGCGCGACCGCAGCCAATCCAGCGTATCCGCCGCGCCGTGCCCGAAGGCTTCCCTGCCGAACACAGGCGGCGCGTCCCACGGGGACAAATCCACATTCCACGCTTCCACCGGAAATGCGACGTGCAGGAAGCTCCGTGTTGTCTGCGCGGCAAGCAGCGGCATTTCCTGCGTCAGCGTGTCCCGCGCGTCAATGGGCTGAAGCAGCACAAAATCCGGCTGATTGTGCAGGGTGACAAGGCAGCGTTTCTCCGCCAGCGCTTCGGCGGCAGGGAGCAAATCCGGCATATCCGCACGACCTTTCCGTTGGATTGCATCCAGTATACCAGATTCGCCCGAAAAGCACAAGTGATACTAATTCGATTCTAAAACATGGCATCGAGCATAGCAGATTTTTCGTTCTGGCAAAGCTGAGTGAAGCGAGGCGTACTGGAGGTACGCGCGAGCGGAACGAAGCAAAGCCGGGGCGGAAAAGATGCTGTGCGAATGACATGCTTTAGATGAGAATTAGTATAAAACAGCGAAAGCGCCCCGCCGCCAATGTTCTGGCCAGCAGGGCGCTTTTCTCATCTCCGGGAGAATACGCCAAATCACGCCCTGCTTTCTTGATGCAGCGCGTAATAATAACCAACCGCGAAACGGTTCAGCATGGCGTTTCTGCTCCCTTCGTCTGTTCTTGGCATCTATCATAGCGCAAAAAGCGCAAAAAAGCAAGAGGAAAATTGTTTCTCTCCTGCTTTTCTGCATATTTTTATGTGGATTCATACTATTTCCAAATGAGAATGCGCCAAGGCGCGAGCAGATGGCGCAGGCGAATGCAGGAAATAGTATTAGTCGTTGTTCTGCGCTTCCATGTCCTCCAGATAACGTTCGAGTTTGCGCTTGACGCGCTGGAGGGCGTTGTCGATGCTCTTGACGTGGCGACCCAGGTTGTCCGCGATTTCCTGATAGCTTTTCCCGTCCAGATACGCCGCCAGCACTTCCTGTTCTAAATCCGACAGCACTTCGTCAATGCGCTGATGGATGCCACGCAAATCCTCCTGGCTGATTATCAGCTCTTCCGGATTCGACGAATGCCCTTCCGCGCAGACGTCCAGCAGCGTGCGGTCGCTTTCCTCGTCGTACAGCGGTTTGTTGAGCGACACATAGCTGTTCAGCGGGATATGCTTCTGTCGCGTCGCGGTTTTGATGGCAGTGATAATTTGGCGCGTAATGCACAGTTCGGCAAAGGCACGGAAGGATGCAAGTTTCTCCGGCCGGAAGTCGCGAATCGCCTTGTAGAGTCCAATCATGCCTTCCTGCACGATGTCCTCGTGATCCGCGCCGATGAGAAAGTAGCTGCGCGCCTTGGAACGGACGAAGTTTTTGTACTTGTTCAGCAGATATTCCACCGCCACCGAGTCCCCCGTGCGGCACAGCGCCACCACGTCCTCGTCCGTCATGCCCTCATAGACCGAATGGGCGGCACTGCTGCTCAGCAGCGGCACGGAAGCAGGCTGTTCCGGTTCGCCGGGCACAGCCTGTCTCAACGGAAAATCCAGCAAAAATGCATCGTCTTCCGGCAGCATCGGCTCTTCCTGCTCCATCGGGTCATTGTCCTGATTCATTGCATTCATTCGATCGTCTGACAAACTGTTCACCTGCTTTTCGGGCGGCGCAGGCGCGTCTCCCGCTTCACTCTCCGCGCCGCAGCTTTTCCAGCCGTGCGCGGATGTCCTCCGGCATTCGGGAAAAAATCGTGTTTCGGTTCATGTTGGGCTGATTCTGGTGCGCCGACATGCCGCTTTTGCGCATTTCGCGAAGCTCGCGCAGCAGTTCCCGGCTGGTCATGCGGATCGCGCCGCTGGACAGCACCTGCGATTGCTCCAGCCCGTCCGACGTAGCGACGCGCAGTTCCCGATAGCGCGGGGTCTGCGCCGCGGCGCGCTCGATGTAGCTGTCCGCCGTTTCGCCGTGGCGGGTGAAAATCAGCGTCAAATCGCCGTGCTTCTCCTCGGTCGTCGTCGTGCGCTCAGACTGGTAACCATCGAACACCAGCAGGATTTCCTCGCCCGAAAATCCGGCGTAGTCCTCCAATTGGCGCATCAGCCGGTCGCGCGATTCGTCCAGCGACCAGCCCTTTTTCTCCGCCTCGCTCCACGCGCCAATGACGTTGTAGCCATCGACAATCAGCAGCGGTTTCATGCCCGGCGGCTGGACAGCACGCGGTACATCACCACGCCCGCCGCAACGGACGCATTCAGGCTGTCCAGATGCCCCGCCATCGGCAGGGACACCTTCTGGTCGCAGTTTTCCAGCACGAGATGGCTGATGCCTTCGCCCTCGCTGCCGACAACCAGCGCCACGCCGCCCTTGAAGTTGACCTTCTCATAGTCCGTGCCGTCCATCGTCAGCGCGTATGTCCAGATGTTGCGCGCCTTGAGCATTTCAATCACACGGGTCATGTTCACAACGCGCGCAACCTTGATGTGCTCAATCGCGCCCGCGGATGCCTTGACTGCTGCCGGGGTCAGCCCGACTGCGCGGCGTTCCGGCACAATCACACCGTGCGCACCCACACACTCGGCGCTGCGGATAATCGCGCCCAGATTGTGCGGGTCGGTGATGCCATCCAGCAGAATCAGGAACGGGTCTTCGCCCTTTTCCTCCGCTTCCGCCAGCATCGCCTCGACCGTGCTGTACTGGTACGCCGACGCGAACGCCACCATGCCCTGATGGTTCTTCGCCAGCTCGTTCAGGCGTTGATGCTCCACTTCCTGCACCGGGATGTGCGCTTCTTTCGCCATCTGCACGATTTCGCGCGCAGAGCCGGTCAGCTCGCCCTTCTGCACCAGCAGCTTTTCGATATCGCGACCCGCCTTGAGCGCCTCACGAATCGGGTTGCGCCCTGCCAGCAGGTTCTCCTGCACTGCTTCTTCCGCCACGGGCTGCGCCATCACGGGCGCAACAGCCACCGGGCGGTACTCCGAATCGCGATAGGACGGTGCCGGACGCTCGTCGGTCATTTCCGGGCGGCGATCATAACGGTCGCGGCGCTCGTAGGGCTTGCGGTCGTCATAGGACTTCTTCTCGCCGTAGGGCTTCTTCTCGCCATAGGGCTTCCGGTCGCCAAACGACTTCTTCTCGCCGTAAGGCTTGCAGTCGCCGAACGACTTCTTTTCGCCGTAAGGCTTGCGGTCGCCGAACGACTTCTTTTCGCCATACGCACGGTTGTCGTCGCGCTTGCCGCTGGGACGGCCGCCGTGGCGCGCCCCGCGGTACTCCGAGCCTTCTTCCACCCACTTTTCGCGCCCAAAGGACTTCTTGCCCTGCGGCTTGTGGGACGGTGCATTGTCATAGTATGCCATATTTCAAATTCCTCTATTCTTATTCATTGTCGGTTGATTGATTCTGCTTTTTCTGTTCGTCTGCCAGCGAATCGAGCCATTCGCGCCTTGTCCGGCGAATCTCCCCTGCCTTGCCGCAGGATTTTTCCCCTTCCGGACACGCGCCGCGCAGACATCCGGGCCCCGCGTCCGCAAACAGCGCCGGGGCAATTTCCATGCACAGGCGGTGCATCTCCGTCGCCAGCGCGCGGATTTCCCACTGTGCGCGGCTGCACATGCGCAGGCTGAAGAAGTGCCGCAGCTCACGCACGTTCATTGTCACCATCATGCGCGTTTCGCAAGCGCCGGGCAGCACGAATCGGGCATCCTCATTGCCGCCCTCGCCCGTGCCGAGCTTCTCCTGCCACCCAGTATACCACTGGTGCATGGTGTCCATCTGCCGCTCAAACTCCGCGACAGCATCTTCACCCAGCGCCTCGATTTTCGGCGGAACGATGTAGCCGAAGCCCTTCTCGTAGCTGACGTAGCGCTGGCTCTGCACCGAGAAGCTGGCGATCCGGTGGCGGGTAATCTGCGCCAGTAGGACGCGCGAAACGCCCTCCATGGCAAAGGTAAAGCTGGCATGTTCCAGCACGGATTCATGCCCCATCGACAAAATCCGGCTGACGAACTCACTCTGGTCGTCACGGCTGACGCGCTGCTGCAAGCTGTCCACCGTCGCACGGGAGTAGCACAGCCGAGCGCCGAGCGCCACGACCTCCTCCGGCGAAAGCGTATGGCGAATCAGGGCGACTTTCATGGTTGAGCGGGGCATGATGCAACCTCCTGACTTTTTCGGAACAATTCAAGCAGCCGCGTCTCCTGCCCAGTCAGGTACAGATACCCGACGAGGGCTTCCAGCGCCGTTGCTGCCTGATAGTCCATGGCAGTCTGATTTCGGGGGGCAGCGTGGTGCGCGTGAGTATTGCGCCCACGGCGGACAATGGCGTTCTCTTCCTCGGTCAGCGCTCCCTCGATGCGTGTCAAAGCCTCCGCCTGTGCGTGTGCATTGACGACCGTGACCGCCGCCTGATGGCAGTGATGCAGATTATACCCCCGGTACAGTAGGCGCGACCGGGTCAGCAAATCATAGACCGTATCCCCGATATACGCCAGCTGGAGTGGATTCAGGCGGCGTGCATCATCTTTGGTCATCGGCGCTTCTTCGCGCAGGGTCAAAGGCATTTCCTCCTTCATATGCCCGAAAAAGACAGGCATACCGAATGAAGCGTCCTTTACAGACACAACCAGTGTATTATACCATATTTTCGCCCTGTCCGACAAGGGTTTTCCGCACCTTTGGGGAAGAAAATTTGTCGCGCGTGCCGTTTTCCGGACACAAAAATACCGAACCGCGATTGCGATTCGGCATGTGGTACACCATTAGGGACTCGAACCCTAGACACCCTGATTAAGAGTCAGGTGCTCTACCAACTGAGCTAATGGTGCACATCTGCGAAGCATCCGTCTGCCTTATGAGCGGCGTTTGCATCAGCAGATAATATTATAGCGCGATTCAGCGATTTGTCAAGAGGGGAAATCACTTTTTTTCGAGAAAAATCAGCTTTTCTGCGCATTTTCATGTATCCACGGGGCATTTCGCCCGTCCAGACCCGCCAGAATGCCGCTTCCGAAGGCAAACATCAGGTTGAAGCCGCCGCAGTCGCCGTCCACATCCAGCACCTCGCCCGCCGCGTACAGTCCCGGCAGGCGGCGATTTTGCAATGTCGCCGGGTCAAAATCCGCGACCGCCGCCCCGCCCGATGCAACCTGTGCACTCTCGAAGCCCTTCACGCCGCGAATCGGCAGCAGCCACGCATCCGCCGTTTTCGTCAAGCGCTCCGCCATGTCCGCTGTCATCTGCCCGCACAGGCTGCTTTCGGTTACGCGCCAATCCGCCTGACGCATCAACGCCGCCGACAATCGCGGCACGCACAGCCCCGTCAGCATCTCCGCCATCGGGCGCTGCGCCCAGTTTTTCCGGCGGTGGTGCAGTTCCCGGCGGAAATCGCCCGCATCCGCAAAGCCCATGCCCTTCACCAGAGACACGCGAAGCATCCGCCCGTCCTTTGCATACCGTGCGCACTGCATCACGCACACGCCGCTGACGCCGTAATCCGCGAACAGCAGCTCGCCATCCTCCTCGTGCAGGACGCTTTTCCGGTCGATAACCGCCACCTGCGCCTTGACGCGGATGCCGCTCAGCCCCTTGATTGGCGTGCTATCTGTGATGATTTGCGTCAGCGCGGGCGCGAAGGGCGTCGCGGGGCAGCCGAGATTCGTCAGCAGACGCAGGGCGCTGCCGTCGCTGCCGAGCTTGGGCTGGGCGCATCCGCCGCCGCTGATGATAACGCGGTTCGCCCGAAATTGCTGCCCGTCCGCCGAGAGCGCCGTCCAGCCATCATTTTCACGTTGCAGTGCCGTGATGGATACGCCCGTCACCACCCGCACATGCAGGGCGGTCAATTGCAGGCGGAGCGCATCCAGCACGCTTGAGGCCTGCGAACTGACGGGGTACACGCGCCCTGCCTCTTCCTGCCGAAGCCGCAGTCCAAGATGCTCCCAGAAGGCTTTCTGTGCCTCTGCGCCGCAGTGAGACAGCACATCCGCCGCGAACGCCGCATTTCCCGGATAGCGCGGCGCACCCGTGTTCATCAGGTTGCAGCGGCCGTTGCCCGTCGCGAGGATTTTTTTGCCAACGCGATCCATTTTTTCCGCCACCGTGACCGTATCGCCGCATTCCGCCGCCGCAATCGCCGCCGCCAATCCCGCTGCGCCGCCGCCGATGACCAAAACGCTTCCCATAATCTGTGTTTCCTCCGCTTCTTTCCTGTATGCCGCGCTGCCTGATGACATAGGCTATCCGTGTCATAGGAGGCGATAACTTTGACGCAGCAAGGCAAAAAGGCCACTTGGCGCTCACTCGTCGCGCTGGAAGCCGCCACGCTTGGCGCAGGGGCGCTCGTCGGCTACCTCACCCGCGACGGCATGGACTTCTTCCACGCTCTGAACAAACCCGGCTTTGCGCCGCCGGGCTGGCTCTTCCCCATCGTTTGGAGTATCCTCTATGCGTTGATGGCGTACTGCATGTGGCTCGTCCTGCGCGCACAGGGGCGCGACCGTTTCCTGCTGCTGGGGCTGTATATCGCCCAGTTAGCCGTCAACCTGATGTGGCCCGTGCTGTTCTTTATCCTGAAAACGCTTGGGCTTTCCTTCTTTTGGCTGATTCTGCTGCTCTGCCTGATTTTCATCATGGCGGTGCAGTTCGGGCAGCAGAAACCCCTTGCCGGCTGGCTGCTCGTGCCGTACCTGCTGTGGGTGACGTTCGCGGGCGTGCTGAATTTCGCCGTCGCCCGCATGAACCCCTGATGCACGCTCCATGGCGTAAATCTTCCGCAGCGGCGCGGTCAGTGTGCCGTCCGGCTCGTAAATCATCAGCGGCGGTTCGGGGTGCAGCATCGGGCGCGCATCCTTGAGCGCCTCAATCATCACCAGATTTGCTGCCTTTTGCGCCGAGGGGTAAATCAGCTGGAACCGCTTCGGCGCAAGCCCGGCCTTCTCCATGTCCTTCATTACTTCCAGCATCCGCGCTGCCGGGTAGATGACCGCCATCCGCCCCTTGCCACGCAGCAAATGATACGCCATCTTGAACCACGCCGTCAGCCCGCTTTTCTGCTGATGGCGCGCCAAGGACAGCGTCTGCGCCGGATTCGGCAGTGTCGTGCCATGATGCCCATACGGCGGATTGCACACAATGACGTCGATGCTGCCGGATGCAAGCACCTCGTCGGCACTCTCCACCGGCAGAGCGTGGATGCGGATGATATGTTCCAGCCCGTTGAGCTGCACGCTCCGCCGCGCCATATCCGCCATATCCGGCTGAATTTCAAACGCATCGACGCTTTTCGCGCGCCCCATGCCTGCCAGCAGCAGCGGCAGGATACCCGTCCCCGTGCCAAAATCAGCACAGCGATCGCGGCTTTCCGCCCGCACGAAGCTCGACAGCAGCACGGCATCCATGCCGAAGCGGAAGCCCTGCTCCTTTTGCAGGATGCGCAGCCCCGCCTGCTGCAATTCGTCCACCCGTTCGCCGGGCAGGATGGTCAGTTTTCCGGCGCAATCAGCGTCAATCGGCTTGTCAGACAATAGCCTTCCTCCCCTTCTTCTGTCCGCACACGGCACCAGATTTCGCCCTTTTCCAGCACGGTCAGCACCAAATCCGCTTCGACTTTCGCCGTTTCGGGCGCATCGGCGCTGCACCACTGGTAGAGCGTTTCTGCTTGGCGGATGCTCGCCGTCCACCCAGTCACTTTTTCCAGCGTCACGTCCAGGATCGGCGTATCGCTGATGACGACCGCACCGGGCGCGCTGTCGCTCAAATACTGCGACGCGCAGTAGCCCTCTTTGCCGCCGTAGCGGATGTAACTCCAGCCGTTTTCCTGCGAAATGAATGTCACCAGTGCGCCGCGTGGAAGCCACTGCACAATCGATGCGCCCGCATTGGGCGACTGCCGCATGGCCAGCGAATCCGACTTTGTGCTGACGTATTTTTGCCCCAGCGGCGCGTCCGGCTGCTCGCAGGAGAGCGCGTCCGCCGTGAAATAGCCTGTCATCTGCCCGACCGCGGCATAGCACCAGCCGCCGTCCTGCGCAAGCACCGTCACCTGCGTTCCTCGCGGGATTGTCGCCAGGACTGCCGCATCCGCAGCCATCGCCTGACGAAGCGGCGCATTGTCCGCACTCACCCATGCAACGTAGCTGCCAGCTGACACGTCATCCTCCACCTTCGCAGGCGGTTCGGACGCAGCTGGGACAGGCGTTGGCGCTTCGCTTGGTTCGGGGGATGCCGTCGGTTCGGGCGTTGCGCCCGGTGTGGGCGTCCCACTCGGTGTGGGCGTCCCGCCCGGTGTGGGCGTCGCCGTCGGCACATCAAAGCGCAGGTACTGCGTCATGACGTACCCGGTCAGGCTGCCCCAGCGAACGGCACACCACGTTTCGCCGTATGCCGTGACGATGATGCTCGTTCCCTTCGGGATTTCCGCCAGCACGGGGTATTCTGTGCCCGCACCCTGCCGGAGGTTGAGCGTCGAGGCGGTGGAATTGACAATCGCGGTCTGTTCGCCGCTTGTCGTCGGCACAGGCGTCAATTCGATGCCGACGGCGCTGAAATCAAGGCTGCTTGCCAGCACATAGCCGTCAATGCTGCCCGCCGTCACGCGGCACCAGCTGCCGTCGCTGCTCTGCACGGCAATTTGAACGCCCTGCGGCAGGTTCATCAGCACCACCGCAGCAGTAGACGGGGTCGCCCGAAGCGCTGTCGCCGTCCTGACCATCGCAGAACGCCCGGTCTGGCTCGTTTTGCCCGGATAAGTATCGCTGAACGTGAGATACTCCGCCGCGCAGTAGCCTGTTTTCGCGCCATACTGTATGCTCGCCCAGCCGTTCTCCACCGCGAACACGCACAGCACCGCGCCGCCGGGGATGGTGGACTGCACCGCCGCATCGTAGCTGCCGGACGCGCGCAGATTCAGTGAATTCGTGCCTGTCACGGTCGCCCAGCGGGTGATGGGTGTCGGGTTTTCGTCGCTCTGCGTCGGCGGCGTGCCGGTGAACGTCAGGTTTTCCGTGCGGACGTAGCCGACAATCCGCCCGAAGCGGATGAGCGTCCAATTATCGCCCTTCGCCAGTACAGTCACGGCTGTTCCGGCGGGCAGCGTCGTCAGCAGCGCACCGTTGTCCGAGGAGGTCAGGCGCACGTTCAGGACATCCTCCACATTCACCAGCGTCACCATGGCCTGATTAGGCGCGGCGGGCGAAATCGTCGCGGGGGCTTCAGTCGCCGTCACGGGCGCGTCGCCCACGGGCGGCAGAATCGTGTGCGTGAAGGTGTACTGCATCCGCACGCAGTTCTCGTAGTAGAATCCGAGAATCTGGTCGTAGGTATAGCCCAAATTCGCCATCTGCTGTGCCCCGCGCTGGCTCATGCCGATGCCGTGTCCGTAGCGCCTGACGGTCAGTACGAACCTCTCCCCATCTGCCTTGACCGACCAGAGTTCGTTTTTCGTCGTGTTAATGGACAGATTGAGGGTGCTTTCCAGCTCGCTGAAAATGTCGAACGTCAGCGTCAGTCGGCGCGTTTCGCCATTCACAAGCGCCGTCACGTCAAAATCCAGCTTCGTATATAAGCGGCTGGGTGCGGCATACTTCGGCGTGTGCGGCGTAACGGCCTCGATGCGCAGAATCGTCGCATTCGGTGCTTTCGTCTGCAACAGGCGCGTCAGGCTTTGATTCTGGCTTGCGTGGGCAAATGCAGCGTAAATCGTCATCTTGCGCGTGCTGCTGTACGGGTTCATGCGGTCAAACGGGTCGTCCTTAACCGTCAGGTAATTCACACCGGATGAGCCCCACGCGTTGCGGGCGGATTCGGTCTGTCCGCCGTTGGACGCGGTGTAGTACGTCCCGGTCAGCTTGCCGTCGTTCATGGCGACAATGCCGCGCGTTGCGTCCACCGCCTCCGCCGCCCGGTCGCGCTCCGCCGGACTGCCGTTGTACACTTGGTCGGCGGTCGTGTCCACAACGTCGTAGACCTTCGATGCGTTCGCATTCATTGCGCGCAGGGTGTACGTCCGCGCCGCAACCGCCTGTGCTTTCAATGCTTCCAGCGCCGATGATGACCCCATTTCATACGGCACGACGCCATAGAGGTACGATTCGATGTACACATTCGCCACGACGTACAGCCGGTACGTCCCGCTTTCCAGCTTCGACACAAGGTGCAGGTCACCGGGGTAGACGTTTTGCGGTCTTCTTGCCTGTGCAATGCGGAATCCGCCGTCCGTCTGCCGCCGCCTGAGTGCCATCTCCCGCCCCATGCTGACCGTCTCGCTGCCCCGCGTCAGGCGGATTTCGCCCGTCGCGCTGCTGTGGCTGATGCTGACTTTCTCGCCATTCGCCAGCGCCATCGTCTGCCCGCCGCTGACCGCCATTGCGCCGACTGCCGTCACCGTAAGCGACGCAGGATTGCTGCCAATGGACAGCAGACGCACACGCACCATGCCGTTGCGTGTGGCAGCGCTTCGCTCCAGCGGCGCGGAGTGCACGGCAACATCCGCCGTGTCCTCGGCGAATGATGTGGGCATTGCGGAGAGCATCAGGAAAAGCATCAGAAGCAGGCACAGCGCCCGCTGGTATCGGAATTGCACGGGAAAATCCTCCTTGTGGTGGTACTTCTCCTCCATTGTAGCAGAAAGCGCCCGGCGTGTCATGCAGATTGTAACAAATCGCGCTGGAAATTTCCGTCATGCACAAAAAGGCAGGCGCTCCGACCTGTTGGGTTCAGGTCAGAACGCCTGTCGGATGATGCGGATTATTCCTGCGTTTCCGCTTTCTTCGCGCGCGGCTTGCGGGCGGGTTTGTCTGCCTTTGCCGCTTCCTTCGCTGCCTTGTCCGCCTCGATTTCCGCCTTCGTGCGGCGCTTGCGGGCAGGCTTTGCGGGCGCTTCCGCGGTCACTTCCGCCGCAGCCGCTTTCGCCGCCTTGTCCGCTTCAATTTCCGCCTTTGTGCGGCGCTTGCGGGCAGGCTTTGCAGGCGCTTCGGCGGCTTTCGCGGCTTCCTTGGCTGCCTTCTCCGCTTCCTTCGCCGCCTTGTCGGCCGCAATCTGCTCCTTCGTGCGGCGGACGCGCTTGGGCTTCACGGGCGCTTCGGGTTCTTCCTTCTCATACGGATACGGGACGACCACTGGGTTCGCCTCCGCGTCGTCGTCAGAAGATGCGTTCTCCTGATTCGATGCGGAGTCATGGTCGAAACGCCCGCTCACCAAGCCTTCGTACAGTTCCATATATTTCTTGGAGGAGTTCGTCCAGCTGTAATCGCCGGTCATGCCGCGCTGCTGGAGCGTGTGCCACACATCCTTGTGGTTCTCGTAGTAGTCGATAGCACGGTTGATGACATTGAGCATGTCATTGGCGTTGTAGTTGAAGAACGTGAAGCCATTGCCGTCGCCGGTGTACTCGTTGTAGGACAGCACCGTGTCGCGCAGACCGCCCGTCTCGCGGACAATCGGCACAGTGCCGTAGCGCAGGGCAATCAGCTGGCTCAAGCCGCACGGCTCGAACTGGCTGGGCATAAGGAACATGTCGCAGCCCGCATAGATTTGATGCGCCAGCGCGTGATCCATCGCAAACCGCGCCGCGACCTTGCCCTTGAACTCGCCCTCTGCCCACGAGAACAGGTTGACATAGCGGCTTTCGCCCATGCCCAGCACAACCAGCTGCACGTTCTCGCTCATCAGGTCGCCGATGATGTAGTCCACAAGGTCAAGCCCCTTCTGGCTGCTCAGGCGGCCGACCATGCCGATAATCGGCACATTCGGGTCAACGGTCAGACCGAGTTTCTCCTGCAGTTCCGCCTTGCACTTTGCCTTGCCGGACAGGTCATCCGCGGTATATTCCGCCGGAATGCGCGCGTCCGTCGCGGGATTGTAGTCCGCCATGTCGATGCCATTGAGCACGCCGAACACTTCATGCTTGCGCGCGCGGAGCAGACCATCCAGCCGCTCGCCGTAGTATGCCGTCTGAATCTCCTCGGCATAGGACGGGCTGACGGTGGTGATGATGTCGGAATACACCAGCGCGGCCTTCATGAAGTTCGCGCAGCCGTAGCATTCCAGCTTGTCGTCCGTCCACAGGCTGTCGCCCAGACCCAGCACATCCTGCACTTCGCGGATGCCGAACACGCCCTGATACTGCAGGTTGTGGATGGTGAACATGGTCTTGATGTTCGCGAAGAACGGCAGGTGCGCATACTGAATTTTCAGCAGTGCGGGCACCATGCCGGACTGCCAGTCATGCGCGTGGATCACGTCGGGCTGGAAGTCCAGCAGCGGCAGGGCGTTCAGCGCCGCGCGGCAGAAGAAGCCGAAGCGTTCGTACTCGTCGCCGCCCATGCCGTAGATATACGGACGGCCGAAATAGAACTTGTTATCCACAAAGTAGAACTTCACGCCGTCCTTTTCCAGCAGCTCAATGCCGCAATACTGACGGCGCCAGCCCAGCGCGACCTCGAAATCAGTCACATGGGTCATCTGGTCAACATACTGCTTCGGCACCGCCGCATACAGGGGCAGCATCACGCGCACGTCGTGACCCTGCTTCGCCAGAACAGGCGCCAGCGCGCCGACAACGTCCGCCAGACCGCCGGTCTTGATAAACGGGACGCACTCGCTCGCCGTAAAGAGAATCTTCATCGTTTCTATCCTCCATCAGAAATATTTCCTGCCGGGGGCAAGGGAAAAAATTACGGGAAATAACAAACCGCACCAACAGTATAGCACATATTGGCGCGGTTTGCAAATCCGAACCGCGTCAGTGATTCAGGCGATTCGTTTGTTAGATGACAACATTCTTCGCGATAACAATCGGGTACGCCGCCGGGCCGATGAGCCGCGCGCTGCGCTTGATGACCGTCTGCTTGTCCAGAATGCAGTTTTCGATGGAAGCGTCGTTGTGCACCTGACCATCCTGCATGATGATGCAGTTCTTCACATGCGCACCGGGGGCAATGCGCACGCCGCGCGCCAGCACAGAGTTCTCCACCGTGCCTTCAATGATGCAGCCATCCGCCACCAGCGAGTTGACGACGGTCACATTGTCGCCATAGCGGGCGGGCATCTCGTCGCGAACCTTGGTGTACACAGGCAGCTCCGCCGTGAACAGACGATGGCGAATCTGGGTATCCAGCATATCCATATTGAACTTGAAGTAGCTCTGCACGGAGTCCATGCGCCAGCACAGACCAGTGTACGCCCACGCATTCACGCGCGCCGTGCCTTCCGTCACCAGACGGAGCAGCACATCACGGTTGAAGTCATGATAGCCGTGCGCCACGCCCTTGTCCACCAGCGTGCGCAGCAGCTCACGCTTCATCACGACGACCTCCATGCTCGTCAGCGGCAGGTTCGGATGCGTCGGATCAACTTCCATGTCCGTCACCATGCCGCTTTCGTCCACCGCCAGATAGCAGCCCAGTTCGTCGCGCTGCATGTTCGGATCAGCAGTGTACATGATGGTGATGTCCGCGCCGCTGTTCTGATGATACGCCACAAACTCCGCGATATTCGCGTTGTAGATGATGGTGGAGTTGCTCAGCACCAGATATTCCTGCTTGGAGCGGGAGAGATAGTTGGTGTTGGAGCGCAGCGCATCCAGCATACCAGAGTACACGCCAACATTTTCGCGCGTCAGGAACGGCGGCAGCACCTTGAGACCGTCATTCTTCCCGTGCAGATCCCACTCCTTGCCGGAGCCGATGTGATCCATCAGGGAGTGATAATTCTTCTGCATGATGACGCCGACGTTCTTGATGCCGCCGTTGACCATCGAGGACAGCAGGAAGTCAATGACGCGGTAGCGGCCGCCCACAGGCAGCGCCGCGATGGCGCGGGTCAGGGTCAGCTCGCGCAGATTGGCGTCATTTTCGCCGGTGTAGATAACACCCATTACGTTTTTCATTTTCTTACATCCTTTCCGCTGCTGTGATTATCAGAATTTGGTGTTTTCGTCCACCTGCTGACCCGCGGTCACGCTGACACCGGCGGGAAGGGTGACGCCCTGACCGACGACGGCGATATTGCCCGTCTCTTCGCCGACCATGCAGCCCGCACCAATCACGGCGTTCTCCGCCACAATCGCCCGGCGGACAACCGCGCCGCGCTTGATGACCGCATAGGGCATGACAACCGAGTCAATGACGCTTGCACCCTCTTCAATGGTCACGCCTGCGAAAATCACGGAGTGCTGCACAGAGCCGTAGACTTCCGAGCCTTCCGTAACCAGCGAATCGCTCACGACAGCGCCCTTGGCGATGTAGTGCGGCGCAAGGCCCGGATTCTTGGCATAGATGCGCCACTTCTTGTCATGCAGGTCAATCGGCATGGGCACACTGAGCAAGTCCATGTTCGCTTCCCACAGGGATTCAATCGTGCCGACGTCCTTCCAGTAGCCCTCGAAGTTGTATGCCACCATGACCTGCTTGTCGTTCAGCATCGCGGGGATGATGTTCTTGCCGAAGTCGTTGGCGGATGTCTTGTCTGCCTCGTCCGCGGTCAGGTACGCGCGGAGCTTCGCCCACGAGAAGATGTAAATGCCCATAGACGCCTTGTTGGACTTGGGCTGCTTGGGCTTTTCTTCAAATTCAACAATGTTGTCGTCCGCGTCCGTATTCATGATGCCGAAGCGGCTCGCTTCTTCCCACGGCACAGGGCGCACAGCAATCGTCGCATCCGCGCCTTTGCGGATGTGGTACTGCAGCATGGCGTTGTAGTCCATCTTATAAATATGGTCGCCGGAGAGAATCAGGACGTAATCCGGGTCATACTGCTCGATAAACGCCATATTCTGATA
>OLAG01000180.1_pt1 | contig 19930 bp, 18 predicted proteins | sample 1607951 | NCBI WGS metagenome assembly OLAG01 (sample SAMN02674699, study PRJEB24791) | human gut metagenome, SKBSTL042 | isolation source: stool | host: Homo sapiens | place: USA | reverse complement strand
GCAGTTCCAAATGCCTTCCTCCGAGCGGGTCAGCGTACCGTCCAAATCAAAAATTACACATTTGCGCACCGCAAATCGTCTCCTTCTACGCCGAAGCGCTCCCGCGTCCCGGCTTCCTGCAATTGCCTGATGATTTCCCGCGTCACCCGTTCGCCGGGCGCAAGCAGCGGGATTCCCGGCGGATACAGCCCGACCGCCGCCGCCGCGATTTTCCCCTCCGCTCTGTCCAGCGGCACGAGGATTTCCTCCGCCATCGCCGCCTGACGCGGGGTCAGGACAGCTTCCGGCATGTCCAGCATCAAGGTCAGCGGCGCAAACTGCTTTTTTTCTGCCGCCGGGATGCTCGCCAGCAGCTCTGGCAGTCGGCGGATTTCAGCGATGTCGTCCATCACCGATAGAATCAGCACCACGCGCCGCTCGTCCGCCATTTCCACGTCCAGTCCGGCTTCGCGCAGCTGTTCCGCCAAGCATTTTCCTCCCTGCGGCGCGGAAATGACCAGCCGCGTCGGGTCAAAGCACACGGGCAAATTCGCCCACTCCGCGTATGCATCGTGATACGGCGTGCCAACAAGCCGCCTGCGCACATCGTTGACCGTTTCGGATAACGCCCGCAAGCGTGCCCGACCATTCTCTTCCATCCACGCGCGGCTGTCATCGATGGACAGCATCAGCAGGAACGATGGCGACGAGGTCTGTTCCCGCCGCAGCAGCGTCCACGCGCGCTTTTCATCCGCTGAATCCGCCAAGTGCAGCACCGCGCTGCCCGTCAGCCCCATCAGCGTCTTATGCACCGACTGCACCCACGCATCCGCGTCAAGCGCTCCGGCGGATGTCATCCCGTCGCACCACGGGAAATGCGCCCCGTGTGCCTCGTCCACAACGACTTTCGTCCCTTGACGATGCGCCGCTGCCGCAATCCGCCGGAAAACATCTTCCCGCATCGCGCCGCCGTAATAATCCGGGCGGACAAGCAGCATCGCCCGCGCGTCCGGATTCGCCCGCAGCGCCGCCAGCACATCCTCCTCCGCCAGATAGCAGTACCCGTCCGGCGTGCAGCGAACCGGCATCCACTTCACCCGCATTCCGCCCAGCACGCAGGCGTTCACCGCCGATAAGTGCGCATTGCGCGGCAACAGCACCGTTTCGCCCTCCCGCGCGTACAGCTGCAGCATCACATGATTGCCCGCCGTCGATCCATTATGGAGGAAAATCGTCTTTGCCGCGCCCGCCGCCTGCGCATACAGCCGCATGGATTCACGCAGTCCGCCCTCTGCCGCGTACAGGTCATCCGTGTTCGGCAGTTCCGTCGTGTCCAGCGCATATAAATCCGCCGCGCCGAACGGCGGCCGCCCCTTATGCCCCGGCATATGCCCGCTCCTGCGCGCCGATGCCGCCGTCAGCATGTCGTATACCGGGCGCATGTTCGTCATGTCCGCTGTCTCCTTCCGCTGCTGATGTGCCCCCCAAGTATAGCAGAAAACCCCGCGCGTGGCAATGGTGTTTGCTCAACATTGCTGTTCGCGAGAGGGAAGAAAATAGGATGCTGTTCGCATTGCCTTTCGTGCGGTGGGCGGAGAAAATGCCTGTCTGCGGGCAGAATCCGCCTCTGAAATTTTGTTGCGTGTTCCCCTTGCAAATCCCACATTTCGTGCTATAATAACAGACGTTGAAACAATATCTTGTGCTCTATATGGCGCGATAGCGCCGTGCAACCACAAGATTTAGGGCTTGCTGATTTTCCAGCGAGTACCATAGAGAGGAGAAACACCTATGTGCTGCCAAGTGAACGTGACGAAGGGAACCCTGTCTCAGGCGGAAATTGACGCCTATGTGGATCATGCGCGCCAGAAGTACAACCGTGAGCCGCTTTCGATGGACATTGCGGTGGATGGCGACGAAGTGGAACTGTCCTACGATTTCGGCAACGTGCCGTTCCAGCGGATTCGCCGCATCACGGGCTATCTGGTGGGTACGCTCGACCGCTTCAACAACGCCAAGCGCGCTGAGGAGCACGACCGCGTGAAGCACGGAATGCCGGCGGCGGTGTGATAATAGCAAGGGTGATTTTTCCCCCGTTCGGGTGTCGGAAGACAGCCGGGCGGGGAATTTGTTTTTCCGGTGGAAATTTACATTCCCTGCTTGACAATTTCTAAGTGTATGATATATACAAAAAGGCGGGATTTTTCCCATGAAACACAACCGGTTTGCCTCAATAGGGCTGATTCTTGCAATACTGTGTACTTGCCTGATGGGTGCAGTTGCTGAAGAAGAACGTGAAATTTTCACGGATGGCGAATATCAGTATGCTTTGCTGGATGATGGCACGGCAGAAATTACCAAGTATAGTGGCAAAGAAAAGAAGCTCTTTATCCCTGTGGAATTAGGCGGAAAAAAGGTCACCTCTATCGGTGATAGAGCATTCCTGTCTTGCGATACATTAACCTTTGTCTCCATTCCCGATTCCATCACGCAAATTGGTGACAACGCTTTCCGTGGCTGTAGCTCTTTGATTTCCATCTCTATTCCTGATTCTGTCACGCGGATTGACCATGAAACGTTTTTCTATTGTTCATCCTTAGTCTCTGTTTCCATTCCGAGTTCCATCACACAAATCGGTGACGGCGCCTTTGATATGTGCAGCATTCTAAATTCTATCACCATTCCTGAATCTGTAACAGAAATTGGAAGTAAAGTATTCTATACAGCTTATAATCCCAACCTCATTCTCACCGTCCCCCGCAACTCCTACGCCGCCGAATACGCCCAAGCCAACAACATCCCCTACACCTACCCCGACGCCAACGACTGGCTATACAACTAACCCACCCCACGCAAAAAGGAGGTCGCTCCCACGGACGACCTCCCTATTTTTATACCCTTCCTTTACCGAATCTCGCTCCTTATCTCATCCAGACACCGATTTAGCGCGTCCTCCCACCTTGGCAGGTGCGGTTCGGCGTCGCTCAGCAGCCGCACGCTCGACGGATGGTGAATGCCCACCGAGCCGCGGTAGCCGTTCACCGGCTGTACCCGGCAGCGGCTGCCCACCATCCCCAGCGTCGCCATCGCCAGCGTCGCAAGGTTGCATTCGCCCTCGTTGATGAGGTGGTAAATGCCGAATTTCTCCGTCTGAATCAGGCTGACCATCGCGCGGGCAAGGTCAAGCGTGTACGTCGGGCAAGCCATCAGGTCGTCGGAAATCGTCAGCTTCTGATGATCCTGCGCTGTCGCCAGAATGCCGCAGATTTCCCCCTTCGGCGCGGCGGAGAATAAGCAGCCCGTGCGGACGATGAAGGACCGCGTCATCAGCGCGCGCACAGCTTCTTCCGCCTGCACCTTCGACAATCCGTAAACGTTCGCGGCGCACGTCTTGTCTCTCGTTCCGTGGATAACGTCCGGCGCAGCGCCGAACACCTCTGACGAGGACATCAGCATCAGCTTCGCCCCGATCGCCAGTGCCGCGCGAACCATGTTCAGCGTGCCCATCGCGTTCACGTCGATGCACTTTGCGGGTTCCGTTTCCGCTTTGAGCAGGTCAGTATACGCCGCCAAGTGGATGATGGCATCCGGCTTTTCCGCCGTCACCCATTCGCGCACTGCCGCGCCGTCCGTCACATCGAAATCCGCCACATCCACGCCGCGCGCATTCACATGCTTCTCGCGCAGTGCACGCATCACGTCGCGCCCCAGCATTCCGTCCGCGCCCGTCACCAATACCTTCATCATGTCCACCCTTTCGCCATTTCCGTCCATCTTTTTGCCAGATATTCAAGCTGATTATACCATTTTTTCTGCCTTTGCGCAACTGGTGAGGGGGATTTTTCATTGACACAAGGCGCCATTTCGTGTATAGTGAATAAAGAAAAGGAGGTCGATTTTATGACACGCAAACGTTTCTCAGCGTTTTTACTAGCATCCGCGCTTCTCCTCGTCTTTCTGACAAGCGCCGTTTTTGCAGATGGCGGCAAGAAAAAGCAGACTATCCTCACCTCCGGGGATTATCAGTACGTCCTGCTTGAGGACGGTTCCGCAGAGCTTCTCTACTGCCTAAGCGACGACGCGGAAATCGTGATTCCGGACACGCTGGACGGTCATCGCGTCACAAGCATTGACACCATCTCTTTTTCCCTCTCCCTGACAGCCGTAACCCTTCCCAATTCTGTTGCCGACCTCGACCATAACCCCTTCGGCTGCTGTCCGCTGCTGCAAACCATTTCCGTCGCTCCGGAGCATCCGTCTTTTTATACATTGGACGGCGTTTTGTTCCGTAAAAAGGACGATGCGCTTGTTGCCTATCCGCGGGGAAAGGCTGCTTCCAGCTATACCGTTCCGCAAGGAACATCGGCTGTTGGCGAGCGTGCCTTTGACAACTGCTCCTTTTTGACAAGTATTTCTCTGCCCGCTTCCGTTACAGAGATTGACGATTATGCTTTCAGCGATTGCTCCGCCCTCGTCGAGGTTTCCATTCCCGCCTCTGTTGACGAAATTGGTTCATGCGCTTTCAACTACTGCACCGCGCTGTCTTCCATCGTCATTCCCGATTCCGTCACAGAAATCGAGGAGGGAGCCTTCTCCGAGTGCCGCGCTCTGACTACGGTTGTGCTTCCAAACCCCCTTACAGAAATCAGCGACTATCTGTTTTCCTACTGCGCTTCCCTTTCCAGCATTCTCATTCCTGATTCTGTGACGGAAATTGAAACAGGTGCATTTCAGAGCTGCACGGCGCTTGTTTCCATTGTCATTCCCGATTCCGTCACGGAAATCGAGGACATTGCTTTTTCCGAGTGCAGCGCCCTGCGTTCCGTCCTTCTCCCCGCTTCCGTAACGGAAATTGGCGTTGGCGCTTTCGACAAATGTCCCAACCTCACGCTGACCGTTTTCCGCAATTCCTACGCCGAACGGTACGCGCAGCGAAACCATATTCCCTACACCTATGCTGACTAATTGAAAAAGAATCATCCCCTGAAAATGCAAGGAGGCCGCCTCTCATCAGGACGGTCTCCATTTTTGTATTGATAAGTAAAGCAGCAAGCAGGGTCATTTTGCTAAAAATGACGATTAGCTTGTTGGAAACACATTTCTCAAACCCTATGAATGCAGCACGGGCACTGCGGTTGTGAAGTCGTGAGAAATGCAGTCGGTGTCCAATCACATTGCCCCCGCGCGAAGATTGAGGCGACCGCCAGTGACGGCGCCGAAAATGCGAGTGATCATTTTGTCACGTCCTTTCTTGTTTTTTGGCATAGAAAAGGAGGAACTTCAAAAGAAACTCCGCCAATTTTGAGTAATTAGAGAATATCAAGTTGCTTTTTTATTTCAGCGATACTCTTGCGAATGGTAAATAGCCGATCCGAATATACATCTTTAATCCATATTCGATCGTTGCGTGTGCAACATTTTGAAAGACTCTTCTCCATATCTTCAACAGTAAGTGCTTCAAATTGCGTTAGCTTATCAAGAACTTGTATTGAAGGATAGTAGCGAAGACATATAATGACTGTGTATTGTCCGTGTGAATCCCACCTGCTATATTCACGTTGCAGGATAGAAGCATCATCAGCACTGCGGCCAAGAGACATAGCAATTTGAGTTTTGACAAGCCCTGGATTTGCGAAATAACCCATGATAACCTTTTCCATTGATGTATCTCTCCAGCGAGCAAGCATTTTCATCGTCTGAGGAAAAAATGAAAAAAGGTATGGATCTTGTGCTAATGAAACTAACTGATCAAGCAACTTCTTAGATTTCAACTGAGCAAATGCAGAGTCATACTCCATCATGATGGAATTGTCCACAAAAGTCACTGAATTACGGTACTCATTATACAAATTCCAGATGATTTGTTCGCAACCATTTACTCGCCCGCATTCATGCTTTTTGCTTCCGACTAAATGGAAAACCAAGGCAGAACGTATGAGATGCGAATGAAAGCAATTGATGTGCTTTGCAATAATCGAGCCAGCACCCTTGATGTATGAATCACACAAATCTGAGAACCCACGAATCTTTACATGACAGGTATTGTTAATTTCGCGAATTAACTCATTCATAATCAACTGATCATCGGATTCCATCAGGGGAGCAACATTATCCAAATGAGCCTCGTAATCCTTGATCTTGGAGAGAACAAAATGCTTGTCCATACTATCCTCCTGTTGGCAGATGTCGTTTCCACCGTGTGAACCATTCCGCTGTCCGCATCCACGCCGATGTGCTCCTTGTAGCCGAAGTACCACTGGTTGCCCTTTTACGCTGCTTTTCTTCGTTGATGCCTGCCCCCAGCTCGTCGCTAATCAGGCTCATCGTCAATTGCTTCTTCACTTCTTTATTATACCTCTTTCACGACATTTTGGCTGTACTTTCTTTGTGCGGGATTGCCCTAAAATTTTTATTTTTTGCAATAAAAATGAAGTATCAATCGTTGAATTAATAGCAGGAGCTTCCTGCATTATTATAGGTAACACCGCACAATTCGTCGGCAGCGTTGGCGATGCCTTTTCCGCCATCTGCTTCTTGCAGAAATCTCGATTTACCTCCAGTAAACCTTCGATTTCTGCAATCGCATCTGACAAAAAATGCATTCGCCATCGCACCAACTCATTTGTGCGGTATTGCCTATAGAAAAAGGGATGGGCAGTATTAGACTAACAAATTAGAAGGAGGAGTCAATAATGAGAACTCGTATTCTACCACTCTTGATAACTATGCTGTTTGCGCTGTCGCTTGCATCAAATGCAGCGGCTAACGAAAATTCTAAGATGACGCCTGGAACAATCGCCGTAGTAAACAATCCCGATTCTAATGATCGGCTTAACCTTAGAACAAATCCCAGCCCAGATGCTCCGACGCTTGGAAAATACTATAACGGCACCTATCTTGAGGTGTTAAGCAATGAGAAGAACGGCTGGGTGAAAGTTAGCATTTTTGATCTTGAGGGATACATGATGGCAAAATTCCTAGTGTATCCAGAGCAGCTTGAAGTTGGATCTTCGACAGTCCCATCTGTAAAAATTAACAACATAGGAGGAACTGGCCTGAACTTACGCAAAGCACAATCGACAGATTCATCTTCTCTTGGCCTATACTCGAATGAATCGACGGTTCGGGTATTTGGCGTAAGCGAGACTTGGTGTCATGTGCAAACCGAAGATGGCAACGTTGGCTTTATGCTAAGAAAACAACTCTCACCTGTTCTTGAGTATCAAAAAAGCAGCAATAGCGCCGTCGTAAACAATCCCAATTCTATCGATCGCCTCAACCTTAGGACAAAGCCAAGTCAAGAAGCTCCATCGCTTGGCAAATACTATAGCGGTACTTCCGTTGAAGTTTTAAGTGGTGATGAAAACGGCTGGACAAAGGTTCGACTCCATACGTTAGAAGGTTATATGATGACCAAATATTTAGTATTTGGTCAAGAACAATTTAAGGTCGGTTATGCTATGCCTTCTGTAAAAATCAACAATACGAAAGGTGTGGGGTTGAATTTACGCCAAGATCAATCAACAAATTCTCCCTCTCTTGGCCTATATAAGAATGGATCAGTAGTTTGTGTATTTGGAGTGAGCCAAACATGGTGTCATGTAAGAACAGAGGATGGAAATGTTGGATTTATGCTGCGAGAGAACTTATCGCCACTCCTTGAGTATAACAGAGTTTCTGCTCCCACTGGCGATGAACTTGAAGGCTCATGGTTTGGAGTGCCAGGAGATCCTATCACAGATGCCTTTATGCCCGGAGGAAATGGCTAATTCGTGCATAATATGCAGTAACCGTGATTCACCAAACTGAACGTCCTAGCCTGTCGAAAATAGAGAAAAAACAGGATGGAAAAGCAAAGAGGGGCTGTCTCAAAATGACCAAACAAGGTCACAAGAGGCAGCCCCATTAGCATTTTTTTAGCCAAGAGCGCATTCGCACTTCGCTTTATTTTACTGCTCGCCAAATGTAGAGACAACCGCCTCTGCATCTTTGCATTACATGTAGTAGTCAGCGAACAGACGGTCATACCATCAATCCAGACAAAGCGGTTCTTCTCCATATTCGAACTCCTGTATACCCGGATGCCGCCAATTTCTATCAACTCGCCGTCCTTATTCTGTTCCAGCGCCAGGTTTGCCGCCTCTAATTGAAAAAGAATCATCCCCTGAAAATGCAAGGAGGCCGCCCCACCGGGACGACCTCCGTTTTGTATGGGATTTTTTCGCTTATACTATTTCCAGATAAGAATGCGCCAGAAAGGAAAAGGCGCAAGCAGATGGCGCAGGTGAATCTGGAAATAGTATTACTCCGCCGCTTCTCCCACGGTTTCCGCCGTGATGTCGCGCCCGAAGTACTTCATGGAGATCTCGCTCAGCTTGCCTTCTTCGCGCAGCTCAGCAATCGCCTGATTGATGGCTTCCAGTAGGCTTGCGCTGTCGTCCGTCTTGCGGGTCGGAATCGCCACAAGGTTCGCTTCCTCCGTCAGGGCGACAATCTTGATGTTCGCATCCGGGCGCTTCCGCATGTAGTCCGCAATGGACACTTCGCTGTTCAGCGTCGCGTCCGCGCGACCCGTCAGCACCTGCATAATCGTCTGGTCAAGCGTATCCACGCCGACCACCTCTGCGCCGTACTCTTCCGCCAGAATCATGTAGGTGCTGGCGATGGAGTTCGTGGTCTTTTTGCCCTTCAAATCCTCAAAGGTCTTGATGTCCTCGTTGTCGCCGCGAACGACCAGCGCCGTGCGGTTAAAGGCATAGGGGGTGCTGAAGTTGTACTTTTCCGAGCGCTGTTCGGTCACATCAATGCCGTTGGCGGCAATGTCGTAGCGGCCGGAGTCAATGCCGGCGAGGATGCCGTCCCACTCCACGGTCACGAACGTCGCCTTCACGCCCAGCTTCTCCGCAATCGCCGTCGCAATTTCCACATCAAAGCCGACCAGTGTGCCGTTTTCATCCGTGTACGTCCAAGGCGCCCAAGTACCCTCCGTCGCAATGACGATTTCGCCCTTTTCCTGAATGCGCGCCAGCTGATCCTTGCTTTCCTCCGCCAGAGCGGTCATGCCCAGCGCCATCATCAGCGCCAGCAGGAGACTGACAAACTTCTTCATTTTGAATGCCCCTTTCACTTGCATTTATGAAAACCAGCAATGCCGGATTTTCAGCGTTGGTTGATTTTCGCGAGGAACTCCTGCGTCCGCGCTTCTTTCGGGTGCGCGAAAAATTCCTGTGCGCTGTTCTGTTCGATGATTCTGCCGCCCTCCATGAACACAACGCGGTTCGACACATGCCGCGCGAAGTTCATCTCGTGCGTCACGACCAGCATCGTCATGCCCTCTTCGGCTAATTGGCGCATCACGTTCAGCACTTCCCCGATTAACTCCGGATCCAGTGCGGATGTCGGCTCATCGAAGTAAATGATTTCCGGATTCGTCGCCAGCGCGCGGGCAATCGCGACGCGCTGCTGCTGTCCGCCGGACAATTGCGCAGGATAATGGTCGTAGCGGTCAGACAAGCCCACCTTGTCCAGCAGCTTCCGCCCAATCGCTTCCGCGTCCGCTTTTTTCATCTTCCGCGCCACAATCAGCCCTTCGGTCACGTTTTGCAGCGCCGTTTTGTTGCGAAACAGGTTGTAGTTCTGGAACACGAACGCCGTCTTTTGGCGGATACGCGCAATATCCCGGTGCGACGCGCGGTTCAGGTCGAATTTCTCGTCGTCAAAGAGCAGTTCGCCCGCGTCCGCGCGTTCCAGAAAGTTCACGCAGCGCAGCAGCGTCGTCTTGCCTGACCCGCTCGGCCCCAGAATCGCCACGACGTCGCCTTTGCTGACGGACAGGCTGACGTCCCGCAGTACCTCGGTCGTCCCGAATTTCTTTTGCAGGTGATTGATTTCCAGCATCGCCATCGCGCATCACTCCTTCTGTGCGCCATACGCGCTGAGCTTCTTCTCGCCCCAGCGCTGCACCCACGTCAGCACCGTAGAGAAAATCAGGTAAATCACGCCGACTTCGATATAGAGCGCCATCGGCTCGTAGTAGTACGCCACGAGCTTCTGCGTCGCCATGAACATTTCCGTCACGGTGATGTTCGCCGCCAGCGACGTGTCCTTCACCATAGCAATCAGGCTGTTCGACAGCGGCGGGAACGCCGTGCGCAGCGCCTGCGGCAGCACAATGCGGCGCATCACCTGCAAGTAGCTCATGCCCACGCAGTAGCCCGCTTCCATCTGCCCCACCGGTACGGATTCCAGCGCCGCGCGCATCGTCTCCGCGCAGTACGCGCCCTCGTTGATGGAGAAGACAATCACCGCCGCCGGAAACGGGTCGAGGATGATGCCCAGCGACGGCAGCCCGTAGAACACCACGAACAGCTGCACCAGCAGCGGTGTACCGCGCACGACCCACACATAAAACCGCATAATCTGCCGCAGAACCGGCACGCGGGCATATTGAATCATGGCGGCAATGACGGCAATCACCATCGCGATGGAAAAGGCGATGATGGTCAGCGGAATGGTCATTTTCAGACCGGGCAGCAGAATCTTCGGGAAAGATTCTATCAGCAGTTTGACAATGCGTTCACTCATGGTTTGCTTAAAGTTCCTTCCATACCCAACCGTAGGCAGCGGCAAAGCCGCTTTCTCGCGCAAAAATGACGGCGCTGTCCAAATCAGACAGTATCCGTAGGTTTATCCTACCATGCTGATGGCGGAAATGAAACGATTGGCGAAAACTGCTTTTTCCTTTTTCCGATTGCGGCAGGCGAAAATCAACGAACAGGAAAGTCGGTCAACCTAAAAGTCGGCTTGATGGTTGACCGGCATTGTTTATTCGGTTATTGCGCCGTCGGTGTCGGCTCCACCCCTTCTTCAGCAAGGTAGCTGACCATGCAGTAGCCCTCCACCACGTCCGTTTTCACATGCACCCACTCCGGGTCGTCGCACACCTCCAGCACAATCACCCGCTGATTCGCCTGCAAGCGCATCAGCAGTTCGCCCACCATGCTCGGCTCGGCGCGCAGATTCAGGCTCGATGCGTTGACGTACATCACCTTTGCGCCCTCCGGCAAGCTGTCCGTCGTCACGGGCATCAGTGTCGGCTTCGGGGTCGGTGTCGCGGGCGGGGCAGGCGTTGCGGCGAGTTCCGGCGGAACGGTCGGCAGCACCGGCGCACCCGTGCCGCCCTGCATCAGCACCATGCCGGGGTAGTAGAACGCAAGGATTTCATCGAATGTCTTGCTGTACTGCCCCGCCATCCACTGCGCCCCGCGCTGGCTCATGCCCACGCCGTGCCCGTAACGCCGTGATTGCAGCAGGAACTGCCCATTCTCCTCCGTCACCGAAAAAATCTCGCTGCCGGAAATGTCCAGCGACAGCGCGGCGGTGTTCTGCCGATTCAGCGCAATTGTCACCGTCGCTTCCCCCGCCGACAGAAAGTCCGTCAGCCGATTGTCCGGCGTCGGGGAGGGCGTCGGCACGGACGTCGCTGTCGCGGTCGGCACGGGGCTGGGCGTTGCCGTGGCTTCACCTAATTCCCATTCGTCGCCTTCCGCGGGCGCAACGTCGTAGGTCGCATCCCCCGCGGGCAGCGGAATCGCCGTTTCCTCCGGCAGGATGGCCGCGAACGGCTTCTTGCCCGACCATTTCAGCGCCACCACAAGCTCCGTCATCCGGCGGCTCGGCGCGGCGAATGCGGGAGATGCCAGCGTGACGGCGGTGATTTCGTCAATGCGGAAATTCTCTTGCCCTGTGGAGTACCCCTCCCTCGTCAGCACAGGCAGCATCTGCTCGTAAATCAGCGTCCGAAGTGCTTCTTTGACCGTGCCGTTTTTGCTGATTTTCATCGTGCGGACGATGCTCTGCGGGTTCTCCAAATCATACGGGTCATCAACCATTGCGTAGTAGCCGTAGTCGCCGCTGCCCGACCACACATTTTCGACCAGCTCCGTCTGTCCGCCGTTGCTGGCGCTGTAAAAGCATTCCGCCAGCTTGCCGTTGTACATGCCGACAATCCCCGCCGTCTCCTGCACGGCGCGGGCGGCGTTTTTGGTGGATGAATCAACGCCCTTGAACACTTGGTCGTTCGTCGTGTCCACCACGTCATAGGCGCGGGAGGCGTTCAGGTGGGACAGCGCATAGGTACGCGCGCAGACTGCCTGCGCCTTGAGCGCTTCGAGCGGGAATGAGTCGCTCATCTCATACGGCACGACGCCCAGCAAGTAATCCTCCACCGACAGCGACAGAATCGGCACGAGCGTCCCGTTCTCCACCGTCAGCATCAGCGAACCGGGATAGAGATTGCCGTTTTTCTCGAAGCGCAGCCCCGGCATTGCGCTGCCGGACTGATTCCGCCGGAATTCCGCGCTCTTGCCCAGGCGCATACTCATGCCGTCATAGAACAGATACAGCGCACCGGAGCGAATCTGCACCGTCACCTGCGCGTTTTCCGGCAGCGCCATCAAGTCCTCGCCGCCCACGCGCACTGTGTACGCCCCCGCGAGGGTCAAATCCGCGCGGTCAGTCAGCTGCAAACGGCGCAGCAGGACGCGCACCATAGGGGCGGCCTCTTCCGCCGACGCCTTCCCCGGCATCCCCGCCATCAGCAGCGTCCAGCACAGCGCCAGGCACACCGCCCGAAGCAGTCGTTTCATGCACATACCTCCTGTTTGCGGCAGAATCTGCGTTTTTTCAGACTCCACCTTACTAAAAAACGGATGACACGCATATGTTCATCCGTCTGGAAAATATTTATTCGTCGGAATTGGGAAAGTTTTGGAAGTCGTCCGAGGTTTCCGCCAGCATCGTCTGGAAAACCACATTCAGCCGCCCCAGATCCGGTGCAGCGGGATTCGGCAGCGCTTCCAGCACCTGCTCCGCATGGGCAAATTCCGCCAGCAGATACGCATCCAGTTCCGGAATCCGCGGCGCTGTTTCCTTTTCTCGCGCCTGTTTCTTCTGCGCCAGCAGGTCGTCCACTACGCCGCGCATCGAATCCGGCAGCACCGCCGCGCACAGTTTGTCAAACGGCACAGGCGCAACGTTCCCGTACTGCTCCACATAGCGGAAGCACAGCAACGGGCGCAGCGCATACAGGTACTTTTTCAACCGCACCTGTTCGCCCTGCAAGAAATTTCGCCATGTGCTATGCGCCGACGCATACTGATGATGCAGATTCCGCTCCACCGAAAAATACGCATCGGCACAGTCCGCGAAGTGCCGCCATGCCGCCGTCTGCGCATACACAATCGGGGAATGCAGCCATTCTATCAGCGACGGATTCGACTTGCCCAGCAGCCCCAGCGCCTTCTTGATGTCCCACCCGGAATAGTCCTGCACTTCGTCCAGCGGACCGTCGATATGGTCAGGCAGCGGGTCAATGCGCAGATAATCCTTTATTGGGCGAATAAACACATATCGCACGTCATAGTCGCTGTCCGGCGAGGCAAAGCCCCATGCTCGGCTTCCCGATTCCACCGCATACAGAATTTTCACTTGATTCGCCGCTTCGATTTCGCGCAGCTTCCGGCGAATCGTATCCGCCTGATTCATGGGCTTTGCCCCTCCTTCCGCGCATAATACTCAAATATAAGGAATTACTTTTCCTTCGCCATCGCCTGATATTCCCCCGGCGTCATCCCGGTGTACTTCTTGAATACTTGACAGAAATAGCTTTTGTTCGGATACCCGCACGCCGCGCTGATTTCGCCCAGCGTCTGCGGTTCTTTGCTGGACAGCATCATCTGCGCCTTCTCCATCCGCGTCCGGGTCAGGAAGGTCGAAAAGTGCTGCCCCGTTTTTTCGTGGAACAGCCGGCAGAAGTACGCCGGCGTCAGCCCCAGCGAACGGCTCAAATTCGCCTGTGAGTACGGCAGTGAGCAGTCCGCCCGAATCGAGTCAATCACCTTCGCAATCGGCTTGGCGTTCCCCGGCTGCGGACACGCGCGCAGAGACGGCTGCAATGCATTCAGCCACGCCAATAGCGCCTGACGCGGGCGGCGCGTCATCTCGTTGAGATTCAGCCCCTCCGTCAGCGTCCGCAGGGACAATTCCGCGTGCTGGCTCCAAATCGCCTCAATCACCAGCGGCACGAACGCAAAGCACGTCACCGACAGGTTCTGATCCTCCCGCAGCGCGCGCGATACATACCCGCCCAACACCGCGTACTGCCGCCGCTTGATGCATGTCTGCAATTCCTTCCGATGCCGATGCGCCGCCGCGCCGTCCAGCGGCGAGACGCGCGTCCACCAGTCGCTGATTTCCCGCATGGGCTTCAAGTGTTCCGCCCACGTCGCCGCGAGGTCAAATTCCTCCCCGATGAACATTGTGCCGTCCTGTTCCAGCGCGACGGACGCCTGTTCCATCAGCGCATGGGCGCACAGCCACAGCACCGGGTCGCGATGCGCCCGCGCGGGGAATCGCGTCAGCGCCAGCAGCACCGTCATCACGTCGCCATCCGCCGCGAAGCAAGCCGCGCTCACGCCGCACAGCGCCATCGCCTCCGGCACAATCGCCAGCGCCTCCTGCCGCTGCTCTTCCGTCAGCGGGACGTCCGCTTCCCAGCGAATCAGCCGCCACGCGTACACCGGAACCTCCACCGTGCTTTTCGGTGCGTCGCCGCCGCTCTGCATCATCGCGAGCATCGTCTGCGACAGCTGCTGCTCCTGTTCCTGCGTCATGAGAGGGTTCACCTGCTTTCTTGGGTGGAAATTTAATTGCAAAAAAGCGTCCCAGCGGGTGAATCCTTCAGCCCGCACGGAACGCTCCTATTTCCGCATTCTCTATTGTACGCCATTTTTCGTGATTTGGGAAGGGGGCAGCAAAAAAATTGTTGTTCCTTGTCAGTTTTGTACGAATTTCTGTGCCGTCATGCCCTGAAAGAAATCAACATCCGTCGGTACAATGCGGCACACACCGATTTTGTCCAGCGTAATCACGCGCAGCTGTTTCCCGGCGGACTTCTTGTCCAGTGTCATGGCGTTCAGCAAGTCCTTTTCGGGAATCGCCGGAAGCCGACGGGGCATTTCCAGCGCATCCAGCAGCCGATTCAGCCTCGCGCTCGTCCCCTGCTCCGTCATACCCTTCTCTTCCGTCATCGCGGTAATAACGCGCATCCCCAGCGCGACCGCCTCGCCGTGGCGCATCCCGGTGTAGTGCTGGCAGGTTTCGACCGCGTGGGCGATGGTATGCCCAAAGTTGAGCGTCATGCGCAGCCCGGTGTCGTGCTCGTCCTGCGCCACAATATTCGCCTTATACTGGATACAGTGCGTCAGGATTTCACCGATAACGCCCATAAGCGCAATCCGCCCGCCGCCCGCGTTTTCTTCCAGCAGCCGGAACAGCGCCTCGTCCCCGATGCACCCGTACTTAACGACTTCGCCCAGCCCGTCGCGCCAGAAATCATCCGTCAGCGTCCGCAGCGAATCCGGGTCTACCAGCACCAGTTCCGGCTGATAGAATGCGCCGACGAGGTTCTTCCCCTGCGGCAAATCGACTGCGACCTTCCCGCCGACAGAGGAATCAACCTGCGCCAGCAGCGTCGTCGGCAGCTGCACAAAATGCACGCCGCGCAGGTACGTCGCCGCCGCCAGCCCCGCCAAATCGCCAATCACCCCGCCGCCCAGCGCGACGATGGCATCCTTGCGCGTCAGATGATGTTCGCAGAGGAAGGCATACAGCGTTTCCAGCGATTTCAGGCACTTCGTCTGCTCGCCGTGCGGCAGAACAATGCTGCACACGCGCAGACCGACCTTTTCCATCGACGACACGACTTCTTCCATATACAGCGGCGCAACATGGTCATCGCTGACAACCGCGACCGCAATGTCGCCGAGCTTCTCGCGAATCATTGCGCCCGTTTTCGCCAGCAGGCCGCGTTCGATATGAATCGGATAGCTTCTTTCGCCCAGCGGTACGGTAATGGTCTGCATGAAAATCGCCTTCCTTATTTTAAAGCATCCATCATGTCACCAAATATGATTCCCTGATTATTCCACCCGAATCATATTTTCCACCGTGCAGACCTCCGGGTCAAACTTCGCCAATGCCGCCCGAATCGCCTGTTCATTCGCCTCGTGCGTAATGATAATCAGCGGCACGCGGCTCCCCGCCAGCTCCGCCTTCTGCATCATCGTTGCAATCGACACCTGCTCGCTCGACAGCCACGTCGCAATCTTCGCCAGTGAACCCGGCTCGTCCTGAATCGACAAGCGCAGGAAATACCGCGTTTTCCAGTCGTTCGTGAACACCAGCGACGCATCCGCATTTGCGCTGTTCACAAACGTCGGATGCACATGCACATCCACCGTTGCGGCATGGAGAATGTCGCCCACCACCGCGCTCGCCGTCGGCAAATCGCCCGCGCCGCGACCCTGCAGCATCATTTCCTTGCAAGCGTGGCCGTGCAGATAGACGGCATTGAAGCTGCCGTTGACCTGCGATAGCGGATGGTCGTCCGCAATCAGCGTCGGATGCACGCGAACCTCGATGGTGTTCCCGCTGCGCTTGGCAATTGCCAGCAGTTTCAGCACATAGCCCATCTCGCGCGCATAGGCAATATCCACCGCCGTAATTTTCGTGATGCCTTCACGATAGACCTTGCTGAACGGTACGCGCGCGTGGAAGGCAAGGCTCGCCATAATAGAGAGCTTATAGGCCGCGTCCAGGCCCTCGACATCGGCGGATGGGTTCGGTTCAGCCAGCCCCAGCTGCTGTGCATCGTGCAGCACGGCTTCGTAGTCCTCGCCGTTTTCGTACATACGGGAAAGGATGTAGTTCGTCGTGCCGTTGATGATGCCCATCAGAGAATCAATGCGGTTCGCTTGCAGGGGCTGCATGAGGGTGTTGATAATCGGAATCGCGCCGCAGACGCTCGCTTCGTAGTACAGACCGACGTGGTTGCGCTGTGCAGCGGCTTGCAGGCGGTGCCAATTCAGGGCAATGGCGACTTTGTTCGCCGTGACAACGGTCTTGCCGTTTTCCAGCGCGCGGAGCATGTAGTCCGTCGCAGGCTGTTCGCCGCCCATGAATTCGACAACGATGCTGATTTCCGGGTCGCTCACCACGTCGTCGGCGTTCGTTGTCAGCAGTTCATGCGGCACACCGCAGGCGCGGGTTTTGTTCACATCGCGCACCAGCACTCGCTTGATGCGGATGGAGAGACTGTCGCGGTGAGCAATCTCGCGGGAAAAGCCTGTCAGCAGCGACCACACGCCCCCGCCAACATTGCCGCAGCCCAGAAATCCGATTACAACTTCCTTCATTTTGTCTGCTTCCTCCTGCTTTCAAATGCCTTCTTTTCTCGCTTAATCAGCCCTTGTTCCGCTCGTAGATAAGCCGCAGCCCTTTCAGCGTCAGCAGCCCATCCAGCTTGTCAATGACCTTGCTTTCCTCGGCAATCATCACCGCCATGCCGCCCGTCGCGACGACGGTGGCTTCCTGCCCCAATTCCTGCTTAATTTTGCGGACGATGTTCTTCACCAAGCCGACATACCCATAATACATGCCGGATTGCAGGTTCGTCAGCGTCGTCCGCCCGATGACGTGCTCTGGCTTCGTCAGTTCAAAGCGCGGCAGTTTTGCCGTCCCGGTGACAAGGGCTTCGCTGGCGAGCTTCACGCCGGGGCAGATGCATCCGCCAAGGAACACGCCGCCCTCTCCGACCACGCCGAACGTCGTTGCCGTGCCGAAATCGATGAAAATCGTCGGCGCGCCGTACTCCTCATACGCCGCCACTGCGTTCGCGATTCGGTCGCTGCCCAGTTCGCGCGGGTTCTCGTAGCGGATGTTGATACCCGTTTTGATGCCCGGAACCACGAACAGCGGCGTCTGCCCGAAGTAGTTCTGGCACATGTGCTCAATGGTAAAATTGATAGTCGGCACGACGGAGGAAATCATGATACCCTCGACTTCTTCCGGGCGAACGCCGACATGCTGAAAGAGGTTCACCAGCACGATGCCGTATTCGTCGGACGACTTCTGGATATTGGTGGACATTCGCCAGTAATAGCGCATTTCCTTGCCGTCAAAGAGGGCAGTTTTGATGTTGGTATTGCCAATGTCGAGGGTGAGGATCATCCTCCATACCTCCTTATAGAATCGCTGATGGCCGACGTTTCAGCCATCAGCGGGAATCGTTCACTTATCGTGCCATTCAGCACGCCGCACGCGGACACTGCATGAAGATGTGACCAGTCCCATCGCGCGAAAGGGTCAAGGGAGGAACTCCCTTGTTACGCCGTCTTCTTGTGCATTGCCTTGCGCAGCGCCAGTACGATCGGGGGTGTAATCAGCGCCGCAGCAACGGCTTCCAGCGGGCCAGCGCCGCCAGCAGTTGCGCCAATCGCCGTCAGCACCACCGTATTGTCAATGCCGCAGATCATGTAGAAAATCAACATCAAGCCGAGATACAAAATTGTGTTCGTCAGGCTGCCGCAGGCCGCCGCAACCGCCAGCCCCGTCTTTTCCAGCTTATGCGCCATTGCCTTGTGGACGAAGTGAATCACCACCGGCACCATCAAACGCGGCAGGAAGGTCATCACAATCACCATCGGCAGCGACGCCCCCATCAGCGTGCCGACCAGCGTAGATGGACGAAGCAGCGCCGACACAAAGCTTGTTGCACCGAAGGTCAAGCCCAGCAGCACGCCGTATTTCAGCCCCATGAACAGCGTCCCGACCGCGACCGGAATCACCAGCAGCGTCACGTTGCAAAATCCCAGCGGAATCAGCCCCAGCGGTGTCTGTCCCATCAGGAAAATCAGCGCCATCAGCAGCGCCAGCGTCACGAGATTGACCAGATTGCCATTGCGAGTATTCATTTTTTCCTCCGTTCGAGTCTCTTTTCGAGTACCCTACGATAATTATTTCCGCACCAGCTGCATTTTCGTCTGATACTTTCGCTCTCAGCGGCATCATTGGCGCGGATGCTCTCATTATACCGAAAAAAACGCCGCTTGTAAAGGTTGAAACAGTATTTGAACAGCGCATTATTGCAAGCTATTTATATGAAAGCAGTTCACCCTGCGCAGGCTTCCTTCTCCATACGCTCCGGATTGCTTTTTTCGCCGGATTCTGGTATGATACAGACAAATTCGCAGGAGAAGCCGCGCTGCTTTTCCCGTCAGGAGGCAAGGAACATGAAGTTGTTGATTTTAGGCGGCAGCGGGTTCGTCAGCGGACGGCTGGCGCAGATAGCGACAGCGCAGGGGCACGAGGTCTGGTGCGTTACACGCGGCAATCGCCCAATTCCCGAAGGCGTTCACGCGCTGACGTGCGACGCGCACGACCCGGCTGCCCTTTGCGCCGCGCTCGCCAGCGCGCAGCTGCAATGGGACGCCGCGCTGGACTGCATCTGCCGCGATGCGGCCTCCGCATCGGTCGATTTGTCGGTGCTGCCCGCCTTCACGAATCGCCTGCTGGTGATTTCCACCGATTCCGTGTACCACCCCGCCTACAAGCGCGTTCCGCAGGACGAAACCGGCGTTTATCTGCACGACGGCGGCTACGGGAGCAGCAAGCGGCAGATGGAGGAGGTTTTTCTGGACGCAGCGGCGCATTCGGAATCACCTTTCGCGTGGACAATTTTCCGTCCGGGGCATATTTTCGGCGCGGGCTCACAGGTCGGCTGTTTCCCGGAGCATTCCCGGCAGCCGGATCTGATTGCCCGTATGAAGCGTGGCGAACCGCTGCGGCTTGTAGGGGGCGGCAAATTTCTGATTCACCCCATTTATGTGGATGACCTGTGCCGCGTCCTGCTGGAAAGCATCCCCGTCTCCACAGCCTTCAACGAGATTTTCTGCATCGGCGGACCGGATATTGTTTCCAACGCTGCCTATTACCTTTTGCTCGGAGAAATTTTGAACGTTCCCGTGACTATTGAAGAAATTCCGTTAGCCGGCTATCTGGAAGCGCATCCCCAATTCAGCGGGCATTTGTGCCATCGCGCGTATTCGCTGGA
>OLAG01000102.1_pt1 | contig 30336 bp, 25 predicted proteins | sample 1607951 | NCBI WGS metagenome assembly OLAG01 (sample SAMN02674699, study PRJEB24791) | human gut metagenome, SKBSTL042 | isolation source: stool | host: Homo sapiens | place: USA | reverse complement strand
TGGTTGTGTAAGCACCTTTTTCATAATTATAATTATCAAATTCATCTTCATAAAGGGTAAATTCCGCATCAGCACCCGGATAGATGCGAATCGTCAGATTATCCCACTTCTTTTCTGTAGAGTATTGCACTGCTGGTCCCCAAGGAAGGATAGATCCCGCACGTACATAAATAGGCATAATATCAATGGGTACTTCCCGTTGGATCGTTTGCCCGCCTTCCAAAGTTTGCCCGGTCCAAAAGTCTGTCCAGTTTGCTCCTTTAGGTAAATATACCTCTGTATTTCCAATCTTTTTTAAATCTTTTAAGTAACCGTTCTGATTTTTGTCTTGCCATGTATAAAGCGAGTCTGTAACGGGACGTACTAGGAAATTATGTCCGAACATATATTCGGTATCCATATCAAGTACTTTGGGATCTTTCGGGAAATCCATCATTAATGGGCGGATAAAGCTGCCTGCTTTGCTGGTTACCTCCCAGGAAGTGCTATAAAGATAAGGTAGCAGACGATAACGCAGGTGAGTATATTTTTCTAACGCATCATAGGCCCAGTCGCCTTTTTGGCCGAATTGGTATATTTCGACTGCTACCGGACTAGAATTGTGTGAGCGCATAATGGGTTGAAACACTCCCCATTGATACCAGCGGACATGTAACTCGTGATAAGCTATGTTGTTTACATTATTATTGTATTTCCAGGCAAAGAATCCTCCCAAATCTGTATTCCAATAGGGAATGCCGCATAATGAGTAATTCAATCCGGCTGCTAATTGTTTGCGCATGACTTCCCAGGTAGAAACTACATCTCCGCTCCACGAATGAGAAGCATAGCGTTGCTGTCCTAGGAAAGAAGAACGAGTGAGTAGGAATACTCGTTTGTCCGAAGTAGTAGCTCGTTGATGTTCATATACTCCTTTATTGGACATTAACGGGAAAGCATTATGTACTCTGCGGAAAGTTCCCAAATAGGTGAGAGTATTAAAATCCTGGTCCTTCAGATTCATGTGATCGGGTTCAGTAGAGTCCAGCCACCAACCGTCCATGCCCAGATCGAATATGTTCTTTTTCATCTCTGACCAATAGAGATCACGTGCAACAGGATTATAAGGGTCGTATGGCCTGACTCCGGCATTGTTGGGCCAAGTATCAAATTGAAGAAGTGCTTTCAGACTGTCCATTTTTTGATACATTTCAGTCCAAGGGCCGAAAGAAGCCCATACGGAGATCATGATATGTGCATTTTGTTTGTGCACATAGTCAATCATTTCTTTGGGAGTTTTGATTCTTGGAGTACCGTAACGTGCGCTTTTATCTTCTCCGTTTGGAAGATATTTCATATATTCTTTATCGCCCATTTTGTTGATGTAACGGGGATTTTGGAACTTCATGGCATTCCAGTTAGAGTCGCATCCCCAATATTGCCAATCCTGTATAATGCCATCCAGAGGGACTTTCAGTTTACGGTACTTATCTACAACTTCGCATAATTCATCCGGGCTTTTATAACGTTCGCGACATTGCCAGAATCCTAGTGCCCAAAGCGGATAGAGAGGAGCCTGTCCAGTCAGTTCGCGTACATTGGCTATTACTTTATCTGCATTGCCGCCGTAAATGAAATAATAATCTGCACAATCACCTACTTCCGAGTCAAAAGACATTTCTTGTGGATTGTCTACAAAAGTGGTGGGGGAGTAATTGTCCCAATAAAGGGCATATCCTTTTATTGAATGAATAAACGGAATGCAAATGCTCATGTTTTGGTTACGGAGAAATAGTTTCTGATTCCGTTGGTTCACTTTTCCTGTTTGTTGCTGTCCTAGTCCGTAAATCACTTCATCTTTGTCCAGTAAGAAAGCTTGACGAACATTATATGATGGAACGCCGGCGTCATCGAAGGGGGTGAATTGGGTACCATAATCTTTATCAGTCAGTAATAATTTTCCTTCTTTGTCGGAAAAACGGATACCTCCGGTTTCAGGATTTACTTCTACTTGTATAACATTGCTGCTGAGTGTTACATTTTTCCCTTTCTTACCGAAAGTTACAGAGGTGGTTTCCGGTGTTTTGATAATGACCAGACTTTCTTTTTTATAAGGTTTCTTAATGGGGGTTTTATAAATACGGACAATGGTGGGAGAGTAAAATTCTACTTTGACATCTATTTCTTGTGTAGTATACGTTATTCCTTGTGTGGTGTGTTGTACACTCTGTGCGATGCCATTTGTTGCAATGATAGTTGTTCCAATTAGGGTTAGAGTCATTTTTTTAATAAAATTCATATTCATAGTATTTTAGTGTTTTGTACTGTTACAAAGGTAAGGCGAAAAGCTTTAAATAGGCAACAATGAGGTTGAATCCAATAATAATCAGGTTGATTTCTTTGTTTTTCTGGCGTATTCGGAGGGGCGGCATCCATACATTTCTTGGAAGCACTTACTTAGATAGCTGGAACTGCTGAAGCCTGTGCGTTCTGCTATTTCTGCAATACTGAGTTCGTTTTCAGTAAGTAGTTGCGCAGCTCGTTGTAAACGGATGTTACGGATGAAAAGGCTGGGAGACTGATCTAATAAATTTACTAGTTTGCGATAAAGTCCTGTTCTTTCCATGCAAAGGTCTCGACTTAGCTGTTCTACTGAATAACCGATGACATGCATATTCTTTTCTACCTGTTCTATAGCCCGTGCTAAAAAAGCGGATTCGGTATTGGTTGTTTTAGGATGATCCGGTTGCTTGTCGTTTTCAAAGCAAGTGGAGGTTGCTGTGCCATTCTTTTCCAGACGTGCTTTTTGTTCAGCTTCGTAATTGTTGCATTGCTCTATCAGGTTGCGGATGCGGAGTAGTAGAATTTCCTCTTTATGCCGACGCTCTATTTTTTTTCGGGTCCAACATATGTAAAGACGGATACTTCCTACTGTAATAAATAGTAAAATGAGCAGGTAAATAGTATAAGCGGTGGTTGTTTTCCACCAAGGGGCATGGATGGTGAGTTTTATAACGGTTATTTTTTCATTCCACTGGAGAGGGGTATCGGATGCCATAACTTTGAATGTGTATTCTCCGGGAGGTAAATTAGTATAGGACGCTTGAAGCATACCATTACCTGCTGTGGTATTGCCTGGTTTGCTGGTGAAAACATTCATCCAGTTTTTATCAATACCTTCTAATTGATAACGATAATAGGTGCGTTCACTATTGATATAGTTCAAAGCAGAGAATTCGAAAGTGAGGAAATTCTGATTGTAGCCCAGTTCTATTTCTTTTGTATAAGGGCTGGCTTGGGGAAGTTTTATCTTTTTGCCGTATAGCCGCAAACAAGTGAACACTGGGGAATAGGGGAGTTCCGGAGTGATTGATTCATTATCAGGATTGAAGATATTGAATCCGTCTATGCCACCGAAGTAAAGTGTACCGTCCGATGCTTTGAAAACAGCCTTTGTTAGATATTCCCCTTCTAATGCGCCATCCTGTTGATTGAAATTGGTGAAGTATGGTTCTTTATTTTTCTGATTGATGTGGATACGTGAGATTCCATTGCTTGTAGTTACCCAGATATCATTGTGATCATCTTCAATAATGCCTTGTACAAAGTTATTACTTAATCCATTTTCACGATAAAAAATGCGTGGGGTTTGCTCGTCCGGTATAAAAAGTTCCAGACCATCTGCTGTCCCTGCCCAAGTCCAGCCTCGTGTGTCAGTACATAGGGCCGTATATGTTTTTCCCTTGAAAAAGGCAGTTTCTGTTCCTCTGTTGAATTTCTTTTTTACTTCGGCAGGGATAGATGAATTATGTTCGGAGATAAGGGTGCGTGTTCCATCTTTTTCAGTGGACAAGCGGTAAATATGAGTATGTTCTTTCAGATAGATCATTCCTTTATTGTCTTCGGCAAAACTTTCTACTGCAATATCTTTTTCAGGAGCAACTGGAAAATTGTTACGGTTTATTTGGGTAAGTTTATGCATGGACGGATGGTAATATAGTAATCCTCGGTTGAGAGTTCCAATCCATAATCCTCCTTGTCGGTCTTGGAATATAGTGCTGATTTCTGTTGAGAGTCGTTGTCCGTTTTTAGTTTCCAAAATAGGAATATATTGCAGTTTTTCCTTAGTAAGATCCAGTATCCAAAAACCATGTACACAGGTTATATACGCTTTTTGATTGTCGGGGGTGATGATTAAAGTATTAAGTGCATAGTTTTCTTCAAGTATCTTTTTCCATGTCCGTTGGCATGTGTTGAAACAGAACAAACCACCTTTATATCCGTTGCGTAATTGGTAAAAGCTGTTTGGAGCTTTGACAACCAAGGAGGTTCGGGCAAAATATTGTTGCTCGGTTTCCGCATAGGCAGCAGCACTGTATAGTCGTTTTCTGCTTGTCATGTCATAACAATCTACTTCTCCCGTATTATAGAACAGGTAAAGTGAATCATTCTCCGTATTTAGATCTTGTAGTTGGCGGGTATCATTGGGGGATAAAGTTATATGGATTCCGGTTTGTAATTCTTGTAATTTATGGTCTGTCAGTATCCAAATGTGTCCTGCACAGTCGGCAAAAAGATTTTCTATCGGTTCCGGTATATTTTTATTTTGGAAATAAGATTCTAAATCTCGGATATATTCCTCTTTGTAGAGATTGATTCCCATTAGTTTGTGATAGTCTTTCACCCAAAGTAGGGAGTCTCCACTTTGATAAATGCGGTAGAACCCGTCATATTGTTTTAAAGGATATACATTTTTATCCGTCCGATGCAGATAACTGAAATGTATACCATCATATAAATTGATGTTGCCATTAGTAGTAAACACCATTCTTCCGTCAGGTAGTTGTAGGATATATCTTATCTGGTTGTCGCTTAATCCGTGTGAAGTATTGATGGAAGTAAACAGGAAATCATTGGCATATAGTGGCAATATTATACTGATATATAAACAGATCAGTAGGCTTATTTGTTTTTTTTGATGATTTCCCATAATCTTCCTATTTTTAGTAAAGCAGGAATCCTGCCACTCCGCAAAGTATAATCATTAATATAGGATTAATTTTGTATTTCCGTGTACCTATAAAGGTTACTAGAAAAATAATTATACTGATGATAAATTGATACAAATCTATTTGATAGCTACTGAAGTTTTCAGCATTCATCAAGACGAGTGCAGCCGCTGCCAGCAGACCTACCACTGCCGGACGCAACCCTTTGAATACGGCTTCTACAACCGGATGCTTTTGGTATTTCAAGAAGAACCGGCTGATGATTACCATTAATATGAATGATGGAAAAACTACAGCAAAAGTAGCTATACAAGAACCGAATATGGCCCAGTTTTCATTGTAGCCTGCATTCAATACTGCAGTATATCCCACATAAGTAGCAGAGTTGATACCAATGGGGCCTGGTGTCATCTGGCTGATAGCGATGATATCTGTAAATTCGCTGGCACTGACCCAATTATATCTTGTTACTACTTCTCCTTGTATCATGGACAACATGGCATAGCCTCCTCCGAAACCGAAGAGACCTATTTTACAGAATGTATAGAATAAATATAGAAAAATCATTTGGATGAATATTTATGTTTGTACTTGCCATATATAAAACCCCCCACGCCCGCTATTATGATAATGTAGACAGGGGATACGTCCAATACCCAGATAAGTAATGCGGATACTATTGGTATCCAGATAGTGTAACGGTTTATCTTGGCCGATTTTGCCATGGAGAAAGTTGGAGCTGCAATAAGGGCTACTACTGCCGGACGGATTCCCTTGAATATATTCTCTACAATTTGGTATTGTTTGAACTGTTGAAAGAATAAGGCAATTGCCAACATAATAAAGAAAGAGGGGAGTATTGTGCCTAAAGCCATTGCCAATGCTCCACGGAAATTACGCAATTTATATCCGATAAATATGGCAATATTTACAGCAAATATTCCAGGTACAGACTGAGCGAGGGCTAATAAATCAATAAAATCCTCTTTGTCAATCCATTTTCGTTTGTCCACTATTTCATCTTGAATTAGGGGAACCATGGCATATCCTCCGCCAATGGTAAATAGTCCTATCTTTAAGAAGATAAGAAATGATTGTAAATAGAAATTCATTTTTTTAATTTTGTTTCATATAAGTGCTTGGTGGAACTCTGTAGTATTTCTTAAATGTATCCGTAAAATATTTGGGATCACTGAATCCCATCATATCCGAAACTTCGGATACAGTATAACGTTTGCTTTTTAATAAAATGCTAGCCTCGTTCATACGTACTTTACGTATAAAATCACTGGGCGAATCATTGGTTAAAGCCTTTATTTTATTGTATAAACTACTCCGGCTCATATTCATTGCATCACATAGGTTTTCTACGTTCATTTCTTTGTTTATACTACTTTTTATGATGTTGGTGGCTTTTAAAAGAAATTCTTGTTCCAAACTGATCGTCGGATCATCTGAAACTTCGTCTGCATTGAATTTGAATTGTGAGAAACGCTTTTTCATGATTTCCCTGTTCGCCAGAACATTGGCTATATTTGCTTTCAGTACTTCCATGTCAAATGGTTTGACTATATATTTATCGGCTTTGGTCTGTAAACCCTTGATGATACTTTCTTTATCGTTCAATGCGGTCAGCAATATGATAGGTATATGACTGGTTTCAATATTATTTTTCAATATATTGCACATTTTGTCTCCATTCATGATAGGCATCATTACATCCGACAATATCAGATCCGGTTGTCGTTCCTTGATAAAATCCAGTGCTTCTTGCCCATTTCCTACATCAGAAACATTATAGTCTTCCGATAGCGTATGCAACAGGAAAGTACGCAATTCCATATTATCTTCCACTATCAGAATGGAAACGGCATGTGTTTTGGCTGGCTTGTTTTTGATCTCTTTCACCAGTTCTTCCGGATTGCCTTCGATAACAGGCAGAGGATCAATTACATCAGCTTTTTTGAATATACGGTAGTTGTATTTCCGGCTTTTGATAGGGAATGCCAGTTTGAAGGTAGTTCCTACATTTTCTATACTGCTCATTGATATTTTGCCGGCATGGCTTTTGATCAGTTTGTAGGTAAGCAGCATACCGATGCCGCTTCCTGTGATTTGCAGATTGATGGCATTATTTCCTCTGAAGAGGCTTTTGAACATTTTCTTTTGTTCATTGGCAGGGATTCCGATTCCTGTATCTGTAATAGTGATGAACCAATGACTTTTATTTTTCTGAGTTTGTACAGTGACATTGCCCCCTTGACAGGTATATTTCAAGGCATTTGTCATCAGGTTACGGATGATGGAATCCATCTTATTTCTGTCCAGCCATACTTCCTGGCTTTCAAAATTAGTTTCAAATATTATATTTATCTGTCTTTTGCGAGCATATAAATTGAACTGTTCCAAATAGTTTTTGATATAATTGTTCAATTCGTATCGGGATACATATACAGTGGAGGTATATAGTTCCTCTTTTTCAAAATTAATCAGATTACTGGCTAACTCAGACAGGTTGTCCGTATTTTGTATAGCTAGGTTGATATTGATTCTTCCCTGTTCGGATAGGTTTTCGTTTTTAAGGATCTCTCCCAAAGGAGCTTTTATCAAAGTCAGCGGTGTACGTATATCATGTGCCGTGTTGATAAAGAACCGGATTTTTTCTTTTGAATTGTTTCTGTCTTTCCTAAGCCACAAATAACGCAAAACAATTACTCCGACCAGTATAAAAATGATCAGATAAAGAATTCCTGCCCAAAAAGTAGCCCACCAAGGTGGGGTTATGGTAATGAAAAGTGAACGTTCTTCTAACAAATGGTGGTCATCCATCAGGATGGCTCTCACTCTTAATTTATATTTACCGGGACTGATGTTAGTGTAACGTATGCGGTTATCATTCGTGAGTGAAGTCCATTCATCATAAAATCCTTCCAGTTTCCAAGAATAGACTATGTTGGAGGGATTATCATAATTAATGGAAGACACATCCAGTGAAAAAATATTCTGGTCGTAATTCAGTATGATGTGCCGGGTATCATCAATTTCTTCTTTTAAGGGGGAACCTTTTTCACCAGGCATTACTTTCTGGTAGAGCAGTCGGAAATTGTCAAATACCATTTTGGATTTAAATTGATGAGGCAGCGTGACAGTATCTGCTAGTTCAATGGCTCCGTCTCCACATCCGAAGATAAATTTTTTATCGCGTGTATGTACTCCGGCAGCTTGGTTAAAGCTGGTAGACATCAAGCCTTGTTCTTTTGTCCAATTAGAGAATATTTTTTCTTTTGTTTTGAAACGGGTCAACCCTTTTTCTGTACTAATGATTAAATCGTCTTCCAGAGCAGGCAGTATGCAATGAATATTATTAGATATCAGAGCTGAATTATTGATATGGTAATTAGTTACTTTTTCTGTATAATTATTGTAAATCCACATACCGGAACCATGTGTACCAATAAAAGTGATGTTCTTTTTACTTTGATAAATAGTATTTATACAGCCTAGCTCGGAGTCTAGATTCACCGCTTTGAGCTCTTGATTGACCTTATTGAACTGATACAATCCATTGATAGTTCCTATCCATAAATTATGGGCGTCCTTATTGGTGATATAGGTGATAGGGAAGTCCATATTGTAACAATGCATTTCCTTTGTATCCAGATCGTAACTTTTCAAGTTGTAATATCCTCCGGCCCAAATCAGATTATCCCAATCCTTATAAATACAACGAATATATTTATCCGGTTTTACGGTGTCATCATTCAATGTTTGGGGAATAAAATATTGTGTGGTCATGTTTTTCTTATCTATTTTGTACATTCCCGACATATATCCACCTACTAAAATAACTCCCGGTCGGGATTCACATATAGAGATAAATACATGATTCTGATTAGGCGTGTCATGCTGATAAGTTGATAATAAATTCGTCCATTGTTTGGTAGAAGGACTGTAGCAACATACGCCATTATTGGTTGCATACCAAATGTCTCCTTCAGAATCTTCCAATATATAATTCACTTGATTATCTATCAGTGAGTTAGGGTTGTCATAAGAGTGCTGTATCCATTGATATCCGGGATATTTCTCGGAATATACAGTGATGCCTATAGGATAGACTGCCATCCATAATTTTTGATCATCATCAATATAGATATCATTAATGATATTACCGTTCATTTTGTTGGAATGGTTGTGGTCGGCATTTAGAAAATTTGTCAATTCGTAAGTGCCCAAGTTTAATTTATATACGCCTGCGCCGTTAGTTGCTATTAACACCTCGTTTTCATTTTCTTTACTTGCTATGATAGAGTTGACATTAATGTCTTGTAGTCCGTTGTGTACATCAATCAGTTGGCGGCTATGGATATTGTATAGATAAATACCATCCAATAAGGTACCTATTACTAACATTTGGGTTTCCGGATGAAAATAGATGTAGTTTACTATATGGAAATTATCCAGTTCCGGATGCTTGATTACTTCTAATCGCCCATGATTCAGTCTTGCACAGTAAATCTTGTGGCTGGAGGCTAGAAAATATTGATTGTTCGTAGATTTCGCAATATATGTGATTTCTTCCTTGATAGGACTTTCCAGTTGAATAAGTTCATGGGTATCTATGTCGAAAAGATATTGTTTGTTTTTGGTGCAAAGCAATATATTATTGTCTTTGGAGTCAAGAAATGAAGCGGTGAGTGGCAGCCCGCTGTTGCTTTTGTCCTTACTGGCAAAATCGCAAACTAGTTCAAATTTGTCTTGTAGAGAATTGTATTTGAATAGATGACCGGTTTTTCCTATCTCCCAAACCGCTCCTGCCGTATCTATCTGCAAAGTGTTCAAGTTGGGAAAAAAGTTCAGTAGTTTTCCATTGGCTGTTAAGCTATAGTGTGTGTATTGTTTTCCGTTATACCTGTCTATTCCTTCGTGAGTGAGAAACCACATATAGCCTTTTTTATCTTTTCGTATAGATAGAACTCTACGGCTGCTCAAACCATTCTGAGTATCCAGATACTGGTATAGTTGAGCAACGGCAGGTGTTACCAAAATAACAAAAAGGCATATAAGTAAAAGAATTCTTCTCATATTATTAGGAGGCAAAATCCTTACAAAGTTCGTAATTTCCCTTAACATATCAAAATCTGTTATATACAAAAAAAGCGGTAATCAGTCCGACTCACCGCTTTTTTAGTAAATATAACAAATCGTTTTTATTTTTTGTTCATTTCAACCCATTTTCTAGCATTGACAAATGCTTCCATCCATGGAGTAATCTGATCGTTCTTTATTCTATCAGCCGGATAATAAGCATTTTGCCATGGGAAACAAGAGCGTTCCAAATGAGGCATCATGGCCAAATGGCGGCCGTCAGGACTGGCCAGACCGGCTACGCTGTAATCCGAACCGTTTGGATTGCCAGGATACTCATCGTATGAGTATTTCAATACAACATTGTATTGATCTTCATCATATGGCAATGAGAATTTACCTTCTCCATGGGCTACCCAGATACCAAGCTTACTTCCGCTTAACGAACCGAACATGACGCTTCTATTCATAGGAACGGTAACACCTACAAACTTGGATTCGAATTTATGTGAATCATTGTGCAGCATTTTCGCTTTTTGGGTGAAGTCGGGGTTAATCAGGTTTAATTCTATCATCAGCTGGCAGCCGTTACATACGCCCAATGACAATGTATCTTTGCGTGCATAGAAGTTATCCAATGCAGCTTTGGCTTTGGGATTGAACAAGAAAGCTCCGGCCCATCCTTTAGCAGAGCCTAAAACGTCCGAATTAGAGAACCCACCGCAAAATACGATGAAATTGATGTCCTCCAATGTTTCACGTCCGCTAACCAAATCAGTCATTGTTACATCTTTCACATCAAATCCTGCCAAATAGAGCATATAGGCCATTTCGCGTTCGCCATTGGTTCCTTTTTCACGGATAATAGCCGCTTTGATACCTGTCGGAGTACGACGGTCGGGGTTAAGGCCGAATTGTGAAAGTTTGCCGGTGAATGATTTGTCGAATACAAATTCCAAAGGTTGTTTCTTGTAGTTCTCGAAACGTTTTTTGGCACAGCCGTTCATGCTCTGCTTGCAGTCTAGCAAGTAAGAGGTAGAATACCATACATCGCGCAGATAGTCTATGCCGAACTGGTAAGTTGCATCTCCCTTTTCTACCAGGATATGCCGTTCTTCAGTCGGTTTACCTAATTTTACGTAGCCTATGCCTGCGTCTTCCAAGATCTTTTTTACTTCTTCTTTGTGCTTATTTTTTACCTGGATAACAATACCCGGATTTTCGGCGAACAATATCTTGATGATGTCATCCTCCTTAATCTTGTTCAGGCTGATTTCCATACCACCTTCCATATTCGAGAAGCACATTTCAAGCAGTGTGGTAATAAGACCACCGGCAGAAATATCGTGACCGGCCATAATCAGACCTTTATTTACTAATTCTTGTACTGCCAGGAATGCGTCACGAAAATATTCAGGATTTTGTACAGTCGGTACATCGTCACCTATTTTATTCAATGATTGTGCAAAAGCAGAACCTCCCAGACGTAACTTGTCAAAACTGAAATCAATATGGTAGATAGTGCTCTTTTCATCATTTACCAATACAGGAGAAACCACTTTCTTCACATCCGAGACTTCGCCGCCGGCTGAAACGATGACAGTTCCCGGACTAATGATCTTCTCACCGTTAGGATATTTCTGGGTCATAGATAAAGAATCTTTTCCGGTCGGTACATTGATTTGCAATGAGCAGCAGAAATCGGAAAGGGCTTTTACGGCAGTGTACAGGCGGGCGTCTTCACCTTCCTGTGCGCGACATGGCCACATCCAGTTGGCAGATAAGGAAACGCTGTCCAATCCTTCTGCCATCGGGGCCCATACGATATTAGTCAGTGCTTCGGCTACCGACAAAACAGAGCCTGCGGCCGGATTGGCTAAGGCGGCTTGGGGAGCATGGCCTAGAGAAGTTGCTATACCTTTTTCGCCACGATAGTCGAGGGCTACTACACCACAATCGCTCAGAGGCAGCTGGATTTCACCTTGACATTGCTGGCGGGCGATTTTACCGGTTACGGAACGGTCTACTTTATTGGTTAACCAATCTTTGCAAGCAACAGCTTCCAGCTGAAGTACGCGGCGGATATATTCATTTAATTTGGAAGTTTCGTATGAAACATTTTCATAATGGCGTTCTACAGTCTTGTCAACCATGTAGGTCTTCGGAGAAGAACCGAACATTTGATCTACTGCCAGATCGAACGGACGTACCCCATCGGCCTGTTCGAAAGCAAAGCGGGCGTCTCCGGTTGTTTCACCTACGGTATACATCGGCGCACGTTCGCGATCAGCAATTTTTTGTACATGTTCAATAGCCGATTCGTCAATCAGCAATCCCATACGTTCCTGAGATTCGTTGGCGATAATTTCTTTGGCAGACAAAGTCTGGTCACCGATAGGTAATTTGTCCATATGAATTAATCCACCGTTTTCTTCTACCAATTCGGATAAACAATTCACGTGGCCGGCCGAACCGTGGTCGTGAATGGAAACAATCGGGTTGTTATCTTCTTCACACAATGCGCGGACTACATTATAGGCACGTTTTTGCATTTCCGCATTGGCACGCTGGACAGCGTTTAGTTCGATTCCCGATGAGTACCGGCCTGTTTCAACAGAAGAAACTGAACCTCCACCCAAGCCGATGCGATAGTTATCACCACCCATTACAACGACTTTGTTTCCTTTTTCGGGATGTCCTTTCAGACAGTCGCGCTGAGTACCGTAACCTACCCCTCCTGCCAGCATAATCACTTTGTCGTATGCATACTTCTCGCCGTTTTCCTGGTGCTCGAATGTTAGTACAGAACCACAAATCAGCGGTTGACCGAATTTGTTACCGAAATCGGAAGCACCGTTGGAAGCCTTGATTAAGATCTGTTCCGGAGTCTGGTATAACCATTGGCGGACAGGAAGGATATCTTCCCACTCGCGTCCCTCATCAGTACGGGGGTAAGAAGTCATATAAACGGCAGTACCAGCAATGGGCCATGAGCCTTTACCACCGCCCATGCGGTCACGGATCTCACCACCAGTACCGGTGGATGCACCGTTGAATGGTTCTACGGTTGTCGGGAAGTTATGTGTCTCAGCTTTCAGTGAGATAACAGTCTTGATATCTTTGATAATGAAATAATCGGAAGTGGAATGATCGGCCGGAGAGAATTGCTCTACTATCGGTCCTTCGGCAAATGCTACATTATCTTTATAAGCAGAAATAATCTTGTTGGGATTTTCAGCAGTAGTTTTCTTGATCATCTGGAACAAGGAAGACTCCATTTCCTGACCATCAATAATGAATGTTCCGCCGAATATCTTATGGCGGCAATGCTCGGAATTGATTTGCGCGAAGCCGAATACTTCGGAATCGGTTAATTTACGTCCCAAATCTTTTTCAACCTTCAGCAAATAGTCCATCTCCTCACGAGAAAGTGCCAGACCTTCTTTTTCATTGTATTCTTCGAGGTTCTCGATGTGAACAATTGGCTGGGGTTTGATGTTGACTGTGAAAATCTCCTGGTTCAATCCCTTATACATACGTTGCAGCATAGGATCGTACTCGGCGTTTTCGTCTTTTACAGGGAAATATTCCTCAATGCGTAAAACACCTGTAAGACCCATGTTCTGAGTGATTTCTACAGCATTTGTACTCCAGGGAGTGATCATTTCCCGACGCGGTCCGATGAAGCAACCTTTCAGGTTCTCTTCGTTCTCTACAGTGGCTTCACCATAAAGCCAGCTTAATTTCTGAATATCCTCAGAAGGCAGTTCCTGGCTGACTTCTGTTGCTATTACACTTTTAGTGGGTGTTCTGAAAAATAGAATCATAGCACTTTTATAGTTGTTTTGTTAATTGAAAACTAGTTCTAATATCAAGGGTCTATTAATAAGGTGCAAAGTTATATAAAAGAGACGGGGTATGAAAGAATTTTGAGTGTAAATATAGGTACTTTCGTAAAAAAGTAGCATCTTTGCAGCATGAATTGGATAGAACAAGTAACCATACTCGATTTATTGGTGAAAGGGCTTATCGTCGGCGTAGTGGTTTCTGCGCCGCTAGGTCCTGTTGGGGTACTTTGTATACAGCGCACACTGAACAAGGGACGATGGTATGGATTTGTTACTGGTCTGGGAGCTGCCCTTAGTGATATAGGCTATGCCTTGATTACAGGTTATGGCATGAGTTTTATGGATGATTTCTTGGCAAAGAACCAAGTATTGTTACAAATTATCGGCAGTATCATGCTGTTCTTTTTCGGTATTTATACTTTTCGTAGTAATCCTGTCCAGTCTATCCGTCCTGTATCCTCTACCCCGGGCAGTTATCTTCATAATTTTGTTACTGCTTTTTTTGTGACTCTCTCCAATCCCCTCATTATATTCCTGTTTATAGGTTTGTTTGCCCGTTTTTCTTTTGTGATGCCGGGCAGTCCCATAGGCTTTCAACTGGTGGGGTATTTGGCTATTGTATTGGGGGCGCTTCTCTGGTGGTTCGGAATTACGTATTTTGTCAATAAAGTACGCACCCGTTTTAATTTACGCGGCATTTGGATTTTGAACCGTGTGATTGGTATTGTAGTGATGCTGATTTCAGTCGCAGGTTTCATTTATACTATTTTAGGAAAAACGATGTACTGACAAAGAAACATATCTTGATGTATCATACGTTGGTTTTTTGATTTTTAATTATTAATTTTAATTTAAAAAGTATGTTCGTTTCCAAGCAGTTGAAAGAAAAGAATATAGCCGAGTATCTTATATATATGTGGCAGATAGAGGATTTAATCCGTGCCAACGGCTGTGATATAGAAAAGATAAAAAGCACCATCATAGCTCCTTATCCGTTAACGGAAGAGCAGAAAGCGGAACTCACTCAATGGTATATGGATTTGATTGAGATGATGCGTCATGAAGGGATTATGGAAAAAGGCCATTTGCAGATTAATAAAAACATTATAACTTGGCTTACCGACCTTCATTTGCAGTTATTGCGTTCCCCTAAGTTTCCTTATTATAATTCTGCTTATTATAAAGTATTGCCCTATATTGTGGAGTTACGCGCTAAAGGTGCGGATAAAGAGGAGCCTGAGCTGGAAACGTGTTTTGAGGCGCTTTATGGTATCTTATTGTTGAAATTGCAAAAGAAAGAAATCAGTGAGGAAACAAGAAAGGCACAAGAAGCAATCTCGACATTGCTGGCTATGTTGTCAAACTACTATATAGAGGATAAAAAAGGAGAATTGGAATTCTAATAAATGAAATAGAAATGAAGAATATATTGGTGACTGGTGCCAACGGTCAATTAGGAAATGAAATGCGTGTGCTATCGGCTGAATACAAGGAATATACTTGTTTTTTTACGGATGTAGCCGAATTGGACATTTGTGATGAGCAGGCAGTGATGACTTTCGTGAAAGAGAATAATATTCATGTCATAGTGAACTGTGCGGCCTATACGGCAGTAGATAAGGCAGAGGATGATATAGAGTTATGTACCAAGCTGAACAAGAACGCTGTGAGCTATCTGGCGAAGGCGGCTGAAGCCAACTGGGGTGAGTTTATTCAGATATCAACGGATTATGTGTTCGATGGCACGAAATATCTTCCTTATAATGAGGGAGATGTTCCTTGTCCCAATTCCGTTTACGGCAAGACCAAACTGGCCGGTGAAACGAATGCATTGGAGTATTGCAAAAAAACAATGATTATCCGTACCGCATGGCTTTATTCTACTTTTGGGAATAATTTTGTAAAAACGATGATCCGTCTGGGAAAGGAAAAGGAAACTTTGGGTGTAGTCTTTGATCAGATTGGTACACCGACATATGCTCGTGATTTGGCACGTGTCATCTTTACAGCCATTTATAAGGGAGTGGTTCCGGGAGTTTATCATTTCAGTGATGAAGGGGTATGCTCCTGGTATGATTTTGCCAAGGCTATCCATCGTATTGCCGGTATCACGACCTGTAAGGTTAGTCCCTTGCATACAAATGAATATCCGGCAAAGGCTCCCCGTCCCCATTATTCCGTATTGGACAAGACCAAGGTTAAAATTACTTATAACATTGAGATTCCTCATTGGGAAGAGAGTCTGGAAGCATGTATCAAAGAATTAAATGCATAATAAAATATGAATAGTGAAATAGAAAGAAGACGGACGTTTGCGATTATAGCACATCCGGATGCCGGTAAGACCTCTCTAACTGAAAAATTGTTACTTTTTGGCGGACAGATACAGGTGGCCGGAGCCGTAAAGAGCAATAAGATAAAGAAGACCGCCACATCCGACTGGATGGACATTGAAAAGCAGCGTGGTATTTCTGTGACCACTTCTGTGATGGAGTTTGATTACAATGATTATAAAATCAATATTTTGGATACTCCGGGCCATCAGGACTTTGCCGAGGATACTTATCGTACTTTGACAGCCGTAGATAGTGTCATTATTGTGGTGGATGGTGCGAAAGGTGTGGAAACGCAGACACGTAAGTTGATGGAGGTATGCCGTATGCGTAATACTCCGGTAATCATATTTGTCAACAAGATGGACCGTGAGGCGAAAGATCCGTTTGATTTGTTGGACGAACTGGAGGAGGAACTTATTATCAATGTACGTCCTCTGACGTGGCCTATTGAAAGCGGTCCCCGTTTCAAAGGTGTGTATAACCTTTATGAACATAAACTGAATCTTTTCCAACCTTCCAAACAGGTGGTAACAGAAAAAGTGGAGGTTGATATCAATACGGAAGAACTAGACAACCAGATCGGTGCTCCTTTGGCTGAAAAATTGCGCGGAGAACTGGAACTGGTTGACGGTGTTTATCCTGAATTCAATGTGGAGGAGTACCTGAAAGGCGAGATGGCTCCTGTATTTTTCGGGTCGGCATTGAATAACTTCGGTGTACAGGAACTGCTGGATACATTTGTGGAAATTGCTCCGAGCCCCCGTCCTACCAAGACAGAAGAACGTGAGGTGGAACCCGATGAACCGAAATTTACCGGATTTGTCTTTAAGATCACAGCTAATATTGATCCTAATCATCGTTCATGTATTGCATTTTGTAAAATTTGTTCGGGAAAATTTTCCCGTAATACTCCCTATTATCATGTACGTCATGACAAGACGATGCGTTTCTCTTCTCCCACTCAGTTTATGGCACAGCGTAAAACAACAGTAGACGAGGCTTGGGCGGGAGATATCATTGGTTTGCCGGATAACGGAACGTTCAAGATCGGTGATACATTGACTGAAGGTGAGAAACTTCATTTCCGTGGAATTCCCAGTTTTTCGCCCGAGATGTTTAAATACATTGAGAATGCTGACCCTATGAAACAGAAACAATTGGCTAAAGGTATTGACCAGTTGATGGATGAGGGTGTGGCACAGTTATTTATCAATCAGTTTAATGGACGTAAGATTATCGGTACGGTAGGGCAGTTGCAGTTTGAAGTGATCCAGTATCGTCTGGAAAATGAATATAATGCAAAATGCCGATGGGAGCCTGTCAGCCTATACAAGGCATGTTGGGTGGAAAGTGATGATCCGGAAGAGCTGGAAGCTTTCAAAAAACGTAAATATCAGTATATGGCCAAGGATCGTGAAGGAAGGGATGTATTCTTGGCTGATAGCAATTATGTACTTCAAATGGCACAAATGGACTTCAAGCATATTAAGTTCCATTTTACCAGTGAGTTTTAATTTTTTGTTGGAGGTGTGTCAAAAATCCCTAAGGGGATGGACACACCTCCTTCTTATTTTCACGAAATATTCTTTTTTACTTTATTCCTCTGGCTTTATAAATTCGTTCTTTAGCGTTATTAATTTGTTGAAACTTCTCTTCTGCCGCTTTTTTCACATCTTCACCCAATGTAGCAACACGGTCAGGGTGATGTTTTAATGCCAGGCGGCGATAGGCTGTACGTACTTCCTCATTGGTGGCAGACGGGTCAATTTCAAGTACTTTGTAAGCTTCTTCCAATGAGTTTCCGCTAAGGTTTAGCATGGATTCCACTTCTTTGGGTGACAGTTCCATGCATTGTGCCACTTCTTTTAATGCTGCTATTTCCTCAGAGCATACGCTTCCGTCACTTTTGGCTATGTTTACCAGAAAGTCCAACAATTGCAACCGTTGTTCGTAAGGCAGGTTCGCGGCAATCTGTGCACCACATTCATGGATGGTATTTTTAAATGCCATCGGATTTTGACGCTCCATCTGTTTGCGCTGTTCAAAAAGATTCAGCAAAATCTGTTCTCCTTGGATGACTGCCTCTTCGCCGAAATTCATTCTTAAGAATTGGCGTACATATTCCATTTCGCTGTGCATGATGCGTCCGTCTGCACGGATGATGTAAGACGCCATAACCAACATGGAGAATAAAAAACTATTCCGCTGGCCTTCATCATAGTTTCCAGCTTCCACCTGTCCTTTTTCGTATGTATTGCCAAAAAGTCCGTTGTTTCCATCCAGCAATGAGCCTAAGGCAAATCCGGCCAAAGCTCCCAGTGGTCCCATAGTCATGAATCCTAGAATACCACCAATCCATTTTCCTGCTCCCATTATTCTTTTAATTTTTTCGTTTTGGATGCAAAAATAAACAATCTTGGATGAAAAAAGTCTCTTTGCCGCATTTTTTACTATCTTTACCAATCAAATTAAAAATACTATGTTTCAGAAACTTGTAGCAATAGAACCTGTCAGTTTGGTTCTGTCAGCAGAAAAAACGTTATATTCTTTTGCAGATGAGGTTGTTATGTACTCTGATATTCCAGCGGGAGATAATGAGATTATTGCTCGGATCGGAGATGCGGATGCTGTATTGTTAAGTTATACATCACAAATAAACCGGTATATTTTAGAGAGATGTCCGAATGTCCGGTATATCGGTATGTGTTGTTCACTATATTCTCCCGAAAGTGCGAATGTGGATATCCGTTATGCTAATGAACGCGGTATTACGGTGACGGGTATTCGTGACTATGGTGACGAAGGGGTAATAGAATATGTAGTCAGCGAACTGGTGCGTTGTCTTCATGGATTTGGTCAGAAGCCGTGGGAAGGGATTCCCCGGGAGATTACCGGCTTGAAAGTGGGTATTGTAGGCTTAGGAAAATCTGGTGGTATGATAGCGGATGCAATGAAGTTTTTTGGTGCGGATATAGCTTATTATGCCCGTAGTGAAAAAAAAGAAGCCGGTGCGAAGGGTTATCGTTTTATGCCTTTGAATGAACTTTTGACATGGAGTGAAGTGGTATGCTGTTGCTTGAATAAGAATACGGTTTTGTTGCATGAGGAGGAGTTCAAGGCACTTGGAAATAGAAAGATACTATTTAACACAGGATTGTCACCTGCGTGGGACGAATCTTCGTTTACCCGATGGTTGGAGGAAGATAATCTTTGTTTTTGTGATACATTAGGAGCATTGGGGAGTACGGCATTGCTTACCCATCCGCATGTGCGTTGTATGCAAGTATCAACCGGCCGTACTCGTCAGGCGTTTGACCGCCTGAGCGAGAAGGTGCTGGCCAATTTGTCAGAATACAATGGGTGAAGTGATATTGAGCAGGGTGTTTACTACAGACCATCCTGCAATCTCTGATGTAGCACTGTACACTTCTACTACTGCGTGTACTTGTTCATTTTTGATTTCCACTTTTTGAGTATCACCTGTAAATCCAGGGGTGGACTGTATGGATACCTGCATATTGTCCGGTCCTACGGAAGCCAATGAGGCTGCGACAGATACATTTACTTTGGTTGGAAAAACATTTATAGCCTCTGTTGCATTGCCGGAAAAGACAATGCATCTTTCCTGCTGCAGCTCTTCCTTGTAAACCGATGTGCCTTTCAAAGCATCAGGTCCTTTTTCATTGAAAAAACGAGCTGTAGCGTTTCCCATCAAAGAGGTGGTTCTTAATACATCAAATCCTCCGATGGCTCCGGATACCAAGTAAACCCGTGTATCGTTTGCCTTGGCTGTTTCTTTGACTTTCTCATAAAAAGAGGTGTCTGCCAAAGCTCCTATGGATAGGGTGATAATGGAAGTTCCGTTTTCCAAGGTAGGTAAGGCCAGTTCTTTCATTGCGGCAGGCGAGGCTGATTCCACTAGATAATCAGGTTTTAACTCCAACAGTTCTTTTAAAGTGTGACAGGCTGCACACATTTTTCCGTGTTGCCTCATTTTATTCGCAATGCGTTCGGCCTTTGATGCTGTACGCGAATATACGCCTACTAACTCATAGTCGGGCAACATTCCTTTGACAACTGCGTTTGTTATAATTTCAGCAAGTCGTCCACATCCTACTATAACTAATTTATTCATAGAACAAAGATAGGTATTTTCATCATATAAACCTATTTTGTGAAAAATGGAATTTATTGTGATATGTTTCTTACTCTATAGGTATGTCTGTCCGAGCTGTTTTTAGTGTGCTTCTTAATCCCCTGTCTGATACATTAAAAAATTATACTTGTAATTTAAAAATAGTATGAGGAAGATTCGTCCTGATCAAGAATATTTTTTAAGAAATAATATTTACGTTTTATATAACAGACAGCATTATTACCTGACAGAATAAATGAAAAGTGATGGTTCAGAGTCGAATGGAAAAATTTCTTGTAAAACCAATATGATTGCATACTTATTCCTTAATACATGTTTTTTAGCATATTTTTGATGAATATTGCCCATTAAATTTGATAAATTTCGCCTTATGCGAGAATGCGGAAAAGTTTATACTTGTATTGAGAAAAAATGAATGATATACTATTAATAAAATGTTGTATTGTCTATGAGGAAATTATTTATTTTAATTCAATATTAGTATGAAAAAAACTTACTTAGATGCTTTAATGAGTATTTTTACACCTATTCCTTTGAATAATGGTTTTTATTTTGTGGATAACAACGGGACGATTGATTGGATTCTGTCGAATATATTCCTTTTAGGGTACGTGCTACCTGTAGAGGGGGTGATGATAGGTATCTTTTTCTATCTTTTATTATCTCATGCCATAGAACATAAAACTCAACTGATGTTCCGTGAAAAGTTCAAACTTGTTATTAATTTGTTCCATTATACACATACGCCTTTGGTGGTGTTACGGAATCAATTGGAAGAAATTGTGGTTGGTAATCTTCCTGAATCTGCTGTTACAAAGTTACAGCAGGCTCTGAAAAATGCCAATCAGGTTATTGATTGCAGCCAGAGTGCTATTTCACTTGGTAAAGCGGATTGGAAAACGATTCCTCGTGCTTCTGTGGTAGAGTTTGAACTTTATACCTATATCATGTCTGTTGTCGGTCTATGCCATCTTTATGCCGATTCGCGTCATGTTCAGTTAAAAGTTACTGCCTGTTCTGATTATATCAGTTGCAGGATCAATGAAACCGTGATGACGGTAGCTCTTCAGCATCTTTTGAACAAAATGATAGATAACACACCTCCTGACGGTTGTATAAATATTATTCTTTCACATTCGGCAAGTTCTTGGGAGTTGCGTATCAGCAATTGTGAAAAAATAAGAAATGGAATTTTAAAGATGATTCCGGCCATGCCTGCCTTCTCTTCCATATATAATTATGGTGACTTATGGACGGTAAAGAAAATAATCCGTTTGCATGGCGGTAAAATAATCGGTTATGGATACGGAAAAGTGGTTACTTACCAGGTTATTATGCCGAAATATTTTCAATCCCAATCCGAGGCAGATACCGGTATGGCGCTATCTGTAAAGAAGCAAAAGGTTTACTTGGAAGAAACCGTATCTACAGCAGAAGGAAAGAGCCGGACTGATAAAAAAGAGAGTAAATCTTGTATTCTGTTGGTTATGGCAGACAAAAAGTATAGTGATTATTTAAGGATGGCTCTTTCGGAGTATTTCAGATGTATTGTTCTGGACGCTCCCGATAGAATAATAAGTGCCTCTGTTCAAAATAACCCTGATGTGATTGTTGTTGACGAAACTGTGAATGGAGTCTATGGAGAGGAACTTTGTTCTAAAGTTAAAGCGGACAAGGCCATAGCGAATATTCCGGTTATTCTTTTAATTAAGTCGGCAGATAATGAAAGCTATTTGTCGCATGTGGGGAGTAAAGCCGACCGGCTGGAATTGCGGAGTGCGAATATTTGGAAATTCCGGACAGACATTACTATGCTTATAGATAATAATTTGGTCAGACAGGAACGGATGAGGCGATTTATAGCCGATACGGTTGCTCCTACACTTCCCGAGAAGATAAGAAAGGACGATGCTTGTCTGAAGTTTATAAATAAAGTCCGGCAGTTGTTGGAACAGAATTTGGCGGAAGAGTCATATACCGTTGATGCGCTTAGTGAAGATATGGGAATGTCCCGCACTGCTTTCTATAATAAGATGAAGAAAATGACAGGACAGGCGCCGGCCGATTATATGTTGACATTCAAAATGGAAAGAGCAAAGAGATTATTGGCCTCTCAGGATTACTCTATCGGAGAAATTGCAACGATGTTGGGCTTTTGTGACAGTCGGTATTTTGCAAAAAGGTTTAAGGAAGCGTGTGGTATATGTCCGTCAAAGTATATCGAAACCATAATAGGCTGATGTGATATGATGCGGATTCTCCATACCTTATTTTATGATAGGCTGTTTTGACATGTTTTCATTGTAGAGGTGGCAAAGTCCCTGAATTTCGATGAAATGGGAAGAAATGAAAATCTACTCGTGAAAAAGAGATGTCTATGACGAATCTAAAATGAAGATTTAAGGTAAATCTAAGGTTGTTTCTTCTTGTTTTTATGAATAGTTTGTTTACTTTGTGCCAGATAAGTAAATATAGAAATCAAATGAAAAACAAACAACTATTATGCGTTTTATTCCCTTTGTTGGTGGCGTGTACCGGGCAACGCCACCAACAGCAGGTATCCAGTGAGTCAATCATAGAAGAAGCGGTGCGGAAGGGAGAAGTTCTGAAAGGGGAGATTGTTCCCATTGATACGGCTCTGTTCCGGTATGCCTATCGTATGCGTGTACAGGGTGACAAGGCGGTGATATTGGATTTGCACAATGCCGATTACTATTATCATGTATTTACTTATCCCGATTTTCAGTATCAGTCTTCTTTTGGAAAGCGTGGGGAAGGTCCGGGTGAGTCCATTTATGCGGCGAATATCCGTTTTGCAGGGCAGGACACGGTGTGGGTGCTTGATGACGGCAAGGGTAGGATGTATCAATATAGCGGTATAGCCGGGGGGAAAACTCCCAAACAGGAAAAGGATATTTTGTTGGATAAGCGCTTGTTCCGTTCCCTTGATTTTGATTTGAAGGATGCCTCTACTGTTGTTATCCCCGATTATTCCGGTGAGAACCGTTTCAGTTGGGCTTCACTCTCTTCCGGCGAATTGCTTCGTAAATCCGAGCAGATACCTGTGTCCGATCCGGAACTGTTGAGAGAAAGTGCGCCTGCTGTGGCTCAAGGCTGGAACAGTTTTGTATCATTCAGTCCTGATAAGAAGATATTGGTTTCTGTCACTCAGTTTGGAGATAGGCTCGATATTTATAGCATGGCTTCACAAAAGCATATAGGAGAATTGGGTGGGGATGGTGAACCCCAATTTAAAGTGAGTCCTGAAGGGTATGGCCTTCCGGCAGGCAGAATCTGCTATTATGATGTGCAGGTGACTGATAACTATATTTATGCCATTTATGACGGGCGCAAATTTAAAGATATTATGAAGTTGGCCGATGCCTATAAGCAGGGGGGCAGGATATTGCGTATATTTACCCATGAAGGCAATGTGGTGAAAACCCTTGTACTTGATCGTCCTATAGCCGGTATTTATGTGGATGAGGCTGCCGGTCTGCTATTCGGTATGGATGTCAATGCTGACGAGCAGATAGTAAAATACTCCACATGCAACCGGCAGTATACTCCCAGCAAACGAAGAATCAGATAGAAAATATATTGAAAATGCTTTTCTGTCGCCTCAACCGTCTTTATCGAGCCATGAGAATTATACGGTATATCGGCAAGGAAAGAAGTTAATACAGTGCAGAAAGCTGTAGTCTCCCCTTCTTCAAGCAAAATGACGGCATCTACAATCCAATTGGAAATCTCGGTATCTTTGGGCTTTAAATAATTGGCAGCCACCATGGTCAGGAACCCTTTCGTTTCCTCTATTGTATAGTTAAACTTATTTGCCAGATCTGCAAATAGCCAATCCTTCAAAAAATTCTTTCCTTCCCTTGAAATAAGTATCCAGGGTACTCACCAGCAGATTCTTTCCAAAACGTCGGGGACGGCTCAGAAAATATGTCGTACTCACAGATACCAACTTATAAATCAAAGCTGTCCTGTCCACATAGACAAAACCATCTTCACGCATCTTGTCAAAGATCTGTATACCAATGGGATATTTCATTATTCCCTTTTTCTTAAACGGATTGTTAATGCGAAGATAAATCGTTATCTTTGCATTAACAATAAAAGTTGGAAAAAAGCTCATTCATCCATTTGAAGAAATAACCAGACGGTATCCTTTTTTAGGTTCTGTTATAATCTGATATTCTGGAAAGTTCTTTATTGAGGATTTAAGGGTGGAAATATGATTATGTATTTTATTGTCGGGCTTGTCCTCTTGCGGCCAAAATACATTCTTTATGTCTTCTTTGGTTAGAAAATGTTCCGGTGCATTGATGAATAGTAACAGCAGATTGAAATCCGCAGGTGCTATGGGACACGGCTGGTCGTTGATATACAATTTCTGACTTTCCAGCTTTAAAACCATCTTTTCAAATCGTGTGCAGTTCTGACTGGCCGGGATATCTTTTTCCAGCGGCTTTTTCAAAAATGACAAAGACACCCATACCAAGACGATGAAATAGGCGATGATGCTCCATAACACTTTTGGAGTAGTATGTTTTACTATTTCTGTCCAATGAATCATAGCCCATGCCTGTACGCCGGCACTTCTTTTTGCATCTATTGTTTGTACAGGGGTGACAAGGGCCGACTGAAAGGAGATTGAATCATTGTCACTAAATGCCTTTTCCTTGTTGTGGCGGTAAATGATTCCCGTCTTTATAGCAGAAATCCCATTCTTTTCCCATCCTTCTTGGAAGATCTTATTGAATTTGTCAGGATTGACAGGGATAATCTTTGTCATCACATACTGGTTGACCGATTGGGTAGCCAGTGACTCATGGATGCTGTCTTCAAAATAAATGGTTTCCATGCTATCACCGCATTCTATTTGAACACCTTTTAACTTTCTGCCTAAAGGACGATAGCTAACAAGTATTTTGTTTAATCGTTCCTGATAATCAATGTTGATCGTTTCACGTAGGCTGTCCTTCATTGTTATCAGAACATTTGTTTTTTCATCTTTAAAAGCAACATAAGATAGTAGGATGAATACAATCCATCCCAATACAATAAAACTTAACTTGAGTAAAGTTGCTAACTTTTTCATGTCTCCTGTTTGTGATACATTGCAAAGGTACATTTTTTTGTGAGAATTAGATTCATAATCCGGAGAGAATATGTGACTTAATAGCATGATTCACATAATTGGAGCTAAATTGTACCTTGATGATTTTTTCGATGAAATGGGTGTTTTTAGAACCTTAAGAAAACTTTAAGATCACCTTAAGCTGAATTTAAGGGGAAAAGTTTGTACGGTTGATAAATGTTCTCTACTTTCACATAAAAATGATAAACAAATGAAAAAAGCAATTATGTTGTTTACCACTGTTATAGTAATGGTGGTAGTGGTTTGGGAAAAGACCTCTGGAAAGGCGGTAGAGAGTAAACTCCTTTTAGATAATGTGGAGGCCTTGGCGGCTGGAGAGTTTGGACGTGATACATGCCTAGGTAGTGGAAATGTTACTTGCAGTACCGGAGAAAAAGTGGAATATGTTCTTAGACCTTTTAGCTTGGATTAGTCAATGAGATACCTTTGTCTATTACTATGCGTACTTGCTCTGTTTTCCTCCTGCAAAGAATCTGAAAAAGATAAAATCGCTCGTTTGGTTGAGGAATGGGAGGGGAAAGAAATTCTCTTTCCTGCCCGTTCCGTCTTTACTATTCAAGGGAAGGATACGGTGAATTTTTCTTTTGTCGATGCAGACTATAAGGTAGTGACATATATCGATTCAGTAGGATGTACCAGTTGCAAGTTACAATTGCCTCGCTGGAAGCAGTTTATGCAGGAAGTGGATTCAACTCTGAACCGTCCTGTTCCCTTTGCGTTCTATTTTCATCCGAAAGATATGAAAGAACTGCGTTATATTACCTGTCGTGATGTATTCACCTATCCTGTTTGTTTCGATGAAATGGATGATTTTAATCAATTGAACCATTTTCCGGGTGAAATGACTTTCCAAACATTTCTATTGGATAAAGATAATAAGGTGGTGGCTATAGGCAATCCAGTTCATAATCCGAAGGTGAAGGAACTTTATCTGAAGGTATTGACAGGTGGTGAAGTTGTAAAAGCGGAAACGCCGATCACGAAAGTCATTCAGGATGTGGAAAGTATAGACTTCGGTTCATTTCCTCAGTTGGAGAAGCAGGAACGCAAGTTCACGTTGACCAATACGGGGCAGCATGTGCTGGTGATATACGATGTTATCACTTCTTGTGGCTGTACTAGGGTAAACTATAGTAAGGAAGGTATCCGTCCGGGAGAAAAAGCGGTGCTGACAGTGATTTATGAAGCCGAAAAGGCTGAACATTTCAGCAAGACGGTTACTATTTATTGCAATGCGGATAATTCTCCACTTCGTTTGAAGATAACGGGAAATGCTGAATAAAGATGAAGTATAAGCTAATGAGAGTAAAAAGCGGATGGAAAGAAATCCTTTTTCTTTGCCGGAATCAGATTCTTTCCACCCTGCGGCTCTCTCCTAAAAGAAAGGAGGTTAAGTCCAATGCAAAAGTAATGTAAAAGATTGGAATGGGCAAGCGGTAGGTTTGCTTTTCCTGAGGTGGAACTTGTTTCCATAAAGAGATTACAATGAAAGTAACAATTCATCAAAAAAATAAAAGACGATGAAAGGAAAAATTTTGAAAGTAACTATAGTTGCTGCATTTGCTTTGATAGCAGGATTTAATGTGTATAACGCTCAGAAATCGGATGTTATGTCTGATTTGGCTTTGGCTAATGTGGAAGCATTAGCCCAGTCTGAAGGTTCTGGTAGCAGTGGTTGTCGATATCGGATGGCTTCACGTTGTGGAGTGGTCGATTCTTCAATGCCTTGGAGACCGGTAATGACTATTTATGAAGATCATTATTTTTAGAAAACATAACGTTTATCGGTTACGAATTATTTTTGTAACCGATAAATCGAAAAATACGGAAAAGTATGAAGAACTATATATATTATTTATTATTACTCGCATTGAGCATATCTTGCACAGCTAATAAAAAAGGAATAGACAAAACAGAAAAACAGACAGATCAACTGGTATATACTCATGTTAGTGGAGAAAACCTGAAAAGTGATTCTACGTTATGGGGTATGAAAATTGATTTTGTAAAAGATGGCCATTTATTTATTCAGGAACTATCTAATGACTTATTGTATGGGGTTTATCGTATAGAAGACGACAGCCTAATAAAAGAAGGCGGGTTCTTAACCAAAGGGGAAGGACCTTTTGAGGTTGTTCATCCTGACTTGTGGGGAAATGAAGATGACTCGGTTTTCTATGTTTCAAACTATGCCGGGATAATAAAAGAAATATATAGCATAAAGATGGCTGACATCTATCATAAAGAGAAATGGAATATTATTCCATTTCCGGATTCTCAAGGATGTCTGTTTTATCCTTCTATTGCTATAATGAATGATAGTATTTGTGTCGTTTCAGGCTCAAAGTTAAGCAGTGTCAATATATTATCTTATGTCAATTTGCAAACTGGGGAAATATCGGATTTAGATTTCCCTTTTCCCGGATTTGTCCTCCCCTCAGATTTTAAGACTGCGGAGCACATGATTTATTGTGATGCACAACTTTTAAAACATCCCAGTCAAAATAAGCTGTTATATGTTTGTCGTTTAGGACGATATGTGAAAATTGTGGAAATAGAGAACAGACAAATTAGCAGACAAATCTCTTTATACTCCATTCTTCCCCAATATGAAGTAGTAAATGGTGACCGAAAAATAAAAGATGATTGTTTGGGTGGAATTGTTGCAAAAGTGACAAATGATCGGATCTATTGCCTTGTTTTACCTTATACAAGAAAAGAAGAAAATGAGCAGCCTTTCTATAAAGGTATGCCGAATTATTTTGCTGATGAACTGGTGGTTTTTGATTGGAATGGAAACATTATCGAGGCCTATAGATTGGATCAGCCTATTTGTAATTTTGGAGTAGATGGGACAAAAAATATCCTATATGGAACGACATTGGATGGAGAAGACTTCGTAGTGAGAAAATATAATTTGACGAATGCTGGATAAATAATATGTCATTTATGACTGTATCATCTAAATGACATATTTTTAAAATTAATGGCTATATGTGCATATTGAAGTATTTGCTTTTTGGTTGTGTTATATGCATCTTTTGTTCTCATGTATTTTTGCATCAGAAACAGTGGGATGTATGCTTGGGATTTTTCAGCAGCAAACAGAAAGGAACTTGAAGCATTATGAACACGACTCTTTAAAATTGGAGGCAGCTAAATTTCTGATACGGAATATGCCTATTGTGTTGTAATGCAACTTCATTTGAAGGTGACGGGGAAAACTGAATAAGGATAAAGTATAAACCAATGAGAGTAAAGACGGATGAAAAGAAAGGAGGTTAAGTCTGATGCAAAAGTAATGTAAAAATCAGAATAAGCAAGCAGGAGTTTGGCTTTTTCTGCGGTGGAGTTCTTTCCGATAAAAGATGAAAACATAAGTGGTTAATCATCTTTAAAACCAGAAACGAGATGAAGAAGAATATTTTGAAAGCAACTTTGGTTGCTGCGTTTGCTTTGATAGCAGGAATGAATGTGTATAACGCTCAGAAGTCGGATGTACTGTCTGATTTGGCTTTGGCTAATGTGGAAGCGTTGGCTAGTGGTAGCGAAGGGGGAGGACTTCCTTGGAAAGGTTATTATTCTAATTGGGATAAGGGTTGTTGTTCGCCAGGAAAATGGAATGATGAATGTTCTGGTTCTTTTTCTCCTTGCTGATACGAAAAATGATATGAAGATACAATACCTTGGACTTTGTAGTAAAAAGATGAAAAAGTATAGTTATATATTCTATTACTTTTTGTTGTTGGTGTCATGCGAAAATACTGATAAACAGAATACGATAGATATTGATTTAAGTAAAACGGATTCATGTATCGCATATTCCATGTTTGTAAAATCGGTAGAGAATCTGGACTTGCACATAACAGACGGTCTACCGATAACTGGTGTCGAACGTTTGTATTTTGATGAAAGTAAAATCTTTGTGAAAGATAGCGGTCGTGAGGGTATTCTTGTATTTGACAAAGGAAGCGGCAATTTATTAAAAAGGGTAAATCCCTTTGGCGAAGGACCAGAAGAAATAAAACGTATTAGTTCATTCTGCTTGGACACTTATCATAAAAAGATATGTATTTTTGATCAGAGTGATATGAAAGTCAAAATGTATGATTTTTCAGGAAAGTATGCCTCTTCTTATCCTACTGATATGTTTTTCATTGACATGGCAAAGCTGGATAAAAATAGTATGACTTACTTTTATCCCATTTACGCAGAAGAACAATTTTATGGCATTTGGTCTTCCGATTCTTTAAATCAATTGAAGAAGCAGGTAAGTTCTCATGTAACGAAGGAATGTATGTTCCATTATTTTCCTATGCTTTATAATATGAATGACACCTGTGTTTATTATTACGACAGGAATTGGGATGAAATATCTGTTGTCACTTCAGACAGTATTCAAACACTATATAGCTTGGGTGTGAAACAACGTATTCCGTTGTTTAAAAAAGGGATAAGGGACATTACTCCTCAGGAGTTGGATGGGTATGCCATTCTTCATAATTTTGCTTGTTCTAATAATTTTATCTTATGTTCTTTCCATACATTTGACAAGAATGATATAAGGAAGAAAAATATAACATGGGTGTTGCTTGATACAAGAACAGGAAAGGTAACGATATCGAAAAAATTGAAAAACGATTTGATGGCTGAAGATGAAATTGAGAATAATTCATTATTTTATATGAATAATTATACTTGGTTGCGAGTAGACGATTCATTCGAAGATTTAATTCGTTTGAAAATATTACAT
>OLAG01000018.1_pt1 | contig 97618 bp, 119 predicted proteins | sample 1607951 | NCBI WGS metagenome assembly OLAG01 (sample SAMN02674699, study PRJEB24791) | human gut metagenome, SKBSTL042 | isolation source: stool | host: Homo sapiens | place: USA | reverse complement strand
CAGGTACGCTGAAATGGGGTATCGCAGGTTAGGTGAGTATAGGTATATTGTCCGGTTAGCTCAATAGGTAGAGCAATACACTGTTAATGTAAAGGTTGGTAGTTCGATTCTATCACCGGGCGCAATGAAGCGGAGATAGTTCAGTTGGAAGAACGTCAGATTCCAAATCTGATTGTCGGGGGTTCGAGTCCTTCTCTTCGCGCATATTGAGATATGGTGTAATGGCAACACAGCAGATTTTGGTTCTGCTATTCAAGGTTCAAATCCTTGTATCTCAACAAATGGCGTATTCGACTAACGGTTAGGTCGTCACCTTTTCACGGTGGAAACCAGAGTTCGATTCTCTGATACGCTACACAAAATGAATAACGTCCGAAGTACAAGGGAAATGCGGTGGTTTCACAGAGATGTCTTGTAGGCCGCATATTGGAAGTATGGGTGAGTGAACGATACCACCTCTTTGCTAAAGAGGCAAGCTGAAAGGCTTCGGAGGTTTGAATCCTTCTGCTTCCGCAAAACGGGTAGTTACCGAAGTGGCAAACGGGATAGACTGTAAATCTATTGGCTTTCGTCTTCATTGGTTCGAGTCCAATACTGCCCACTATTAAATGAAAAATAAGACCAAAGAGTCAGATTGATGCAAAAAGCATTGTCTGACTCTTTTTTTATTCAACATAAACACAAAATAAACACGATGGAACAAGAAAAAATCTTATCCACATTAAGCGAGAAACTTGGAGAAACCAGTTTTTCACCGCAGACATTACAGACGTATGTAGAACTTAATCCCATAGCCGAAGGTTCGGAGCCTGACGAGGCTTATTGGAACAAAGCAGTGGGTTTTCTGAAAGGGATGCAAGGGCAATACAACCACGATGTCGCAACCAAAGTTGAGGACTTTAAGAAAAACTATAAGCCCCAACCGACTCCCCCGACACCTCCAACTCCACCGGTACCACCGAAAAACGATGATGAACTGGAGAAGAAGCTGAAAGAATTGGAAGCACGTTTAGATGCAGAAGACAGCAAAAAGGTTCAAGCTGACCTGCTAAAGAAGGTTACGGCTGCAATGAAGGCCAAGCAAGCGAATGATGATTATGTGTTGAGCAAGACCTTACAAGGGGTAACTTTCGATACCAAGAAAACTGTGGATGAACTGGTTACTGAATTTCTGCCGAAATATGATGCAGAATATAAAGCGTGCAGGGGATATGGCACTGCCCCAAGAACTTCTGACGGTTCAGGTGGAACACAACACAATGCAGCCAGCAGATACTTTGAACGTAAAGGCAAGAAGGAAGGCTGGAAGAAGAATTGAAATTATTAACTCTAAAACAGTAAATGTATGGGAACGATGGGTAACACGTTTGATGTGAACACCATGAAATACGGACATGCCCGTAAAGTGTGGCGTGAAATCCGTCACCGTTATCCGGGCGGTGGTATGGTGAGCAACATTTCCGATTGGGTTGCGGTTGGCAAAATTCCTGCCGGTACAGCTGTGAAGTTTGATCTTTCAGGTAAGACATTCACCGCTTATACGGACGCACAGATCAAGGCGGCTGAATCAGATATTACCACTCTTGGTATTAATGGCTATTTGCAAGAAGATGTTCTTGTAGCCAGTGAAAACACGAAGGCCAGTGGGACAGTAGTCTATGCCGGAGAGATTTATCAGTACATGTTTGACGAAGAAGTGGTTGCTATCCTGCAAAAGATTACTACACTTCCTCAAATTGTATGGGTGCAGTAGAAGAATTTGAAAATAACATTTAAAACACGACAATTGTATGAATACACTTCCTATTGATTTGTACAAGGTTATCGAATATGGGCTTGGTGGGGACACTTGGCAAGAATTTATTGACCGTTACAAGGAGAAGTATGACCTTCTCCAAATTGATGGTTTTGAATTTGAAGCAACCAAGTTGGATTATACTTTCTCCCAGCTTATTACGAGCCTCGGCGTGAAAACGCTGCCAGCTTACGTTGATCCGGAAAGTCCGGGCTATGAAGCTGCATTGGGAGAACTCGAAGGACGGACGGGTAACATCCCGACTCAAAAGAAGTTCTATCGTTTGAACCGTGTGACTGTAAGACAACAATTACAACTGTTGCAACGGGTAGGCATGTCCGCATTGACGGAAGAGATGCAGAATGTATTCTTGGGCTTGCTTGATGAAAGTGCTGACGGTCTTATCGGATCGTATTACAATGCGCTTACTCACCAGCGAATGAGAATTGTTTCCACGGGTAAGTTCACTATTGATACTGATAACAACCCACGTGGCTTGAAAGGTATCACTATTGATTTTAATATCCCTGAAAACCATTATCAAGTATTGACCGGTACAAGCCGTTGGTGGACTAAGGATGAACATATTCCGGCAAATCAAGGCTCTGCCTCTGATCCGATTATGGATATAAAGAACAGAGTGAAAGAGATTCGCCGTAAATATCATTATTTAGGCAAGATCAGGATGGAGCTGGCGCAGGACTTGTGGGATGATTTAATGACTCATACCGCAGTTCTTAAACGTATCGGTCATTCCCTCTATCCGACTGTAACGGATGATAGTACGGTTATTGCCAATGCACAGAATGAAGATGAAGACCGCCTGAAAGCCATTTTCAAAAAACTGGTTAAGGTAGATGAAATCGTACCACGTGACAGCTATGCTTTTGTTGACAAACCCGGTAAGGATGCGGACGGACAGCCTGATCTTATCACTGAACAAGTGGAGAACTTCAAGGCTACCAATATTGCCTTTATACCGGTAGGTCAGATTGGTACAATTCAAGGTGTGGAGCCTTTGACTTTGGGTTATGAGGCAAACAAGGTCGCCTCTTATGACGGTGGACGTTTGAAACTGACACAGAGAGCCAATCCTGAAACTCATTCAATCTATATTGAAAGTGAAGCCGCCCAAATGTGTGTACCGAGAATGCCGCAGTATATGTTTATCTCTACTGTGACCGTGTAAGTCTTAACTTCATGCAAGAATGAGTGAGGAACTTTTTCATACGGAAGATATGACCATTGAGGACTTTTTGAGTGGCGCAACCGCTTATGAAATAGCGGATAACGCCCTCAAAAGGGTTCTTGTCAAGCGGAAAATCGCTTTTGGAACAATGGTAAGTGAACTGACTGAAAGACAGCTTGATCTTGCCACTGCCGATATTTACATGTGGTGTGCAAGCACTCCAAGCAGTAAGAATGATACCGAAGACAGTGACGGGGGATGGAAACATAAGGAAGGGGGTTGGCAGACCAGTGCATACGACAAGCGACAACTACGTGAAATGGCGAAAGAACTGTATGAAAAATGGGATGAAGAAGTTGTAAAGGGTAGTAAAATCAGAATTGTCAATTTTTGAGTATGAAAGTGAACAATCCACGGCATCCGCACAAATGTACTGTTTACCGAATTATAGGTGAGGATTCTTTCAGTGATGGTAAGAAAATGATCTTATATGAAGGTATATGCCGAAAGGAAGGTAGTACAAATTTGAGAACATTCAAAACTAATAATGTGATAAAAAGCGATTATCTGTTGAGCCTTCCCGGAATTGTTGAAGGAATATTGGCCGGTGATTTAATAGATGTTACGGACAGACAAGGCACTTTCACTCAATGTATGGTTACTGATAGCTATGCTGGAAATTTGGGAACAACTGTGTATTTCAATCTTGCAAAGAATTAACCTATGGATAACCGGAGTAATGACATATTGTTTGACGAAGGAATGAAAAAAGCAAAGGAACTTGTTTCAGGATATATCTTTGATGTCTTGATTAAATGTTGTGAAGACCTTATCCAAGATGCACTTGATAATAAGTCCGGCTTTCGGAATCTTACGGGTAATACAATAACCAGTTATGCGTGCGGATTATTCATGGACGGTAGATTTTCCTATTTCGTTTGTAGTGGTGATTCAATGAAACAGCCGGTGAGAGTGAAGCTGACTAAAGGTGAAACATTTGTAGGTGTCAGTTATGATAATCAGAGCAGACGTTTTACCGGAACGGTGGAAACTGATAAGGGGTATGGTGAAGCATTCTCCTTTGATTTCTTGAAAAAATATAAGTCAGAATCACGTAAAGGGTTTGAGATAGTAATGTGTACGGGTACTGAATATTCAACCTATTTGGAGAATGTGCTGAATGCAGATGTTCTGACCGGAACATTTCAAAGGGCACAAAACACATTGTTCAAGAACTTTAAACCAATGAGATAATGGGACGGATAGTTTATAGACGTATGGATATATTAAAACAAATCGCTGATGCAGTAACCGGCGTTGGTGAAAAAGTTTTTATAACGGATCGTCCGGCTGCTGAACAAAAGGCAATGAAGGACTTTGTTGTTATCCGATTGCCACAAACTATCCAAGATAAAGGAAGTACCTACCAAGACACTTACTGTCAGATTAACGTTTTTGCGCATGATCGCTCAAATGGTATTGAGAATACAGTCCGTTTAGATGAAATGCAAATGGAAGTGGTTTCAAAATTTCCAATAGTGACGGAATTGTTTTCAGCTGTAAGTCCACGATTACTTCCCGGAGGAAATGACGGACTCGGTTTTCACTCCTTGATAATACAAGCGAAGCTAATAATAAACAAATGACACAAATTAAAAAAATACGATTATGGCAGAAATTTCTATTACCACCAAACTGGAAGCGTTAAAGACGCTCTTTAACCAAATGAAGGAGGTTTATTATGTGGCCGCAGCCAATAGTGACCTTGCAAATTTGACAGCTTTTGACATGGAGCTGCCGGTACTCTCCGATGGAGTAACATTTGATACTGGAGCTGCCGACGTTTCTAAGATAAAATTGACAACCGGTGCCACTTGGACTTCTGTTGCTAATGCCGGAGATTCTGATATTCAGTTTCAAGTGCCTTCCGTGGCAGGAAAGATCAATGACTTGTTAATGAACAAGAAAACAGAAACAGTGACTATGACTGCTACGATTGATGGTGAAACTTATGAAGGCGAAGGTTACAATATTGAACCTAAGAAAGTAACCGGAGGACTTTTCATGCGTAGTGAAGACCGTCAAACAGCCTTGTTCTTACCGAATATCGAGGGTTACAGTAACCTTGTCAGCGAGCAGGACAAACCGGGATACTTTAACATATCTGTTTCTCCGTTGAATGATGATAAAGGTGCCTCTATCTACATTTTACGTAAAAAAGCATCTGAATAAAAAGCTTAGAATACAACACTTTGCAAAATTCATATCAGCGAAAAGGTGGTGAGCTACTTGATACCGGCCACCACCTTTTTTCGTATAAAACACAATAAAGTATGACAAAAGAAAATAATATAACACTTCCTAAACCGGAGGATGAAAAATTATTGAATAATGTGATGGAAGACAGTGTGGATTATGTGGAAGTTCGGGGAAAGAAATATGGTATTTCGTGGCTGAAAAGAGGGACTATACGCAAATTCACCAGTACCATGCAGAAATCAGGAAATGATGATAAGATCAGTTGCCAATGTGCAGCCGCTATCATTTTGAATGGGTATTGGAAGATTAAGTTCTTCTATCCTTTTTTGTGGCGTTGGTTCTTTTATATCAAACAATATGGAGACCATGAACTGATGAAGGTTATAGCTGTCGGCAAAAAAAAAATTCCAGTGGAAGATTACTTGACAGCTACCATATATCTGACCGCGATGAAGGACACGATGATGACAATGACAAAAGAGGAAGCAGAGCATATCCTTCACGAACCAGCTACGGACAAACGTGGGAAATAGGCAAATCCTATCCGTGGTTGACAGAGCCTTTGAGACTATTGGGGATTCCAATAAGTAAGCCTTTGTTTGGTATTTATTGGGTTCTTACAAATGCCCAAATAGAACTGTTGGCAATGGATGTGTCTATTGTGGTTACAGATTATGACAAGGACAGTAAGGAAAAGGAACACGATACAAAGAACTTCAAATCCCCTTCCGTAAGCGAAATAGAGGATGCCGCTAAACGCTGGAAAGACAAATACGGTGATGGAGAAACGGTAATTAACATCAATGATTATAAGTAGCACAAACACAATAATATATGGCTGATCTCGGTAATTTATATTTTGATATACTGTTCCGTGATAAGACAGCGGAACAACGTAAAAAATTGAAAGCGGAAATCACCAAAGACTTGCAGGCAAAACTTGATGTGAGTTTTGACAAGAAGAAGTTGGTTGGTGATATGAAGACTTTGCTTCAAAGTGAGAAGTTTAAGATTAACGTGGTAGTGGATAAGGCCAGTACCACACAAGCCGTCCGTGCAGCTTTGCAAGCCGCCGGTTTGAATACAAACTTTACAGCAAGTGATCTACGAGCCGCTAAAGCCGCAGCCATCCAAACCAAAGCGGAGGCTTCTGCCGCAGCCGCACGTGAGCTTGCGCGACAAAGAGCCGCACGTGCCGCCAAAGCGGAACTGGATTTGGCTAATGCCCGTGAGAGATCAGCCAATGCAGCAAGACGACACATGACAGCCACTCTCAATATGAATGGAGCAATGAACAGTCAGTTGAGTATTGTCGGACAGCTTAGAAATGAATTTTTAGGGTTATACTCTATTTATGCGGCACAAAATTTCTTGCGTGCGGTGGTTGATATTGGTGGTGAGTTGGAAAATCAGAAAATAGCAATGGCCTCTATCCTGCAAGATGAAGGCAAAGCTACAACCATATTCAATCAGATTAAGAAACTGGCTGTTGCTTCTCCGTTCGGGGTTATGGATTTGAATCAGTATGCCAAGCAACTTTCCGCATATTCTATACCATACAATGAATTGTATGATACCATGAAAAGACTGGCTGATATATCAGCCGGTGTCGGTGTTGATATGGGGCGTATCATATTGGCTTACGGTCAGATAAAGGCTGCTAAATTTTTGAAGGGTACGGAATTAAGACAATTAACGGAAGCGAACATTCCTATGGTGGATAAACTGGCCGAGCGATTCAGCAAGTTGGAAGGCCGCATTGTCAGTGCCGGTGAAGTGCTTGATATGATCTCGAAAAAGAAGGTTACGTTTGAGGATGTAAAAGATGTTCTTTGGGAACTTACGGATGATGGTGGCATGTTTAATAACATGCAGGAAGTTCTTTCAGAATCAGTTAAGTCCAAATGGAAGAACTTGGCTGATGCGATTGACATTATGCTTGGTGATATTGCGGAGTCAATGGGTAGTACATTGAAATGGACTGCCGAAAGCCTTACCACCCTTGCACAAAATTGGAAAGAAGTTGTACCGGCTATCGAAGCTGCCGTTGGAGCCTTTGGAGTATATAAGGTAGCTACATTTGGCGCAAACCGCTTGATTGGGAATGAAAGTGCGGCTCTTATAAAAAGTACGCTTGCTGCCAAGCAAAAGGCAGCAGCCAATCTTGTTGTCGCATCCAGTTATCGTACACTTACTAATGCGGAAAAAGGACTTATAGCTTCAAGTAATACTATGACAACCGCAGATTGGAAAGCGTTGGCAAGTAGTGGAGCTTTAACTAAGGAGTATGCCTTGCGGTTAATGGCACTTGGAAAATTGAAATCAGGACAAGCCGGTCATATTGTGCAGCTACTTGGTATATCTCGTGCTGAAATGTCGGCTGCACTTTCAACAAGTAAATGGCGTGTAGCCATGATCTCATTGGGTTATGGTATAAAACAAGTAGGAGTTGCATTAAAAGGTTTGCTTTTTAATCCATACATGCTTTTGTTTACTGGGCTTACTGCTATTGCTGAATTATGGTATAAGTCCGGGCAAAAGGCTGACGAGATGAACGAGCGTATTTCCGAGTTGACAACAAGAGCACAAGACGGTTTCAAGAACCTAACGAAAGAAGCTCAAAAATTTGCTGATGTTGATCCTTTTAAGGCGAATGATGCCTCACTGATTTCTTCCATTGAAGAAATGAAAACAGCATTAAAGGATTATTCCCCGGTTTGGGCAGACACTTTTAATGAAACGTTTAAGACTGATGATGAAGGAAATACAGTTAAAAGTCTTGCAGAACAATATATATTGCTTCGGAATGCTTTGAATGATACAAAAGAGGCTTATAGACTGCTTAATGACATAAAAGGTACGTCTGAACATGCCAATGAAGCGACTGACGGTTATTTTGATGACAGCTTTCTTGGAAATATCAATGACTACATCAAAGCGGAGGAACGGGTAAATAAGATTATTGGTCGCATGTCAGGCAGCTATATCGAGTATTCTACCGCCATGCAGAAAGTTATAACCAAACATGATGATTTTGCTAAAGCAGCTTCGGGTAAACCGTTGAAAGAGCAGCTTTCCATTCTCAAAGAATACCCTAAAGCGTTGGCCAGCCTGAATAATGAGTTGCCTTTCACTGGAGGATATAGAGATGATATTTTTCAATTGCGGAAAGCGTGGAAAAATTCTAAGCGTATTTATATGGAAGATGTATTGCCGGATATGAAGGACTTCCTATCTGGGTACAAGTCGAGACTGGAAGCTGCCGGCTGGGATTTGGACAATTTGAGTGATGCGCAGAAAATAGCTATCGGTTTGGATATAAGTTCTTTCTTTGATACGTTCGAGAAGATGCCGAAATATATGCGAGACTTCTTTAACGAGAAGACTCTTGAAGAAGAGTTTAATATCAAGATTAATGCTGAATATACAGAAACCAGTCAAAGTTTTTCTGATTTGCAGAAAAAGTTCAATGAAGCTACAGATGGGCAATTTGAAGCCCAAATAAAGGTTTCCACAGATTCAGAGAAAATCATTGAAGGAATACAAAAAGCGTACAAGGAAGCGAAAGAGACAACAAATCAATTGAAGCCGATATTGATTAAGGCTGGAATAGATTTATCAGGTATTGGAACCATTGACTTATCAAAGATTCCTGATTGGCAGAAGCAAATTGTATCAGATTATAAAAAGGCTTTCGACATAATGCAAGCCGGCGAGAAAGGAGCCAAAGAAATCGGTTTTTCTCTCACTGATCCAAGTAAGGATAAGAGCAAAAAGGATGCCTTCGCCGAAAGATTGAAAGAACGGGTAAACTTACTAAAGGAGGCATATTCTGAATATAAGAAGTGGATTGACATTGTTGGAAAGAGAGAAGCTGCCAATAAGGTTAAAGGATCGGGTATTTTTGACTCCTTATTCAAAGGTAAAGAACCTGTGAATATTGGCAATTATCGGGATGAATTGAATAAGATTCTTAACCAGCTTGACGATAAGACCAAAGAGCGTAGAGAATTGAAAGTTTCTATACGGAAAGTCCTTTTGGATATTGATGCCAATGCTATGAAAGAAGCTTCGGATAAGGTTACAAAAGAACTTGAAAGGTACGTATCTGATGTTTCAAAGAAATGGGATATATACAAACAACTTATCAATGCCGGGGCAAGTAAGAAGGATGCTTCAACTTATGCTTTTGGTTTTTTGACTGATTATGAGAATGAAGCGCAATATTTAATAGATACAGTACAAAAGAAACTCAAAGAAAAAGGTGTTGATCTTCCATTCACTTTGAGTGACGATGAAGCAAAAAGTATATTAGGAGGTAAAGACAGCCCATTATATAAGCAATTTTTTAAGGTGTGGAAGGATGCTAAAGAGGCATTTGAGAAAGATAAGGTAAGTATTGCACTTGATGATACAAAGGTTATTGCCAATGCAAGATCAACGATAGAAAAGATACGAATATTAAGTGAACAGTACGCATCAAAGACTGGATTAAATGTTGGAAAAAATGGGGAGTTGGTTGGTGATACGTCAGGTCTAAACAATGTTCAGAAGGCTTACCTTGATGAATATAATAAGAAGCTGATTGAATTAAAATCGACCTTATTACAATTGTTACCTGAATGGGAGAAAATATTTGGAGATAAAGAGCAACGTTCATTCTCTGATTTGAAAGAGGCTGAACGTATCGCAAGGGAAATCAAGAATAATGCAAAGGTTTCCTATGATAGCGATGGAAGGCCTAATGGATTTACTTCTTTTTTCACGAAAGATGATGGTAGTATTGAAAATGTTAAGGGGGCTTATTCTTTGTTGGATAAATTGATAAAAGCTATCCCCCAGTTGCAAGATGCACAGTTGGCTGTAAATCCATTCAAAACCTTAGCGAAGAATGTAAAAGAACTTTTTACTTCTGAAAAAGACAGCGACAAACTGGAAAAGAAAATCGGACGGTTGGGAGAAAGTGCCGCTGAAAGTGCTGATCTTGTCGGCAATTTTGCAGGGCAAATGTCCTCCATGTTCGATGCTTTGGGCAATGAGGGCATGGCCGACACGATGGGCAATGTGCAGGATGCCATGTCTTCTATAAGCAATATCGGGCAGGGATTTGCCAAAGGTGGAATAGTTGGTGGTATTGCTGCCGCTGCCGGTGAAGCTGTAAACTGGATTGGGAAGATAGCACAAGCGCATGATAAGAAACTCGATAAGGCTATTGAAAAGAGTAAACTTCGTGCTCAACAGTTGCAATATATATACGAACAAATTGACGGTATTCTTGAACGTTTCTTGGGCAGTGGCACGGAACTAAAACTTGTAGATGCAGAAAATGACCGTACCCGGTTGAATCAATTAAATAATCAGATTGAGGCAATACGCAATAAGGGAAAGATCAACATCTTCGATTTGATGTCTTTGCAGAAATATAAGCAGGAGGCGGAAAAACTTCAAAAACGTGTTTCGGCATACGATGAAGGTGGTGCATACGGGTATCAACGTGCCTTGATGCAAGAACAACTTTCAGAGTTGGAGAAACAACGGCAAGCTGAAATTGATAAAAAGAAGACGGATGATAGCAAGGTAGCTGATTATGAGAATCAGATTGCGGAGATGAAACAGCAAATAAAGGATTTTGCCGAGGAAACGGCTGAATCTCTCTATGGTATTAATTTGAAAGACTGGGCTTCGCAGTTGGGAGATGCCTTGTATGAGGCATGGCAGAAAGGCGAGGATGGTGCCGAAGCTTTCAAAAATAAGGTTGCCGACATTATGGGTGATGTTATGAACTCCATTCTCAAAATAAGTATTTTGGAACCGGCCATGCAACAGCTTCAGAAGATGCTTTTCGGTGAGGATGGAATGAGTGGTTATTTCGGCAAGGATTTTTCCCTTGACGAAAGGGAGTTGGAAAGTATTGCGGACTATCTAATGGGGGTGAGTGAGAAAACCGATGATTACTATTCCATGCTTGACAAGCTGAACAACTATATGGAAAAGAAATATGGTATCAGCATGAAAGAAGAGGAAGAAGAAAATGGAAGTGGGTTATCTAAAGGCATACAGAATGTTACTGAAAATACCGCTAACCTTTTGGCTTCTTATATAAATGCAATCCGGGCTGATGTGAGTGTCAAACGGGAGTATGTACGCAGATTGGTTGAAGAATTGTTCCCGGCCTATAATGTAATAGCACAAGCACAATTGCGACAACTGACAATGATACAGATAAATACAGCAAAGAATGTGGAATTTGTGGAAGAGATCAGAGATATACTGCATAGGAATATAAACGGTGTAAACAAATTTAATGTATGATTATGAATAGATTGAATAGTGAATTGAGAGGTCATGCCGTATCGTATGGCCTCTGCACACAATGGCAAGGTGACTGGCAAAACAATAAAAGCCAGCAAGAACTAATTGAAATGTATATACGAGGCATTGATTTTTGTATTGAGCACGATTATCCGACAGTGGAATATATAAAAGGTAATTTTGACCGGAGTCTGCTTCATCAAAACCATATTTTTGTTGATGAACCAGTGACCGGAGGTGACAACGGTGTATATGTGCTGAACGGTAAATGTTCAGGCAAATTTTCTTTCAGCAAATTTGCAGCCGCTACTCTCCATTTGCGGCATGATAGTGAATTGACTCTTGAAGTGGAGGATTGTGCCAAAGTTTTTGTGAGTGTATATGATCGGGCTATACTACATGTAAGGCAAAGCGATATGGCTAAAGTTTATGTATATGTTCATGGCAAAAACTGTAAAGTTGAAGCCGATGGCAATGTCATGGTAAGATATAAAATGAATGTGGACTAACGCATGTTCTGCAATATCTTTATTTACAGCCTTTTATATTTGAAAATTATTTGAACGGTATCATAAATGACAACCAACATCTCGTCACAATACGGTAGATACGCGCATTATTTATATTGTGTCTAAATTTTAGAGTAAATGTAACTGTTTTTATTTACCGATTCTTACCGTTTGTTACTGATGTTTACCGAATTTATTTTCTTGATTTTTAGTCTGTTGTATGGTGAAAATATCGTTTTTATATTTGTGTCGGAAACAATGCTGTTAGGTTCATTTTGTGGTTGTCATGAACTGGAGTAAAATATTATAGGGCATTCTCTTTGAGGCAGGCAACCACATTAGGCTTCATCGAGATTTGCCCTTTCTCTTTATTATTATGTCAAGCGTGACTATTATATTAAGGAGGGTTCAGTAGGTACGAGTAATGGCGTATTGGGGTTCGATTCCCTGCCTACTACAAGATCGGACAAAATAATTCCCCAAAAGCGGAGATGTCCGAGCCGCTGATGGGGAAAACATTAACTTTATAGTGCAAAGATATGGAAAATTTTAATCAGTTAATACCTATTGATGAGGGAAAAGGTAAAAAAAGAACAATGACCTCCTTGCAGATTGCAGAAATTACGGGCAAAACTCATTCAAATGTAATGCGATATATTCGCAATATCCTTGAACAACTGGAAGATAGACGACAATTCAGTTTTGAATTATCATCAAGACCTCAACCTATGCCAAACGGCGGAAGCAAAGAAGTGTCTTGTTACATTCTCACCAAAAAGGATTGCCTTCTTCTCGCAAGTGGTTATGATGCAAATTTACGAGCCAAAATTATTAATCGTTGGGAAGAACTTGAAGAAAACAAGCGTGAACTTTCCCGTAAAAGGGAGAAATCTTTGTTAAGTAAAATCTAAATTTATAATATGAAAACAAATCAAGAAATGGTGCGATACATTGATAGTTTTTCTGTGGTTCAGCGCACGAGTGATGGTTATTTTGATGGAACTGAATTGCTTCGGCAGTGGAATAATGTAGAAGGGAATCCGAGAAGGCAAATGAGTAAATTCTTAGAATCTGATAATACATCAGAGTTTTTGAAAGCTCTTGCAGAGGATGAAAGCCATAGAGCAAAAATGCTCATTGGTGAAAATCAACTACTTATAAAAGTTAAGGGTAGAAATACGAAAGAAGGCAAAACACCCGATAAAGTTTGGATGAATCCGCTTCTGTTTATCAAATTTGCTATGTGGATAAATCCGGCTTTTGAAGTCAAAGTGTTACGGTTTGTGTATGATGAAATGATTCGCTATCGAAACGATGCCGGGGATGCTTACAAAGAACTTGGCTCTGCCGTTCAGAAGATAGTTCCTAAAGAGTTTATGCCGAAAGCAATGCAAAAGGTTGGGGAAGCATTGAATTGGGTTGTGTTTAACTCACATGAGAAAATGCTTCGCAACAAGCAGGGTGATGAAAGCAAACAACGCGAACTGTGGCAGCTTGAAAAGAAGGTGGCTGATTTAATCAACGAGGGATTCATTACCAACTTCGATAATTTAATATCATACCTTAGAAAACAATATTCAAAAAGGAACTATCCTGCCGTGTTCCAATTACAGCAAGAAAATACAAATTTTATCCACTATAAATAATAAATCAATATGGAATTAGTAGAATTTATGAGCAACAAAGAATGCGTTGTAGAAACATTCAAAGTAAATGGTCTTATTGCAAAAGACAATACGGTAACAGAGAAAGGTTTAATGGCTATACAGTTCTATTTAGATATGATAGAGCAAAAGAAGCCAGAATTAGAAAATTGTCAAACGGCTTATATGTCATGTAGTGAGGTGGAGGAATGGGAAAAGAAAAACGCTGCGGCTTCGGTAAGTTTTGACAGCGGAGGGGTAGTCGAGTTTCTCCCGATAGAAATGTTCTCAAAAGATGCTAAAATAGAAAAGGGAGGTGGCATAAAAGGTATGCTTATTTCAATGTGCGATTGCGCATGTGAAGATGAAATATCCGAAATAGTATCTTCAAATGATGAAATTCGTAAATTGAGAGATGCGCTTAACAAATATCTCGAAAGCTGAATACTTTTGGCTAAGAGTGGCAAAATGCACAAAATAAAATTGGGCTGACTTTGGAGCCAGCTTAATTATAATTTATACGCGAAAACATTAGCCGGATTATGTTAGCTCAATATTTAATGGTAGTCAGCGTTAAAAGATGTACTAATATCTTTATATTTAGAATATAATTCGATTTTATAAATATTATATGTTCCACGACCATTAAGTATAGACTTATCTACACTTTTATTTGCGGATTTAAATATAAAATAATAATTACCATAAGGGATTGTAGTTTTATATTTTCCCGTATTGTCAATCGTACAACTATATTTTACTTTATTTGATTTGAGAATATCAACCAAACATATAGCTAATTCACCTTCTCTCCTAATTTGTTCTTCAGCGGAAATGTAAAAGTCATATTCTTTTAATTTGGCTATTGCTTGTTCTTGCCCAACAAGTTCTTTCCATTTGATGTATTGTAACAAAGATTCATACCCCATTTGTATAGAGTCATTTTTTAATTCGATATCTTGTTTGAAATATTTACATGGTATAATATATAATTTTGCACCAATATCGGCTTTCGTACCTGAACCATTGTCGTAAGTTACAAGCCCATTTACAGATGAATAACTAATCTGTTTGTTCTGCGAATAGGAAGTAAAACACATAATAGTATAAAGCAAAAAGAATAATATATTTTTTTTCATTTCTTATATAATTTATTTAATAAATATTTTATGTCATTCTTGAATCTTTTTATATTAAAATGATTTTCGGGAAAATCGACATAGAAGAAAAATAACAATGTTGAAAATGGTAGTATGATTACATAAAATATAATCCAATGCCATTCAGTAACACTAAAGCAAATCAGCAGAATCACTACTATCCAAACTAAAACTCCTAACATATAATAACCTCTTTTATAATTAAATACAAAAGTATTAATAATTAAAATTATGACAGATGATATTTTTTATGTTTTTCAACATACATGTGGAACTAAAGCGAAGTTTGAGTATGATAATCTACTAAAAAATATTTTTATGGTGTTATTTTCTATGATAATATAGAAAATACAACTATATTTGCGTTGAAATAAGATTAAAGTATAAGGCCATAGAGCTTGTTGTGGAGACTAAATATCTCTGCGGCAAGCTCTTTTTTTATATGTGTATATGAACGAACCGTATTCTATTTTGATGCAGAAAACTACCGAGAATGCTCCGGTCAAAGACAGCTTGGCGCATTTTGGGATTGTATGCACTGAATTTCCGTTCAAACCGGGTGGGGAAACGAAAGACTTACCAAAACGGGATTGGCCGGAAGAAGACGGTGAAGATACTTACATACCCGATAAGCTACCATTAAAAGCATACGACTTGGAGGCCGAAATGTGCTATAAAGGGGATTTAGGTACTGCATACGATAAAATCATGGCCTTTCAAAACTATCTAACGGGGGGGAATGGTGATGGTGCTACCTTGAAAATATATAACTCGCACACGGGTATCGGGCGGCAAGGACTTTACTTGCTGGAGGTTGGAGATTTTGAATTTAACAAGTCCAATATGGATGAAGTCTTGACCTTCCCGGTAAAGTTCAGAGTGACTGATCCTCGAACTCAAATAATCCCCTCGTATAGTGTTGCAGAACCGACAAAGATAGTTTCATTGGTTGAAAAAGTATAGCTGTATGGCATGGAAAGTTTATGATAAAACTGGCAATACGGTACGTTGTATGCTGAAAAGTTTGGAGTATAATGGTACATGGATGGGTGCATGTTTTGTGACAAGCACTCTGAAAAGTGCCGTGCCCATTCCTTTTGAGATAGGTGACTATGTTATGTACCGTGGCGAGAAGTTTGAAATAAACTATGATCCTACGGCATTAAAAAAGGCGGCAAGAAAAACTTCGGGAGAAGCGTTTGTCTATGATAACGTAAAGTTCAACTGGCCGGGAGATGAATTGACGCGATGTGATTTTCTTGATTATGTGAAAAGTGATAATCAGATACACTTCACTTCTTTGCCTAAGTTCAGTTTCTTCGCTTCGTCTATACAAGATTTGGCAGACCGTGTTCAAGTAAATCTTGACCGTATATATACCGGAGCACAAAAATGGACGGTTGTCGTACACCCTGAATATGTGAGCACTACCAATGTAAACATTGATGTGAACAATATAAAGGTATGGGGTGCGTTGGAATTGTTCAATTCAAAATTTGGTGCGAACTTCGTTATTCGTGGACGGACAATAACAATCGGTACTGCCGGTATTGCTGTGGGCAATATTTTCAAGTATGGGCGTGGAAATGGTCTGTACGAAATTCAACGTACAGCCGATGCAGATCAACAGATTATTACCCGATTACGTGCATACGGTAGTACAAGAAATATGCCTAACCGGTATTATAATAAGCTCTCAAACAGTTCCCTTACCAATTATTTGCCGAATAACATGGCCGTGGAAAATCTGATGTTACCTGATTTTCCTAAGACAACGCTTGATCCATATATTGACAGCAAGAATATTGCTGTGCTTGGCATTCGGGAAGGGAGTGTTTATTTTGACGGTACCGGTGATTTGGAGGAAATATGTCCTTCAATGGAAGGTATGACCGCCGAACAGTTGAAAGATGCAGGTATTTATGTATCGTTGGATGCCGGGGATAATGGTAATCTTGACGAAGTGGCTGATGCTGAACAACTGACAGATGATGGTACAATGGATAGCCTGAAAGAAGGTGAAGATGTCCCACCTTTTACAATATCGCTAAAAGATGTTGGTTTCAATATAAACGATTACCTGACTTCTGAAACAGCCACCATTAGCATGAAAAACGGCATGTGTGGTGGCCGGGATTTTGAAATAACCAAATGTGAGAAGAAGGGCAATAAATATGTGCTGACTTGTAACCGTGTATATGATGAAAGTCTGAAATTATATTTCCCATACAAGGATTACAATATAAAGTCCGGTGACAAGTTTGTCCTGCTTTATATTGGTATGCCGGACGTTTATATTCAGGCAGCTTCACAACGGTTACTTGTTACCGCGAAAAAATATCTTGAAAAGAATGACTATGTGCGCTATTCGTATGAGCCGAAGGTGGATGATATATTCATGGCACGCCAACATGATGAAGCTGTTGCAAGGGGGGAAGCAAGCATACATGATACTTTGAAAGAAGGGGACTTAATGCTATTCACTGATAGTGATCTTGGTATTGAAGGTAGCATCATTATTGATACCCTTATTATTAAAGAGGGAGAAGATATGATACCGAAGTACACTATGACACTTCGGGAGGAAAAAGCTGTTGGATCGCTTGAAAAAATCCAAAATCAGATAGATTCTATTGCAGGTGGTGGGCAGGGAACCGGTGGCTTGAATACCCAACAGATACAGTCTATCATCCGTTCACTGGGCAATCAGCTTTTTCTTTCGCGCACCCATAATGATACGGCAGCCGGACTTATCAGCTTCTTAGCCGGTGCCATCTTTGGTGCAAGTGGTTTTGCAGAGGGGTTAACCGGCTTTGGGGCGAAAATAGACAGTATGGGACGTGGGTACATGGAAAGCCTCACATTACGCAGGTTTTTAGAGGTGCCGGAATTGCGTTTCAACCGTGCTGAAATTGTACTTGGTGACAAATGGCGTTCTCCCGGTGCTGGAATTATAGAGAGTGTTGAGCCTGATTATGATGCTGATGGTAACTTGCTACGTTCCGGGACAATAAGTTTGAAATTACAAGACGGTGAAATAGGTGCTGTGGCTGTGGATGATATTTGCATGGGGTATTTCCATGACTATGAAACGCCGGGGAATAATGCGGTATCTGATATAGATGATAGCCGTGGCAACCGTATGTTTGCCGGTTTCTGTACAATCTATTTTCGTATTACAGAAATATTGGATGCCGGGACAAACAAACGGTTCCGCTATGTGCTTCGTGGTGTTTCTGACCGTTGGCAATATTCTTTCCATCCGTGTGAGGCTTTGCATTTTGTCGCTTATGGCAATTTTACAAACAAAGAACGCCAGACTTCCGCTTATGAGACAAGGACATACCGCCGTTTCTTGGTGGGTGTAAATGACTGGGAGTTTACAAAGAGCATGATCGCAATGCAGGATGGAGATTTGAGCAATCTCAACATCTTTGGATTGAATATGACCGGTTATTCAGCTTATCTGAATAACATTTATATGACCGGCACAATCGAGCAGTTACAGATAGATGCACCGGTACGCATTGAGATTGATACGCAGGGTGATAATTTCCTTGCTTATGGTGAATCAATGGAAATTACCTGCAAGGTCTTCAAAGGTTGGGAGGATATTACTGACACAGTTAGACAATGGACTATCCGAAGGGATAGTGGAGATACTGCCGATGATGAGGCTTGGAATATCAAGCATAAAGATTTCAACGGTTCAATAACGATATATAACACAAAGGAAATTAGTGATTTAGGAAATAATTCAGTAACGATAGCAAGTACCTTGTTTACCATAACGGCAACGAACGATGTTGCATCAGTAGAAGCAATTGTGACAATATGATAGAGAGTGAAAAGAAAAGAATCAGGAAAGAGTTTCAACCGCTTACCATTGCAGTAAGCTTGAAAATAATGACACCGAACAGTCCGGCTAATCAGGTCTATAATCCGGTGGCAAATGAATATGATCCTGACCGTGGAGTTACTCCGCTGGTGATTTTACCGGAAGTCATAGCGAATGCCGCTGACGGTAGTTGGGATATGCCTTATGTCAATTCCTTATTGGCAGAAATGAACTGGTTTGTTAATGGAAAAAATCTTTCTGCAATCAGTTCTTGGAATGGGAAATACAGTATAGATACGGTTGGAGATACACGCGGCGCCATTACCATAAGTAGAAATGTGGCTCCGGGTGAAAGTTTTGAGTTACATTTTGAAGGTGTAATAGCTGATACCCGGCTGGGGGTGAATATTCCCGTAAAAACTGACTCCATAATGTTGACAACGGTAGATAAGAGTGAAGACACATACGGTTTGTCTATCGGGGACAGTCAGATAATCCAGTACAATCCATTTCTTGACAAACTCTTGTTGTATGATTACAAGGTAGCCAACAAATTGATTTCCGCATCTACGGCCAATAAGAATGCGGCTTTGGATGAAAATTCATACGAGCGCACCATTCCACTTATGGTAACAAAGGGAGTGAATAAAATAACTACCGGATATACGATTGAACTTTATCAGGTAAACAGCATATCCAGTCAAACGAGGCTGACTACTGCAAATCACGAAATTGTGGCTTTGTCTTTAACCGGACTGACAATGGATTTGCGTTTGATTGAGAAAGGTGATTACTTGCTGTTGGCGAAAGTCGGTGGAAAAGAGGTTGCAAGACAGCAATTTTCCATTAATCGTGTTTATCCCAAATTTACGTGCATACCGGCAAGTCAGGCTTCCATCAATCCTGACGAAATTTTGCATAGAAATGTAGCGATGGTACAGTGGAATGGCGAAATTGTACCGATACCGGCACCGATTATCCGCATGGTATGGTTTACGGATAGTGCAAACAAGACTGGGGTACAGTGGCAGGAAGGGGAAAAAACAGTGATAATGTTGGATGGAACCGGTATTGGCGAAACCTATCTTGATGATTGGTTGGATGTGTACATTAAGGCCGAGCAAAAAAAGGCTTTCTCTGTATTGACAGATGGGACAAATGAATATACGGACAGTAACGGGAACATATATATAAATAATTGATATGAGGTATGTTGTAGCAAATAAGGAAAAGGCTTTGGATGCCGGGGTGCTGTTATTGGGGCACTTGGTAAAAGAAGAGTCCATAATCTTGAATGAGAAGGAAGTAATGTGTTTATCCTCTCTTGATGGAGGGTTGGAAGATAGAATACTGTTGTTGGACGGTATTGTTTACACTAATACAAGCATAAATCAAATTATATCGGAAGGAGGTTGGGAATATGGCAGAAAATTATAGTGCCCAAAATAGCATTACGATCAAACGCCTTCGCTCCAATGACAGCCTTATGCTGACTTTTGAAAACAATGGCATTCCATTGTTTCAGGCCGTAGATGAAGAAAGTGGGGCTGTCTCTCCTGATTGGAGTATAGCTGCGAATCAGCCGGTACGGACACCCAAAGTAACTTCGGCGCGTGGGTTGGCGGTCAGTTTGTCAGGCCATAGTTGGGCTTACAATGGAGTGGCTTTAAATTTTAACGGCACGGAAAGTGGAGGTTGGAAAAAAGACAGTACGGGCAAATTTTCTTTGAATACCAGTACCGGTGCCATTAAAATTATCGGAAACTTGGCGAGTAAAACGAATATTGCAGGAGATACATTGACTTATTCATGTGTGGCTTCTACGGCAGGTGTTGAGTATAATTTGACCGGGGAACTGCCTATTGCCATTCAGAATATGGGAGCCAGTTCTTACTATCTTGCTATTCTTGCAAGTACCGAACAGTTAACAAGCAAAGTAACAAGTTGTACTCTGACTACCAAGCTGTATGCCGGTGCCAATGCCATTACCGATTACTATATAAAATGGTATAAGGACACGGTGGCTTGGACTGATAAGAACGGACAGAAAAGTGTAACTGTTACCCGTGGTGATGTGGACGGTACCCAGTTATTCATAGCAGAAGTTTATCAGTCTTCAAGTGCTTCACAACCGATAGCACGTGCCGGGGTACGTATCATTGATACGGCAGATGAATTTCAAATTGTATGTTATATAACTTCTTCCAACAAAGAGGTTGATACCGGACAACCCGTAACAGTAAGTGCCAAGATTGTAAATATGACTACGGGATCAACTTATACTCCTACTTCCGCATCGTGGACTATGGATGTGATGGATAAGGAAAACTGGAAGAGTTTGAAACATTCTACGACAAATTCCATATCTGTAACAACAACGGAAACTGACAGAAACGGGACTCAATATGATGTTGATGTTTTGGCAGAGTGTCATTTTAATTAACATAAAAACAAAATAATATTATGGCAACTAAAGGATTAGGAAATGAAACATTGGTAACTTCCATTCTACGCTCCAACACAGTATTGGTGGAAGTTGGTGGTAGTGTCAGACGCATTACCATAGAAAACTTCATGAATGCTATCAATAATGGTGACGAACAAATGTTGAGGCAAGTGGCTTGGGGGATTCCAATCAAACAATCAACCCAAAGTAGCACGAACTATGGTGTGATAGGCAATACAGCCGCATGGACGGAATACAAGTTGTATTGTGGTCGTTATCTCGTAACGAATGATGGAAGGGCTGCTAAAATGTCTCCTACCAATAGTGCGGTGTTTGCTGATGGTACTGCGGTAGATGAAACAAAAGGGCATGTGATGTGGATAGGGCCACGTTTGTATTATCGTGTACAGACTGACAGTGTGAGTGGTGTACCAGTCTTATGGCTCTCGATGCTACCTATTGGCGGTGAGTTTATCGGTGGGGCAAACGGTGGAATGTATAATTGTATCGGGGCATATAAAGGCTCCATGTCAGGTAGTGCACTTGTCTCACGTTCAGGAGTTGCACCGGCAGGCAGCAAGACGATCAACGCATTTTGGACTGCTGCACAAGTAAATGGTAAGGAATGGGGGCTGACTGATTACGATCAGCGAAAACTTATTATGATGTTGGGACTGTCCCAATATGGAGATACCAATATTCAAGCCAAACTCGGTTATGGTGTAGGTGGTAGCTCCAGTAAAGATTTGTGGGCTGCTGCGGCAGCTTTGAAAACTGGTGCAACAAAAAGTCTCGGTGACAACTGGGGTAAAATTGCTATTTCTGTGGTGAATGGAAGTAATACTGGGGTGGATTGCTCACGGGTGAACATGATGGGTATAGAAGATCCTTATGGATGGCAGTGGGAAATGTTACAAGGTGTATTTTGTGGTAGTTCCAATAATAGTGCTCAAAGTGGAACGGAAATTTTCATTTACAAAGGGAACCGTTTACCAACTACCGCTGAATTAGCGGCACATCCCAATGGTGAATACAGACAAGCTACTCGGCAGACAACTTCCGGCCAAGTGCAGGAAATAATTCTTGGGGAACATTTTGATATTTTCCCGAAAAAGATTGGTGGAAATAGCACTTCTTATTGGGCTGATTATTCATGGGCAAACACTACTGGGCAGCTGGTTCTTTGGGGCGGTTATGCGGATTTCGGTGCGTATTGCGGCCTCGCTTCTGCGCACTCGTATAACGCTTGGTCGCACTCGGTTGCGACTGTCGGCTCTCGCCTTGCGTATTTTGGAGATTTAACATTTGTTAGCGGTGCATCTTTGATGGCTGCATGATAGATTTTGAAATATTAGTTCTTTGAATTTCAATTAATTAAAACCCGTCCACCTTCTCGTTTTACGGCTACGGATAACGGGACGAAAGCCGAAAGGCGTGGACGGTTGGTAGAGGGGAACAAGAGCTGGTTCTTTGGGGCGGTAATGCGAATAACGGTGCGAATTGCGGCCTCGCTTATGCGAACTCGAATAACGATTGGTCGAACTCGAATGCGAATATCGGCTCTCGCCATACTTATTTATCGTAGAGTAATCTGCGAGTTCTCCGAGCCATGACCTTGCAGGAATTATATCGTTGCAACGTAGTAATCAATTGGTTACGATGTCAGAAAATCAAGAATGCGGAAAGGTTGCCCAATTTGCGGAAGGCAACAAGCGGTGTTAGTAGGTTGGTTCTCGAAAGCTCCGGGCGAATTATTCAAGCAAGTAGAAACAGCTTGCAGTTATCGGAATAATTAAAATAGTCTGAACAAGACAAAATTGGAAGTATGGTGTAAATTTTAAAACAAAGCAACAGTGAATATTGGAAGAAATGATATTGATTGGAGAAATCTGTCGCATGATGAAATTGATAGAATTATAGCGGAAAGGATAGAGGCTGACGATAGACGGATAGAAGCAAGCGGTGGAAAGAAACCTAAAAGAGTCGGATATATTCTTGAACGCATTGCAGAAATAAACAATTTGCGTGAAGCGGACAGAGAGGCACAAGATGGGAAGGTTAAGAAAAATCGTTTTATCAGGCGGCATAATCTTCACCCAGAAGAAGACCTCCGAGCTTTGCAGTTGATGATTCTGACATTGGATTTTCCGGCACCGGATTATAGCGTGATGAAGGTAAGAAGTGATGCTGGAAAAGTCCGAGATATTGTCAAACAGAAATATTTCCCGTGGCGTATATTGCATCATGCGATTATGAGGGTGATTGGAGAAGATATTTATAAAAGTCTGATTTATGATACGAGTGCATGTATTAAGGGAAAAGGACTTCATTTTGGAGTAAGGAGAATGAAAAGTTTCCTTCGCCGGTACCCGGAATACAAATGGTTCGTAAAAACTGATTTTAAAAAGTTTTATCAAAGTATTCTTCATGAGCTTATTGTTGCTGCATTGAGAAGGAAATTTAAAGATGAACGATTTATTAAACTGATTGAGATAGCTGTTTTATCGTATGACAGCGGAACGGAGTTAATTGACGTATTGGAGAATGAAGTTGAACGGAAAAAGAGGTGTTCCAATTGGAGCATTTACAAGTCAACCTATCGGCAATTTTGCGGCAAGTCGGATAGATCATACAATGAAGGAGAAATATCATGTCAAATGCCTGCATAGATATTGTGATGATAATGTTATGCTGGCTCGTTCTAAGGCAGAAGCATTATTTCTCATTCGTGCGTATGAACGGGAAAGTGCAAAAGTCGGGTTGGTAGTCAAAGCTAACAGCTGTATCGCTCCGATAGGAACAGAAACAAAGAATGGGAACAAAAAGCGTAGAAAGCGAAAACGTAGTAAGAGGAAGAAGGATTAACTTTTTGGGCTATTGCTTCACGAAAGATAATGTTCGGATGCGCAAAAGTATGAAAAAGAATTTTGCCCGAAAGGTGAAACGGATAAAAAGCCGGAAACGTAACCGCGAGATACGAGCTTCATACTGGGGCTGGTGCAAGTGGGGAGATTGTAAGAATTTATGGAGAACAATAACAAATAATGATATGAGTTTTGCAGATAAAGGTATCAAACAGAGTGGTAGAACGAAGGATGGAAAGAAGTTCTTCGATGTAAAAGAAACAAGATTGATGGATATTCTCAATGTCCCTATAACAGTAGTGGACTTTGAAACGAATGTGAAGACAAAGCAAGGTGAAGGAAGATATTGTGTTCTTTTTGAACAGAACGGACAACGTAGCAAATTCATAACGAACTGTTACAACCTGAAAGATGTGTTGGATCAGGCTCGCGAAGCGGAGAATAACGGTCAAAAGATTTTTCCAGTGGAAAATGTGATTGTCAAGCGGCGTTCGTTAGGTGACGGGAAGAGTGCTTATTATTTTGAAGAATAATTATAAAAATGGAGGTAATTTATGAAAAGTTATGGAACTCTTGTAGGAGAACTGCCGACTGGTATTGAATTTGTACTTGAAGGTGCGTTGCTACGCATTTACTTTGACTTTGAGAGAAGAGAAGCTGTTCAAAAGGCCGGTTCGGAAGATGTGGTGGTTGAAGACCAGTATGTCTGTGAAAATGTGGATGTTGAAGGGGAACATGATTATGACAGCATTGTAAGCGCCATTATCATGGAACGTTATGATGCAAACAAACGTGATGCCATTTTTGCCAATTTGGAAATGGCACGTGATACAACTTCGGAACTTGACGAAGATAAGCGTGCCGAGTATCTGAAAGAATATACTGATTATCAGAACTATCGTATCAAGGCTAAAGAGATCGCAAAAGAAGTATTGGCAAAATTGAAGTAATCCGGTATGGAGGCACAAGGGCATATATTAATACGAAGAAAGGCCAAAAATGGAATTGACGGTACTAATGGGGAACCGGGGAAAAACGGGCTTCAGGGCTGTATTCTCCGGCAATCCGAATGGGCTAAAGGCATAGAGTATCGCAATGACGAGGCTTTGACTTCCGGTACCCGGTACTTGGATATTGCTATTGTGACTACCGGTGCCAATACGTTTAACGCGTATAAATGTCTGAAAACTCATACGTCCAGTGATTCCATTCCAGTAACAAATACAACTTATTGGCAGAAGTTTAATTCTTTGGTACCGGTGTACACTCCGCTTATCATGGCTCAAAACGCTATTCTTCGATTTATGCAGGGTAATCAGCTTTTGATTATGAAATCTGACAACACAACGGTTGCGGCAGGGCTTGTTGGTGGCGACTATCCGCTATGGATTGGAGCTACAACACCGACTGATGCACCATATAAAGTAAGTATAGCAGGGAAACTTTATGCTACTGGTGCGGTCATTTCAGGTGACAGCACTTTTGAAGGTACATTGAAAGGTGTGTCAGGCTCTTTTACAAGACTGAATTGCGTAAATGATGCTGGTAATGCGGTTGGGGGAATCAGTTTTGGAAGTGATGGAAGGATGTGGTTTGATGGTGATATGTATCATCAAGGAACTAAAGACAGCCGATCATTACGCTTCTACACTTCTGACTTATGGTGTAGAGGTGTGTTTGGCGCAAGAGAAAGAAGCATTATGGTAGTTTATGGCTCCTATGCCTATGTGTACACAAAAGGGGCTGATAAAGCCGGTACTTATATTCCTTTGACTTCCGGGACTTCTTCAAATAATGAAACTTATTATATAGTTCCTTGCTATTCGCCAAGATACGATTATAACGGCGAGACATCGGGCTTTCCAGTCGATACGGTCATATTCAGAATAACGTCAAGCGCGACCTACCGTTATCTTTTGAGTCTCGCCGTTACCCAAAGGATATTCTTGGTTAATGCAAATGACAATTATAATAATGTTCAGGTATATGCGAATGGAACAAAGCAAACGTTGAATGGCGGTTCTATGCACCATTGTATGCAATTGGCAGATTTTATGTATCCGTCACCGAACTCTGACTGGTTGGGAAGAGGTCTGATGTTTGGTGCTTCAAACGACAATGATTGGAAGTGATTATGAAAAGGATAAATTTTGAAAGAATTGAGGTTTTTGTTGATATTGATAAGACAAGATGCTCCGTTGAGAACTACAAAAAGGATTTTGCAAATATCATTTATCAACTTGGTAGAGGAATAGAGGCTCATGCACTCGCATTTAAAATATTCAACTCCAATGGAGAAATTGAGTATAACGATGAAGAGTGTAATATGATTAAGGAATACGCAAGTTTATGTTCCCCAGCCTTTATTGATGCTATCAACAAATTACTATTGGAATAAAATAATAAACGCAAACACAAAAGGATATGAACGACATTATTGAAACATTCATTCACGACCATTTGTTTTTACATTTGGTTTTGATAGCGGTAAGTATGACAGCTATCATAATCGCAATGGGGATAGATTTTATTTCGGGGATTCAGAAGGCAAAGCAGCGCGGAGAACTTCGTACCTCGAAAAAGTATAAAATGACAGCGACAAAAGCAAAGAAGTATTTTAATCCGTTTCTTACACTGGTTATGATTGATCTTATTTGTTGTATTGTCATTCCATTTCCGGTATTTGCTATGTTATGGGCTGCTTATTGTGTCTTCTGCGAGTTTAAATCAGTACGTGAGAAATCATGGGAAAAGGCCGAGCTTCGGAAAGCGGAAAAGACTATGAGTATAATCATTGAAAATAAGGATGATATAGCACGACTGGCCGCACAAATATTGTTTGAAACACAAAAAGAAAAGGAGGATAAAAATGACACGGGGACTACGGAATAATAATCCATTAAATATACGAAGAAATAATACGAAATGGCAGGGATTGTCTGTAACACAGACAGATAAAAGCTTCTTTCAGTTTAAAACTATGGCATACGGTTATCGTGCTGCTTTTAAAACCCTTCAAACTTATATTCTTAATAAGTATGATACTGACAAAGATGGTACGGCCAATGAACTTGAAGATGTTATTATGCGATGGGCACCGCCATGTGAAAACAATACTGACGTGTATATTGCCACAGTCGAAAAACGTTCGGGCATATCTCGTCATACAGTTCTGAACAGAAACAACCGGGAACAACTTATTGCGGTGGTAGCTGCAATGAGTTATGTTGAGAATGGCGTTCCTGCAAATATGGATGAGGTAAGGAAAGGCTGGGAGTTGATATAGGAAACAAACATATAAACGACATATAGAAGATATGGCAAAATTGAATTTTACTCTTAAAGAAGAGGGTTGGTACGAAAGCCAACCGGTACAGTTATCTACTGGGAAATTTGCAATCAGCATCAATTTTGGAGATGCAGCAAACAATAGAGTTGTTGTGTATAAAAGTTCTAATGGAAAGGATTATGTACCTTACAAAACAGCACTTAGTGTCGGAGAGTTCTGTGATATAAATGTTGACGGGTTGATAGCCGGACAGTATGTTATGGTAGGATGTAATGAACTTCCTATTTCATCTTCATTTTTGGAGAGTTCTGATAGTGGCAGCTATGCGAATAAATCGGATATTTTGGCAGAAAGCGGACGTGCTCAATTGGCAGAATCCCAACTGGAACAGTCCATAAATGCAGTGAAAACAGCATTGGATGAACTGGTTGGCACTGTTGATGCGACTACGGCCATTGATACCTTCAATGAAATTGAAACCTTCCTTGCAGGAGTAACCAATGAAAAAACTCTGACCGGAATGTTGGCTGTTACGGATGGAAAGGCTGTGACCGCACAAACAACGGCTGATGCAGCAAAAAGTACAGCTCAAAGTGCTCTTAGCAAAGCCACTGCCAATGAGACAAAGCTTAACACAATACCTGAAATGCCGGCGAATGACGGTAAGATATATGGGTTCTGTAATGGTGCATGGGTGGTTATTGCAGAAGTTGGTAAAAATGTATATACAGATTGATTATGAGGTGGAAGATAGGTATAGGAGTAATTTGGGTGTTACTCCTTGCGGCAACCTTTTCGATGTACCGGTTGTGGCAGGAAGAGAAAATGGAAAGTGCCCGACTTTCAGATAATATGAAAAGTCTCTGTACTGGACTTGAAGAATATAAGATTAGGGATAGTCTAAATGTGGTTGAAAACCATGTTTTGCGGCTTAACATTGAAGAATTGAAAGAGCTGCGGAGTGCGGATGCAAAACTGATAAAAGATTTGAATCTGCGTCCTAAAGAAGTCGAATATATCACAACCACAAAAGTTGTCACTAAAGACAGTATTGTATTTGTTCTGAAAGACAGCAGTTTCAATTATTCAGATAAATGGGTGGATTTTTATGCAAATATTCCTGATAGCACATTTACCTATGAAGTGAGAGACAGTCTTTCAAGCGCGATAAGCCGGATATATAAACACAAGTTCCTATGGTGGAGATGGGGTACAAAGGGATATAAACAAACAATAGTCAATTATAACCCACGAAGCAGAATAGTTTATAATGAAATCGTAAAAGTGGAACATTAATAAAAAGAAGGGGGCATTTCGGCTCCCTTCTCCTTTTTTAGAAAGGCAAATCGTCTTTTTGTTCCCCGAAATCCACTGGTGGTTGAGGCATGTTTTGTGAGGGTGCCGTGGTGGATGATGCTCCCTGATAATAAGTTTGGGGCTGTTGTGGCGCGGCAGACTGTCCCGGATTACGGAGTGTTGCTTTCCAGCAAGTAATGGAGTTAAACCATCTTCCCTGCCATTCATTCGCATTAATATCTATTTCAATATCAACATCTTGCCCAACGGCCAATCCAAAATTCTGAATATTACTATTCATTACTGAAAAGGCAACTTTCTTAGGGTATTGGCCGGGAATTTCCAAAACAAAGTCTTGTCTCTGCCAGTTATTGCCATTCTTTGATACACCCGATTGTATCGGTTGTGCCACGATGATTCTTCCTTCTAATTTCATAATCAGTTTATAAATAGTTAAACACTATATGTCCGTTTTTTTAAGTTTACAAGCATAATCTAAAATTCGTTCTTTGGTACCGAAACTTTCATCATTTCACCAAATGCCAAACCTTTTGATCTGACATTAATAGCAAGAATCTCCCAATAAACTTTCGGATATTCCTATACGATATTTTGCCATTTTTATCCGTCTTTATCAGCAGGATTTAACTTGTCTGACTCATTGATTGCGCGGCTGATAATATCACAATCAGTAAGTTTTCGTTGTATGATAGCCATACCCCTTTTGCAATTATCGCTTTGATTGAGGTTACAATACCCTCCCCTATATAAAATATCAGAAAGTTCATCCAATACTTTAAATGTGTCAGTGAGCCGGAGATATGTTATTCCGGTTACTTCTTTATTATATGGACGGACTTCTTCTATCCGTTTGTCAAGGGATAGGCAAGCAAGCTCTGCCATACATCTTGCAAGTTCTACTTTGGCAAGTAAGGCACTATTCTCAATCCGGCATTTGTCAAACTCCATTTTAATGGAGTATTCCATTTTAAGCAAATCAGGTTGTACTTCATCTGCAACATATTGGTTGGCATCAGCCATGAAAAAAGCTCGGTTTCCGGCTATTTTATTGATTTTCTTTTCATATTGAAGCATCAACTGTTCCAGTTTATTTCCTTGCTGCTTTACACGGAAACGACAAAGCCCTGATTTGCGTAATGCACTTAACATTTCTACAATTAAGGAGCAAACTATATCATTGGTGAACAATATGTTATATATTGCTGCCAGTGTGATATTTTCAGCTTTTAACTTCTTGTCTTTTATATCACCTATTTTTCTTTCCATAAGTTCATGAAATCTTTATAGACACATGGTAGTGCAAAGATAAGGACAAACGTCTCAACAATCAACTTTATTAATTGTCCGGTTCCTATATCAATCCATTCTGTTTTTATTATAATTCATTTTGGCTTCAATGAGTGAATCAATGTCACATTTGAAATGGTGTAGTGTGCTTAGGGCAACAATGATTACATCTGCCAGCTCTTCTTCTACATCTAAATACTCTTTAATATGTGGAGATTTCTCACCTGTACATTCAAAGACTTCGGCAACTTCTTCAAGCAGATCGCGGTGGAGATTGTTGTTACTATCATTGTCGGGATCAATCTTTCCACGTCTTACAGCACATTCATAAGCTTTTTGTGCGATTTCATTCAGCTTTTCCATCATCAATATGTTTTATCCAGTTATTATCTTTCTCCAAGAACCATTGCCAGCCATTTTGGGGTTTGATTTTTCGTTTTATATACCGGCGAACTGTGGCATAATTCAGATTTAACTTTTGGGCAGCTTGGGTTATTGACTCGAATCTATACCATTTGCCTTCGGGAGTGATTGCGATACACGCAAAGGCATGGGCGTTTCCATTAGACCAATATCTATGTCCTTTCAAAGCCTCGCTGTGTCTTTTTCTTATTTCAACAGCTCTCTCTTTGCCATAGTATTCTTCATAGGTTTTTCCTCGTAATCCGTGGTGATAGCCTTTATTGAAAACATTATGCCCGTTGACAACCCGTGTGACCGGTATTTCAGGGTCTAATCTTAATTCCATATTATTCCTTGTTTTTGTAATTGTCTCTTCTCATTTGGTGATAGCGATAGTACATGGATAAGTCGAGTTTACGAATGAAGTTATCATCCGCTTTCATGTCAGAAACTTTTTGGGCAGGTTTGGCTACTTCAAAGAAAATTCTCTTTACTGCATATCTTCCCTTTTCAAGAGAATAACATTGCACTGATCCTTCATAAGCATAAATAAGCCCGGAGAAATCAGGGACTTCATCGGGCTTTATCAAACCTTTCGGTACTATATAATAAAAATAATTGGTACGTTGGCCGGAAGTGACAACATCAAACTTGTTCTTGCCATATTTATCACTTTTCTTTTTGTCTTTATGGAAATCACATCTGCTTACTTTTACTTCATATTCATAAGTCAGGCGTGACCGGGTAACTTCCAATAAGTCAGCTTCCCATTTCCCGACAAAAATATTGGGAAAGATGCGGTTTCCTTTTTTATCACGAAAAACATGATCGCAAAAGCCTTGTATAATATCAAGTGTTTTCATCTGATCTTTGCATGTTCCTTATCCAGTTCATATTCAAAAAATCCTTTTGCCTTATCATAAAGTCCGTCCTTTATATCAGAGAAATACATAGCGGCATTAAAGGCTTTCAATGCTGCCACACGAGCTTTCTTCTTATAATAGTCTGCCCGTTTGACTGCATTCTCTTCTTTTCTACGTTCTTGCTGTTCCAAATACCGGTCAACCGCTTCTCGTCCCCAACGGAACATGTCTTCTTTGTCGGCAAAGGTGGCAGATTCTTCACGGATCAGCCTTTTCTCCGAGGAAATGACATAAGCTGATATTCCTTTGTATCTGCGAATGGAAACGGCTATGTCGAAACCTTTATAATTTTGCTGTTCGACATAGCCGCCAAGAGTATAAGGGAAGTCTGTCTTTTCTATCATACAGCTTTGATATTGATTAGGGGCACAATTGTATCAACAATTTCTACCGTAGGTTCTATAAGCTCTTTTATCTCCTGAACATTTTTGTATGCCATAGGACTTTCATCCAATGTCCCTTCACATACGGAAGTAGAATACACATTGCTCATTTGGGCTTTGAATACATCCATTGATAATCTTTCTTTAGCTTCGGAACGGGAGTATAAGCGTCCGGCACCGTGGGGTGCAGAATAATTCCAATCTTTGTTTCCCTTACCACGACAAAGAAGAATACCGTCTGCCATATTCATAGGAATCACAACATAATCATTGGCGTATGCAGCAATAGCCCCTTTACGGATTATCATATCATCAAAGCTGATATAGTTATGGACTGTCTCAACGGATATTGCAGTGTTCCAGCCCAAAGCTTTGATTATACGTTGTATAATCAACTTGCGGTTGAAAGCGGCATATCCTTGTGCAATCACCATGTCACATAAATAGTGAAGCATTGCTTCATTTGTGAGATACCCGGAATACCCGGCAAATTTTTCCTTCAAACGCTGTATTTCAGCTTGCATGGATTGTGGTTCAACAGTGGACTTCAAGCGTTGAATTTCATTAGAAAAAGCTTTTTTGTCAAATTTGGCTATTTCGGCATGGTATTTGCAAACCTTCACACCAAAGTTCCGCGATCCGGTGTGTATTGTAAGAAATATATTATTGGTTGACTCAGCACGCCCCAGTTCTATAAAGTGATTCCCACCTCCCAATGTACCTAAAGAGTTGTAGAATGTAGTTTCATTTATTCCCACCTTCTTACAAAGTTGTGATACATATTCCTCACTAATAACCGGTTTTGCCAGTTGGAATTTAGAGCAGAACTGTTCCATTCTGATAGATAAGAAGGTAAACAAATTCTCCCTTTCTTGTTGGGATAAGGATTGTTGGTTAATCTCAAATCCCATAGGTATGGTGGAACGGATTGCATGATTAATGTCCGGAAAAGAATCTTTTGTTATTGCGTTTTCAATTTCTACACATAACATTCCACAACCAATATCCACTCCGATATGATTGGGATTGACACGATCTGTAACCGGCATAGTGAATCCAATCACTATATCTACTCCTTGATGGGTATCAGGCATAACACGAACTGGAACACCAGTCGTAACCGGATTATTCAAAATGTTTTGTATCGTTCCGATAGCTTCATTTTCTATTGTATTGGCAAATATTTTACAATCTTTGCCGAATTTCCCTTGTAATTCAATCATAATCAAATCTTTTCGTTAAGTTTTTCAAGAAGTTCATTCGCACAATTTTTTGCGTATTCTTCATCTTCATCATGGAAGGACTTAACTGTTATCCAAATCCACGCAAATTTGACTTGCACTTTGTAATCAGGAATGAGGTATTTCTCTTTATTTCCGCTGTGATTATCTTCTACGAATGTAGTAGTTTTATTGATTCTGTACCGTTTCATCATTATTTATTTCTTTAGAGTAGCAATTTCTATCAAGTATCTTAATGCACTGTTTAATTCCAGTATCAAATCCTTCTTTATAGCCTTTAGTATGCTCGCCTAAAACATATATAGTCATTGACAGCCAAAATAGAAGTATGCCAACGGTTTTATACCAGCATGGTAAAGATACAGAAAAGGGCTTTAAGGTGATGGAGAAATCACCGATCCATAAAAGACCGGCAATGAGCATGAGTAAATATAAGATTTTCATCATTTATCATTGTTAAGTTCAACATATTTGCCTTGTAAAGAGCAATTCCTTAAAATTTCGGCATTTTCCCGGCCAAATGCAATAAGAACACTTCCACAACCGGGGCTGTCCCCACGTGTTCCATCAGGGCGAAAGAAACGAATCCGGTTACGTAGAAACTTCATTGCCGTGGCTTTCTTAAAGATGACATCTTGAAACATCTTTGAGTCACAACGATTGAAGAGCAATGCAATTCCGTTGCCATGCTCTGCCAAACGCTTAACAAACTGTTCAATAAGCGGACGGGAATAAGGGGGATTAAGCCAAATTCGCCCCCCCCCCAATTTTGTATAAGACCATTGTCCTGCTTGTTGTACATGATTTTTGCAGTAGGCCAAAGAGGGTGCATGGGAGCACATGGATCAAGGTCAAATTCACCTAATGCTTCAATGATTTCTCGTGGTGTGTACCATTCATCGGAAGCGTTTGCAGATCGTTCAAAAGATGTATTCATGTATTACTTTCATTTAGGATTTTACGAATTTCTATATGATCGCAATTTTCATCAGCCTTTTTCAGAATATAAGCAATCTCTTCTTCCTTACTCATGTTCTGTGGACGTTTCGTTGCTTCTGCTCTCAATTCAGAAATAATTTTATCTACTTCGGGATTAGGAGTTTCGTATAATTTTTTAAGTTCAGCGGCTTTACGTTTAATAAGTCGCTCTGTCTTTTTGTTTAATTTCATCTTACAATATTTTAAAATATTCCTTGCATAAAAATCCTTTTCTTGGTGAAAAGTCTTTGAAGTCGCAACTCATGTATATTTCCTTCCTATCAGCCCAATGCGCCATGTCTTTCTGCCACTGTGGAATGATTTGGTGTGGATTGTTCAGATCACGAAAGGGTTGACAGTGTGGGAGAAAACGGCGGCTTTTAGATTTCCAGTAGTTGACACGCGCAAACGACTCTTTAAAGTCCATAAGGATGCAATACAAGAAATATTCCCCTTTATATCCATACTTGTCTATCAAAGCGGAAGCACGTTCAACTTCTGCAATTTGTCCCGGCGTATCGCATCCAAAGCGAATACGTTTAATCCATTTTACTTTTGCAAGTAGTCGGGCAATTTCATCCGTGATTAAGCGGGCATCCAGTCCTTGATTAAAATCCACTTTGACACCCAGTTTGATGATTTTCTCTATTTGCTGCAAGCCATAGTTTGAGGCCAGTATATTATTATCCATAAGGATAGCTTTCTTCCGTCCAGCTGTTATTTCCTCAATATCCATATAAGGTGAGATTTTCCCTTCTTTTTTAGGAACAACACACCACTTACACCGATTGGGACAACCACGTGTCAGAAACCCATAGGACAAATTGGAGTCAATATTGTAGATAGAATAATCAGGTTGAAGACGATCAACCTCAACTGGAAGAACTTTTTCAATATCATATCCGGTACCACCTTTTTCTATTTGGTTGGCATTGATATAATAGTTATAGTCAGGTGTGAAAGTGAATACTTTAGCTGTATATACTTTGTCGTATTCACATAGGGGATTATACCACTCCACTTGATCGCCTCTTGCTTTGTGGTAAGCACTGATTTTCATAAGTGCTAAATTGGGGAAATTGCTATCAACGGCTAAAATTCCGATATTCATTATTCTTCAAATTTAGGTATTGGCATCCATGCTATCGGTTCCCATGATGAAGGTATGCTGCTCATTGAAGAGTAAATCGGATTACCTTTGTACGTATCATGGATATAACCATCCATGCAGAACCATACATTGTTGCTATATGTACCGTTAAAAATCGCACCATGTTTACATAGAATGATGATGTCTTCATTTTCATCCGGCAACCGTTCCTTCACGCTTATCCACGGGGATTGCTTTGCCTGCCATTCAGTACCTTTCACAAATGCGGCTTCTGCAATTTCATCATGAGATAAATATTCAAAATCATCAAGTGATGTGTGCGTACCATAAGTAGTTAATGTTTCGGCACTTGCCATTCTTGCTTCTATTGCCGCTTCTTTTACTGTCTGCTTGGTTTCTTCTTTTGTCATAGCTCGTTAAAATCTTTTTGCAATGTTTCTATCTTATTATCCAAAGCATTCATATAGTTCTGAAAGAAATTCTTACCAAAAATCTCTTCCTTTAATGGTACATCATTGTGCATTCTGTTGTATGTAAATATCAATCCACCACCATATTTTATGTTATAACTTTCAAGTGCTGTCTTATGACTTTTGTATTCTTCTATTTTCTTGTTGAGTTCTATTGCTCTGTTGAATTTCTCTTTATCCATTCTACGTCTTCGTAATGTATACAATAGTCTAATAAATTTAAATTAGGATATTGATCCAAACATTCTTCTTGGTGAATACAATTCATGCAACACCATTCGTCTGACAGTCTGCTCATATCTTATCTGTTATACTCCAATTATCTTATCGTTGATACGAAATATGTTGTCACTCACAAAATCGTATATTTTATACATCAGTTCTGGTTCTTGCTTTTCGGGAGAATAAACCATTACCCTTTTACCTGCGCCTTTCATCCATCCGGCTTCTGTGTTAGCAGATCGACCACAAGGAAGAACCATAACGCAGACATCAGCCCACTGCATACCATTGAAATCTGAATCAAAACCTTTCTGCGCAATTGGGTGATTAAGTGCTTCTTGATATTGCTTAGTTGTCCAGTTCTGCCAATCAGGGTCTATATCAGACCATTGGAAACCACCATTCCCATGTGGGGGATTCTTAAAATCATAGACCTCATGTCCTAAATCACGGAGAATATTTACAACTTCTTGTTGAAAAGGATTTCTCCAGCTACTTGCTACATAAATTTTTGCCATTTTACTTTTAATGCGTATATTTGAACCTCATTTGCAATGTCGCAAATGATTAATTTTTTTAATTATGAAATATTTAATTAGAAAAAGCATTCTATAGCTTTACTACCGTACGGCTATGGCAATGCTTAAAATTGAATAGACGGTAGGTTGGGACTTTGTGCTAAATTGTGTTGATCTTTTGTAGTGGTTGATTGAAAAATTTATTTAGTACAGCTAAGTCCTTAATTTAGGTGGTTATGGCACAAGGGTTCCACCTCTTCCCATTCCGAACAGAGAAGTTAAGCCTTGTCACGCCGATGGTACTGCATAATTGTGGGAGAGTAGGTCGCTGCCATTTTCTTTTAAGCCTTGTTATCTTTATTGATAGCAAGGCTTAAAACATTTACATTAAAGGTTTATCACCAATAGTTATTTCTTTCATTTTATCAGATCACTTTAATTCATCCTCTAATATTAATCCTCCATTTAGAATATGATTACGCATACTTTCACTCAACGACATTGTTTGCTCCAAACTGGGACGTACCCAATTATGAACTTTCACGTATGATGGTGGAGCTTGTTTTGAAGATTTCGTGTGCATCATATCCCCTCCGCATTTACATCTCATGATGAAGGGAGTTACACCTTTGTCTTTGTATAGAGTTACCTTATAATTATTGCATTTATTACATTCATATAGGTTATATTCTCCCCGGCCATCATAAATTTTAGCATCTTCAATACTTGCAACCATATTATTGTATTGTTGAGCTATATTATCTTTACTCATTTAATCCCATATTTTTCATTAAACATTGAATCCGCTTCTTGAAACTGTTTTGTGAAGCGATTCTTTTTATAAACTTTCGGTGCAGTACATCCAGTTAGCAAAGCAAGGAGTGTACAGATAAGCAGTATTTTCTTCATAATATTTTTATTTATTCGCATAACCCATGGAACAGACTCATGCAGGCATATCCACCTTCCGGCTCGAACATATCAGGGGTATGTTCTTTAACATATTCCAAAACTTCCTCTACATAAGGATATTGTTTGTTCTTACAAAATCTTTGAGGTATGTATGATGGAGGGAAGAAGGAATGTCCCACGCTTTTCTCTGCTTGAATCAGACGCTGACACATTTCAGGATCATTTTTGGCTATAAGTTCAATTTCTTTGTGCCGACACATAATACATGGGAAACATCCAACACGTGAGAATCCGCGATAATACAATGGATTCGGTTCCTGCCCTGCATCCAGTATGCAATCTATAACTTGCTGCGCACTCCATTTAAAGATTGGCCTTAGAACAGAGGCGTCATATTGGGAACACCATTCTTTGACATCTTTACTTCGGTAATTTTCAGTTCTTCCTTTTTTATTAGGTTGAAAATACGATTTAAAGTACATACATTCCTCTTCCATTGCCGCACGTGCTGTACTTTCTCCGGCTCTGATACCTTGTATGATAATGCAGCTTTCTTTCAAAGAAAGTACATAATCAATCATTGGCTTCATTTTTAGTTCACTGGTACAAAACCGTGCATTCGTGGAAGGAAATCTTTTCTTATGAGCTGCTAAAGACACAAAATCGTATTTTGATTTGAGAGTTATAAGTTTTACTCCCATTTGCAGACAAACATCATTCACATGTTTATATGTGTCAGGGTGTTCCCAACCGGTGTCACAAAACACAGCGGTTAAATTCCCCCCCCCATATTGTTTGAAGGCTTGGATCAAACATGCTTGTGAATCCTTACCACCTGAAAAACTTACTAATATTTTCATTTTTATGTCATTTCAATTTTTACATATTCATTTTTATTAATCCCGGCACTACCTTTGGGAGAATACACTAATCGGCCTCCATTATCCAATATCTTTTGTACATCTTTCATAGCTTGGTGTGCTTGGGTATAGTCTTTGTATTCTTGGTGGCCTATTGGATATTTGCAATATCTTCTACCACCGTCAGGCATGATGCTGATACCGAATACTGTTTCATAAGTTTTTCGGTTGAAATTCTGTTGAGTCCTTACTTTCATTTTTTTTGATACATTTTCCCAGTTTAAGTATAAATACACATTCGTTATCCGGTGCTCCCCAATTGGTGTTACCAACTCCGATGGTTATAGATTCAAGTTCAAAAAGCATTGTCCGTTTGGTGTAGCCAAAACGGAAGCGAACATGAGTGTATTCTTTGGGGTGAAAGCCGTTTCCACGTGTAATACAAGAAAAACAAATAGCTTTCTTACAATAGAAACCAGTCTTTTCATAGGAATTGCGACCTCCACATTTTGCTAATCTTCCGATCCAGTATTTCTTGATCTCTCTGTATTCTTCTTTCTTATTTCCGGATTCGATCATTTCATACCATTTTGCTTTTAATGGCAGGTCAAGGATTTTCATATTAACCATAGTCTAAAAGAGTTGCGGATTCTGTTTGTCGTGAAGGATTTTTTGAACACGTTCGATTTCTTCATCTACTTCACGCTCAATTTGTTTACTTATTCGTAAATCTATCTGTCTCTTATTTTTAAAATATTCTTTTTGGCAACGGCGCATTTCCACCACTTTGTCGAAAAATTCTTTTGGAGTCATAGATTTAAAAGGTATGGAAAAGGCCGCTTTAATGCGGCCTCCCCAGTGTGATTACTTTTTTCCAATCAGAAAGTCTTTCCACAATTCTTTGAATTGTTCTCCAAAGTAAATTGCGATTTCACTTGATTTTACAGCAAGGCGAGAGCCGATCCTCGCATGCGAGTTCGACCAATCGCTATACGAGTGCGCATAAGCGAGGCCGCAACCCGCACCGACAAGCGCAGACCCGCCCCAAAGAACCAGCCGATTACGATCCTCTTCGTCCATTTCATCAATTTCTTTCTGATTATAAAGATAAAACCACGGCGTATAACGGTATTCATCTTTAGTAAATCGTGGAAAATCAGGATCGTTGTTTAACGCACGGGCAATAGTGCATAGTTTGATGTAGGCGAGGTGTGTAATATCAGCTACTTCTTCTTTGTGTCCGTCTTCATCTTCAACAAGTAGGCGAACAATGGGTTTTACACCTACTGCTTCACAAGCATCTTCGTAAGTTTTGATATTGTGATAGTCCGTATAATCCGGCTTCTGCTTTCCGAATAAAGCTGTTAGAATACTAATTGCTTTAGGACAGTCGTTTGCTTCACTAAAAGCGGCTGTAACCTTTTCTTGTGTGATTTTAAGTTCTGACATAATGTAAATTATTTATTGTTAATACTATATCCGAATAATGCAAAATCTCCCCGGCACGGATCATCCGGGAAAATTGTTTTCATGTAATTGGTTACTTGTTGAACCATTTTCCAGTCTTCTGTTTTGCGTGTTGTTATCCCAAGCCGGTGTGCCATCTTTGCAACATGCGCATCCAATGGTATGTATAATTCTGTTGGATGAATAATAGTCCAAATACCTAAATCCACCGGCGATTTTCGTACTACCCACCGTAGAAACAGACAAATACGCTTGCATGGAGAATCACGCTCCAATTTTGGAATACCTTTTACGCCACCAAAATCTGTTTGTATTTCACGGATAACATTATTGTAACCCTCATAAAAGACTTCCAAATCATCCCATTCCTGATATATGTTGTACAACCGCTGGCAAATGCAGAAAAAGTCATGGTAGGTGAACATACGATAGAAGGTATTTGTATTTTCTTTGTATTGTTCCCATACTTTGTTCATAATGAAGGCGTAAGGAGAATTACCCATTAGATTATCCAAAATTTCCGCTTGCTGCATTATCAGTTTGCGATTCCCGAAAGCTATCCATGAAGTAAGAAAGGCACTGATTTCTATGTCCTTTTTATCACTGTACTTATGTGGGAAAAATATAGGATCATCTTTTATAAAATCAGGTGTTTCAAATTGTTTTGCCCAGTCAAGTAGTTTGTTTCTTAGTTTTTCCATAATATTCTTCTTTCCATTTTTTGAAAGCGGCTTCTTTATCATTTGATTTCATTCTTTGCATGAATGATTGATGGGATTCCAGTAGTTCTTTGGCCTCTTCATCTCCATTTTCCGATCTTTCAGTTAGATGTTTGATATATTCTCCATAGAACATTCCAGTGTTATCATTATTTTGTTCATGGGCTTCATTAATTGAAAGAGAAGAAACAATTTCATCACGCTGTGCATCGTATTCATTTAACCAGCCGAGAATGATATTACCGTCCAGTCTATCGTAAATCTTACCGGAAGCCATAGCATTACGGAAACACAATTTGATTTCCTCCAATTTGAGATAATAGAATCTGTCTATTATTAGATCAGCGGTAAGTGCCACTTGAACATCATTCATCGTTTTTCCAACATTGAAAAAAGACACAAGCTCGTTAATCGCAATTACCAGTATAGCTCTTGCACCAGCTAATGTGATTTCTCTTTTTATAACGGAGAGTGGTAGATTAGGAGTATTGAGAACAGCTTCTTTAATCGAACTTACGTGCAATCCCTTGTAATACTCCGCTTGCAAGGTCAGCAAGTCTTTCAACGCTTTCTTTTCGGTTGCCGGGAGATTGCTGTTGACTTGAATTAAGTTGTTTCCCATACTTGTTAAAATCATTATTAGACCATCTGACTAAACGTTTGGAAACTTCAAATGTACGTTCCTTCTCAAAACGCATTTTCCGTCCTCCGCATTCAGTCCAATACTCGAAAAAGTCCTTCAACATATCATCAGGATATTTCCCTCTATACATGAGAACTTCACTTCTGAATTTGTCTTTCCTTTCAGAAAGAGAATCCTTATTCATATTCATCTTATGGCCTAATCCAGCCATGAATGCTTGTTCCAATGTTGCATCAGGATGATCCCGACACCATTGGGCTGCTAATTCTTCTGATTTCATTTGATTTATAATTTAGATAACCAATATTTCCATACTCGTGAGGCTACTTGCGCCATCATAACGGGTGGTACACTCATTCCACAGATATAATGTGGGGATTGGTTGAGGAAAAGGTAATCTTGTGGAAATGTGGATATATTACATACTTCTGACCGTGATAAATATATAGGCTGCTTAAAAGGAATAATTGAGTCTGCATGAGTTGTTAGGGTGTAGCTTACTTTGTTCTCATACAGATATTGTTGATTAAAAAAGCCTCGTTTCCCAGTTTGTTTTTTATAAGCCTCTGCCAAAGCAATATCTCCTGCCACTCTCTGCTCAAATAACTTCTTCATTTTTAATCCAATAGCTTTTCCCTTGTAATCCGCATATTCCCCATAATATATTTCCGGTTCATTAAATTCCATGTCGATGTATGGCTCAACATTGAAGAGGTCTGACACTTTTAGAAAATGGACTCCCAGATCATGCCTGATACATATAAAGAATACACGTTCTCTTTTTTGAGGTACTCCCATTTTAGAAGCATCAAGAAGAAAATGCTGACAATAATAACCAGCTTCCTCAAAGTCTTTGTATATACGTCTGACATAATCAATCGCATTCCCTAAAAGAAGCCCTTTCACATTTTCAGCAATAACGACTTTAGGTTTTAAGCGTTTGGCAAGTGCAATAAAATCAAAAAAGAGCGTGTCTAAAACTTGTGTCTTTTGACCTTCCTTGAATTTCTTTTCTTTACCCCACGCATCTTCACGTAATCCCGACATGCTAAATGTACTGCAAGGTGGTGATCCGTCCAATATATCTAAATTGTACAATTCTTCGGGAAGATTATTCCTTCTCACTAAATCACGAATATCTTCCAAATAACTATACTGGGGATGATGGTTTGTTTCATAGCATTTCATCATTCGTGGATCAATCTCATTACAGCCAATAACATCGTAACCGGCTATTTTGTAACCCATAGTAGAGCCACCGCCACACGCAAAACAAGAAAAGACCTTTCCTTTATCTTTAGTAAAAACAGTATCTTCTAAAAACCAGCGATACGGATAGAGATGTTGGGGGGGGTAATTACATCTTTCATCATTCCACCTCCCACAATTCAGCTACTCTTTTGAACTCTTCATCAGCCGGAACCGGGCAATCTTTGATCCATTGCATATCTTTTACTTTCCATAACGAAAGGTTTGTGTTGTCAGGAATATGCTTTTTAATATCAGGAAAAAGATTGAGTCGAAGAGATTTACTTTCCATAAGTTCATCTTTGTAGTCCAACAAAAAATTATTGGCCTTCAATAAACTATGAACATCATTAGCAGAATGTGGAGTGTAAACAACTCCATCGAAATATCTGATATAATTGGGAAGCATATCAGCCAGTGCCGTATATAGAAATAATTTTCCTTTATTGCCATAGGCCAATTTCTGAACGGTTCTGATACTTTCGGCCAAATTTGACAGTTTTTCAGGAAACAAAAGTGGTTCTCCACCAGTTATCATGATCTCTTTGTAATTAAAATGCTCAACAACTGGTAATTTTGAAAAATCCCATGAGTTGTTGCAACACATAGGACATTTGTTCGGACATTTGGTTGTAACCAATAGACGTAACTTTTCCATTATAATGATATTGTTTGGGTAAATTTTAATTCTCCGGTATATCCACGCGCTTTCAATTCTGCGATAAGTTCCCGTGGAGAAAATCTTGCCAATTCAGGATTGGAATATATTTTCTTCAATCCCCCCCCCCGGAGTTTTCTTACGGTTTTTGGCATAAACATTACCGCACTCTTTGCAATATGTCTGCAATCCATCTTCGGTTGAAGCATTTTTCCAAAACTCGCTGGCCGGAAGTTCCCGGCCACATTTACTGCATTTTTTAAAATTTTCCATTATTCCTTTTCTTTAATTCTACCATATTCACATATTAGTAAGGCATCCGAAGTTGCCAATGTAACTTTTGCATACGGGAACAGCTGTTGAGCTTTCTTCTTTAAGGTGTTTTTCCATTCTGTCTTACTCAATTTGTCTGTATTCCGTAATCCGAAAGCTTTTTGCCAAATTTGTGGAGATACTGTTACTGTCGGAATCCCACAAGCTATCAATCCCATAGTCAGCTGTCCGTAACCTTCTCCAAAAACAAAAGAGGCAGAAGCACTTTGTCCGGTCATGCCATTCACTCGTTCCAAATAACAAACGCTATTTTCTTTGTATATAGAGAGAAAATCTAATAAGTCTTTGGGAGTTGGTGGCATTTTGATACACTCCAATAATCTGTTATTCTCGGTGTCGTACACTACAATTCCACCGTTTTTGCCAACATCTATACCTATGATCCTTCGTTTCATAAATTATTCTTTTTGTTTACAAATCTTTTGAGCTTAACTATATCTTTCTTTCCAAGCCTTAGTGCTTCACTGGTCTTGATGTCAGAAGGTGATGCTTTGCAATTCTCGGTTATCCTTTCAAAATGTCGGATAAAGGATTTTAAGAAATAGTCGGGAATTTCAACTTTCATAATGATTGATTTATGAGAATAAGCCCGGACTCGAACCGGGAACTGTTGCAATCAGGATTTTCGTTTCTGCTTCCGTTTGTACGTATGTCAAGTGTTAATAGCATGATTACCTGACTCGTGATGCTATTCGTGCATTTTTACCACAGAAACTAAGCGTCTTCCAATTCCGCCACTTATTCGTTTGCCTCCACAATAGAGGCATTCTTATATGAACAAAAAGACTCTTTGTAGTATCTACCGCCGTGGAGCGTATGCAGCGTACTCGGCTCGACTTGCAAAGAGAAGAAAAAAGGTGAGGCATGATAGTTCCCGGATAGGCGGTCAAGCCACACCGGGAGAAGCTGATTATTAATCGGGTTAATAATTATTATTTTGTTATTTTTAGAAATTCAGGAGCAATACCATACAAAGGGCTTGTTCCATCCCATTTGTCAATGAACTGTTTATATAATATTTCTTTTGTCAGACCTCTTGACTGAATTAGAGCCTGCTCGGTTTTTAACTGTTCCAGTTCATTGCGCTTCTTCTGTTCCTCAATTTGTTGATCCAACACGGAGATATTGGTATTCACTTCATTTCTACTATCAATTTTTTCGCGAACTTTATCGGAGAACTCCAACTGGGCAGAGAATGTGAGTAATTGCAGACCTCTTTTTTTAAACTCTTTGTCAACTATTTGTTCCAATCGTTTCTCAAACACTAATGAGCCTCCATCAGCCATTAAACTGTCAGTCTTATGTTTCCGGCTTTCCTCTTTTATCAGATCATATATACGAGGCTCCAAAATGTTATCTTCTAACGAAGACATGAAATCACTTCCACGGCCAATATGCTTGTTGTCAAAGACAACATCAATGGCACGGTTCTTGATAACTTTGTAGCTATATGTGGGACGTGCCTTGAACTCCGTATTATCAGCTGCTTTCAGTGTGACAGCTTCGGCAAATTCTCCACGCTGATCGAATAGCGGAACTTGAAAAAGCTCTGTGCCTAATTCCCATGTAGATACCTTACCGGAAACAATTTTAAAATCCTCTTTCCCTTGTTTGCCGTAGTTTTCCATAAGGACACCGGCATAATTGGGAGCAACTCTTTCGCATGAAATGAACAAAACAACGGCAAATAATGCCACAATCAAAAAATCAATCTTTCTTTTCATTTTCTACTTTTTTAATGATATTATAAACTATAAATGCTACTGTCAGCATGATTATTGAAATTCCCAGCCACGCATTTATGTGATTGAATACGCGGTTGCCAATGAAGAAAGCCGATACAACAAGTACCGGCTTCCAGTATTTCTTTACAGACTTCATTGTTATTGTTCAATAATGGCAATATCCGGTGCCAATTTACGAATTAACAACAATTGCTCGTCAATGGCCTTATTACGCTCTTCTTCCACTATTACTTCTGCACCGGGAGAGCAAAGAGACAATCGAATATTACGCCCGTCCACATCTGCAATGATTTCCACTTCAATTTCTTCTGCCGGGCGACCTTTGAAAATCGGAACAATAAGATTGAATGAAGCAGGAAGATTAGAGTTGACAACTTGGCTGTAATTGTCGGTGCGACTACCGTTGTCTTGTCGGGAGTTTTCCACTTTTGAGTCGATGCTGGCTTTGAAGTTCTTCAGGACTGTAACCAGTTCCATGTTGTATTGTGCATCCTTGAAGAAGGCACGATTCATTTTGAAGAATTTTGAAAGCTGCACCGGCTCCCATGTCTTGCTTGTGTTGATACCAAATTCAAGAAACTTGGGATAGTATTTCAACTCACCTCTTACAGTAGCTTTATTCCTACTGTCAGTTTCATTAGTGACAAGTTTAAGTGTCATTTTCTCTCGATCAACAAGAATATAGCAACGTTTCTGATTGATCTGCTCTTTTTCAGAGATTCTTTTCAAGAGAAATTCATAAACACTTCCAATTGTTCCGGCTAACTCTACCTTATCAGGCTCCAGTACCGGTAACTCATTTTCTTCGTGAAGTTCAATAACTCTAAGGGTTGCTTCGGTAATACCCGGAGCAAAGTTCACTTGCATCTTCTCGTTTTCCATGCTGTTCTACAATTTTTTAGTTTTGTTTTTAAACGATTTGGCTGGTTTGAAATGTGGAGTATAATGCTCCGCTATGACAATAGTCTCGTTTTTGTGTATGTTACGAGCAACTTTTCGTTTATAGTGCTTGGGTGACAGTGTGCCAAAACCTCTGATATAAAGAGTCTTTCCATTAGCCACTGCATCCACGGTCTCTTTCAGTGCTGCCTCTATGACAGTTCGGACTTCACAAATAGCGATACCGGTTGATTCGGCTACTTGCTTGATAAGTTCTTCTTTCCTCATAGCTTATCCCTCCGTACCAGTAGATTCCATGTCCTCGAAGACTGTTTTTTGCATCTCTTGTGCCTCCATCGGACGTTCTTTAACCAAATCGCCATTACCATTGTAATATCCGGTGGTACGGGTGCTACGATCCATAAACTTAAAGCATTCATCTGTAATTTCCTCATAACCACGTTTTATATCGGTAAGCAACGTTTTTTTACGTTCCTTTTTAGGTTTCAGTTTGTCCTTGTATGCTTGCATGAAAGCTTTCTTTTCTTCTTCCAGTGCGGCCATGTCAAGGTCAATATTTGCCAACTCCGTTTTCCGTTCACCCATTTCTTCCTCGCTGAAAGGAGAAGTATAGGTAATTCTTTCAACTGCTGCGCAATTGTCTTCCAACATTTGCCTGCGAAGCAATGGATTCTTATCTTTAAATAGTTCTTTATCCATATCATAAAGGTTTTAAGCCATATCGGGCAGAACCGACAAATGGCTGTGGGTTAGTCCTTATGTTTGCTTTGTGTATATCATCTGTACGATGATTGAATAATCGGGGTAATCCCGTTATTTTGTCATATACAACCAGTTCAGACGATACATAACAAATAAAGCCTTTCAGTCGCTCTTTCAACCATGCGTTCTGATAGGCTCTGCGTTCACGATATTCTTGGTAGCTCATTCCCTTTGGGCGAGCTGTGAGAAGGGGAGTGTAATTTCTCGCCCCCCCCCGATTTAGATTTACTCTTTCCCATCAATCAAATTTTTATATTGTTCTTCTGAAACGAACTTGTCGCAGTTCCCATACCAAGTACCATCATTTATCTTGTATGGCCTGACTGTTTTATCCATTTCATTCATAACACCGACTACCGCATCTTTTTTGTTATCACTCCATACAATAACAACATCGCCGATAGTCGGAATGTATTCAAGCTGTAACTTCTCAAAATTGAAGGAGTAATGTTTTTCTTCCTTCATGGCAGCGAGCATTTTGGCCTTTTCCTCTTCCGTAGCTTTACGGAATCCCTTCATGCCTCCGATACCTGCTTCGGGTGTGGGTTTTACAAAAACTCTGTCACCTTCATCATTGGAAGGAACATAGGCGACAAGGCCGAAAGGCACTTTTATTGCTGGTAAAAAAGGAAGTGGTCTTTCTTCTCTAATTTCAGAGAGAATCATCATGCTGCCTCCTCCGCGATTTGGATTGATAATTACGTCACCGGGGATGAATGTCTCACCCTCAAACTCAAATTTACCCCCCCCCATAACTTTTTGGGTAGATTGCATACTTTCTTCTTTCACGATTTTTACCATGTGTCCTTCGGGCACTTCAACTGTTACTGTTTTCATTTTAACTTGATTTTAAATTGGTTATTGTATTCGATATATTTTTCCGGGCAGGTTGTTTCTATAATTCCATTTATTGTAGGAATACGAAATAATTTACCGGATTTACGAAGCTTTTTTTCAAGCTGTTTTGCCTTGTGTAAAGCGGCCAAAGAACGTGCTTCATTTTCAATTAGCTCTTTAGCCGCTGTGATACTGTTACTAATTTTTTCACATGAATCCATTACTTGACTTCTTCTGCGTATGGAGTATCGTCTTCCTCAAAATCGTCCGGTTTCTGACCTTGTGCCTTTTTCCAGTCTTCAAACATTTCATCATCCAACTGGCTCTCTGTTTCAAGAACTTTAATCATGGAATCTGAAATGCCGGTTTTGGGCAGGAATTTGAAAGCCCAGTTCACGATTGTTTTTCGAGCCATTTCTTCAAAGTCTGTGTCCCACGGAGATTGCTTGCCTTTCTTGACAGCCTCACTACGACTTTTTATTTCTTCAATACGTGCTTTGGGCATTGCATCGAATTTTACAACACCAGAAGTCAAGACTGCAAAATAGTAGCCTCCAAGAAGATCACCACGTTCTCCGAATACATTGGGTTTGTGGATGATAGTGCCACCGGTACCTTTTGTCATGCTGAACTCGTCATTAGCATAAACCAAATCAGAATAAATATCTTTTACAACGCCGGTGCGGATCAAAATATCAACTTTCCCCATATATGAAGCTTGGAACTTCACTTTGCCTTTGTACGGTACAAGATACCCCAATCTTAATTCAGGATTGAGTGTCAGACCGGTGAGAGAAACGTTTTTGATTGCTTCGACAAGATGATCGGGATATTGCCGGGCACAGTCAATCAGATAAGGATTATTTAACATTGCCTGCATAGCGAAATTGACTTCACGGGCAAATTGCTGTTCAGTGCCGCCAGCTGCTATAAATGCCTTTTTAGGGGAGATAAAACAGCTTTCCAATCCTTTCAGTTGTACCGGAAAGGCTGGTGGGGCAGAAGGAACGGGCGGTTGTGGTGTGGAAGGTGTTGGGGAGGCCGGTTCTGTTTTTGTTGGTGAAGGAACATTGTGTTGTTCCATTCCCAAGTTCCCTTGTTGGGGGGATTGATTCTCTGTTTTGCTCATTGTTCTTGATTATTATAAAAGTTAAACATCTTGTTCTTTTCAAATGCAGGTGTGTCAGGCACCATTATTCTTCGTCCTTTGAATCCCGGCTGAATAAATATCTGTGCACCGTCAAAATCATTATTTTGTGTACAGTAAACATGCTGGTCTAACAATTTCTTGAATGCCAATGCACTTGCACCCATTTTCACAATTCCGTCTTCCAAATGGAAAGCCCAGTTTGCTGCACTGACAAATACTGCGTCATAGGGAGCTGTCTTTTGTTGCATAACCCAATAGAACTCTTTCCATACTCCAGTACGTTCATGTTCAAAAAACTGGTAGAAGGCTGCCGAAATACCGTAATGAAATTTGGCAATAGTCCGGTTAACTGTTTCCTCATGAAGATCATCAACCGCCAATGTTTTCCAGTCAATAATCTTTTTGGCCGTTTCCACATCAGGGCGATATTTGAACTTACATCCTTCGTATTCAACGAAATGGCTGACTTCGGCTTTCCCCCATTTTAATATCTGCCTGATCTGCTTGGAAGTGTCCCGACAATTGTTAAGAAGCTCATAAACCATTGTTTCAACCAATTGCATATCGGTTGTGCTTGTCAATGTTTTACCCGGATTTGACTCTTTGGCCTCTATTAGTGCAATCTGATATTTTTGAGTGTCTCGTCCATACGGACAGCCAGTTTTAGGATTTATAGGTGGCTCAAATACAAGAAGATTATTTCTCCATTTGTCAAGTGTTCCAGTATTAACAAGGCTTTCCATTGCATCATGATACAGCGAGCCTTTTTCAGAAGCTTCAATACTGATCTCGAACATTTCAGGGTGTAATGCCTTGTATCGGGCAAACTTTGGGGACACCATATAATCTTTAATCTGCGTACTACTTAGGAAGTCTTTAAATCTTTCTCCCTTGTGATATTCGTCATTTGGCAGATTGTAAATTGTATCTTCTATATTACTCATATAATGGATTTAGAGTTTTACAAAAAACTCCCTACTTTCGCAAGCAAGGAGCCAATAACTAACTAAAAAACTTATTCATCACTTGTGGATAGTAATTCTTTGTAATTCTGTAATATGTATTCTTTTTCTTCATCTGTAAAAGAATAGGCTTTAGCCATAAATTTCATTGCCATATCCTCGTTATGATCGGAAAGGGGATAATAGTCTGTGGCGAATTTGTAAGTAAGCCTATTCAATCGCTCATACTTAACTTTGACCTCCTTAACCCGTCCGCTTATCTCCGAGATAATGCCGGACGCTTCTTGTATCTTCTCGTCATATTCCTTTTGGTCTTTCGCCGCTTGTTCTTTCATAACCTTGTTCTGTACGGCAAAGTTGGAAATCTTTTCGTATAGTTCACTTGAATACACAAAGCTACAGTTAACCTCAAAGTCTGGCTTGATAGAGTAATTGTATTTATCTTTCTTGACGAGGTATTTGTAGTCGCTTCCGAGTTTGTTCCAATCGTATTCAACTTTGCGAAGGGTTTTCGCATTACGTAATGCTTCTGCTACCGCATTCGCTTCTTCCATATCTGTAAAAGCGTAGCCTTCAAAAAATGGGATCGTGAACGTTTTCAAATCGGCTGGTTCAATCTCAAACAATTCGGGAACCTCCGGCTTATCCATAATTTTGATACCTTCCTCCATCATGCGGAGTTTAATCAATTTCTGTACATCTTCCTCCGTTAACGCAAGAATCTCTTGCTCGGTCATTTCTGTAATTCCTTTCATACTTTTAGCATTTAAAATGTGTTCCCGTCCGCGTTCCGATGGATTGTTGGCCGTAGCTTTTTAGCGGTGACCGCTTCTTGCGAAGCACGGGTATATATATCATTTAAAGTATCTATTCAGTTAAGAATGTATTTATAAACGCCCTACGTTTACTTTGTCATAATATAAGTTGTTTTTGATAACTTAGTGATTCATGTGCTGCATCCTCTTATTGGCAGTCCGTATTCACACTCTTTTCACTAATCCGCTTTGGCTACTTTGTCGGTCTATTTCGCCCTTTAGATAAGCAGTAAACCTTGTTTAAAGTCTTTATTTGTTCAGACTATACAATATGTCAAAGAACGTTTTGTTAGTTCCCGGAAAGACGATCAAATCCGTCCGGGATTATTTTCTTTCCATGAATTTTCTCAAAGCTGATTTGGTAAAAATGAGACTCTTGCCATTTTTGGTGTGAGGAATATCATGTATTCGATTGTATAAGGTTTGCAACTTCCATCCGAGAAATACAGCAGCTTGTTTGGCATTCAAATACTCTTCGGTTTCAGCAGTCGCCATTTCAGTTACAGCCTTTCTCACATCATTGCGAATAAACTTGTGCAGTTCTTCTGCAATCATTTTGGCCTCTGAACGGTTCATTTCTTTATTGCTTCGATGGTTATCTGATTTTTATCTTTGTCGATGGATATTGAATATCTTTCAACGTCTTCACGGGGATCAGTAAAAGCTAATTGATAGGCGTAGCTTCTTGCATTGACGCAATCCTTGTAAGAATCCAGCTGCATTACTTTGGAAGAACCAGCTTTAATGCTTAGAATATCTTTCTTTGTTACTTTCATATTATTTTCTATTTTATACTTAAATTTTCCACAAAAAATTTGCATAAAAGAAAGCTAACAACTACATTTGCCAATGAGATATGTAGTAAGTGGCTTTTGAAGTCGCCAGCTTTCTTATTGTTCAAACTTACACTCTTTGTTTGTTTGACGTTGCAAATATACTTCATATTTTCAGAAGTACAATAAAATACTTCATAAAATTTGTAGTATTCTATATGTTATAAAACATATTTTAATATAAATTGCTGGTTTATAAGATGTTATGCAGGTAGGGCTTGCGTAAAAAGAAAGCTTTCTGAAAAAAAGTAATGTCGTTCTATTATTATTGTAATAATTGAAGAAGTAAAAGACGATCTCATTCGGTAAGGTGCTGGATTGCTGCATAGTTAGCCCTTAGACGGTTTCCCGTTTTTGCTATATGCAGCATAAGAAATGTCTCGTTCGTATAAGTACGCCGTTCTTAGCTGGCCGGGCATTAACAAGTTACCCGACTTCCCGGATTTTTCGCTTACTTGTAGCTGTGCAGGCATCCCGGTTTCGTTTGCCTCTCAATATCGCACGCCTTTCGCAGTATTGAGTTGTAAGAGTGTAACCCTCTGTCTCTCCGCTATGCGGCCTACCGCCAATTACACAATGTGGAGAAAAAGAAAATCCGCAAATAGGTAGCAGCTATTTACGGATTTCTATATATAAACTCCAAATAGGATGTTTAATCAATTTATGTGGTAATACTGCTACTATTACGAATGCAAATATACTACTTAATTTATGAAGTATGCAAGAAAGTGACGATAAAAAATTGAGTGACCTCTCAAAAAGGTTTTTGCAAGCAATTTCATATTGTGGTTTGAGTGGGTATAAATTGAAGAAAGACAATATTATATCCAGTGAATCAACCCTTACCAGTATAAAAAAAGGGATTCAGCTGCCAAGTAAAAAAACAATTGATGCTTTTTGTGAGAAATACGATGTGAGCAGAGCATGGTTATATACTGGAGAAGGTTTGTTTGCAAAGACTCCATCAGGACAAATAGAACCTTCGGAGAAGGATATTAGGGATGCTCTGAAAAATGCGAGAATGCAATCAGACTCTACGATTAGTAAAGTAGCTCCTTATCTTCAAGATATTCTTGTAAAAGTAAAATATGTTCCGATGGATGCCGCGGCTTCATTTGTCGAAAGCTTATATAATACAGCTTATGAAATTGATTCTTATGGTGTCATGCCGGAAGAAGGTGAAGTGCTTGATGATTCTTATATGGTCTTTCAAGTACGTGGCGACAGCATGGAGCCAACTATACCGGATGGAGCTAAAATTCTTGCTCGCAAAATAGAAGAAGGTTTGTGGGAAAGCGCGTCAGGAGTTGTGAGTATTGTATATGGGAAAACACTTTCAGTCAAACGGATATTAAAAAACAGTCTTTTCTTGGATAATGTGCTGACTTTAAAGGCTGATAACCCCAAGCATGGCCAGTTAGATGTCGAGAGAAGAGAAATAAGGGGGATGTGGCAAGCATTACGCATAATAAGTCAAAAGATTATTTGATATGGAAGAAAGGGCTATTGACAGATTACGAAAATTTGCAAGGTATGCACGTGATAAGGGAGTTGTCAAAGGTGAGAACTCGTTTGAGGCTTATTGTGAATTATCAAATAGATACATTTATAATTCCATAAGGAACGGGAAGGGGGCTATTGGAACTGATATAATAGCTCGTATTGTGGATAAGTTCCCGGAATTGAATGTGAAGTGGCTTTGTACTGGCAAAGGGAATATGATTGAGACGGATATTGATGCGAATGTCAATTATAAAGCGGCTTATGAGGGTGCAATGATGCAAATAGAAGCTTTGCATAAAATTATAGAAGAAAATAAGCGGAGATGATATAAATATGATACCATTAATATATTTTTAACAAGTATTTTATTGATTATCAATATGATAGTAAAATGTGTTAGTTCCGTACGCACCGCTTTCTTATGAAGCAAAATAAAAGAAAAGTCCTAAAGTATTATACTTTAGGACTTTTCTTTTTGCCCAACACCACACCTAAAAGCAGCGGAATAACGCAGTTGGCACTGGCTTATCCGTTGGATTTTTCGGGGAAGAAAAAAGTCCAACGATTTAGTTTTGTTTTCGCTGATTCTCAATATTTTGCATAATCTGATTTGGAACAATACGATTTAACTTTGTACCACTAAAAATACAAGAAGTATGGGAGTTGAAAAAAGACGTAGTACACTGAGTGTGTTGTTTTACATCAAGCGACAGACGCTGCTGAAAAACGGGGAGGCACTCGACAGGCTGATGGATAAGGATTTCGATATCAAACAGCTGGAGCAGGTACGGGATGTCTTTGCTTTCTGCTGCCTGACCGGCATGGCTTTTGCGGATGTCCAGCAGCTTAGCAAGGAGCATCTTGTAAGGGATAATGAGGATAATCTATGGATTCGGAATGCCTGCCAAAAAATAAAACAGATGTGTAACATCCCCGTCATATCCCCTGCCCCCAAGCTGATAGACAAGTATTCTAACCAACCGGATTGCGTAGCAAAAAATGTGCTCCTGCCTGTGCTGAGCAACCAAAAGATGAATGCTTACCTAAAGGAAATAGCCGATATTTGCGGAATACAGAAACGGTTGACGACTCACGTTGCAAGATATTCAAAATCTATTTCCTGATTGAAATTCAATGGATTATAAAACATATATTCTACAATAGGTAACGATTTAGAAACGAGCAAATTGCTCGTATTAGTCATATTTTGCATTAAGTATAAAGAACGCCTAAACTTAAACGCAAATGTACAAAAAATCATTGAAAGCAATATGATTCTCATTTATTTTTTATTTACCTAAATACTTATTTAAAAGTATACACCAATTATTTAGAGAGAAACTTATAAAGAACAGAGATTCAATATATATAATCCTTTTTAAAAAGGCCATTAGTTGCTTTCTTCTTAATTTCTTTTATTAGACACTCAATTACAGTACCCTTTATATTTTTCATCGTAACAAGTCTAATCTAAATTGCGAAAGGCATTGATTTTCTATAAAATCATTGGCAGTGTAGTGAAAATATGGTGATTTTCCATTCTTTACGGAAAGGATACGGTATGAGATATAAGTGCCTAAGCAACGAATATATAGATATGAATATCATTGAATTTCATTTTCTCCCAAATTTCTTCAAAGTTCTGTTCTACTTTTGCCGAAAACTTAAAAGTAGAATATGAACCGATTATTATTATCCCTTACATTTAGTTTAGTTTGGCTGTATTCGTATGGGCAGAAGATACAAGAATGTTCTCTGTATTACTATATAGAAACAGCCAAAGAGAACAGTCCGCTGATAACGGATTACCGGAATCAGACGGAGATAGAACAAGCGGAACTTAAACGGCTGAAAGCCATGTACACACACTCCCGTTTGGAGCTGAACGGCGACTATCTGTTCGTGCCGGTTATCTCGAAGGACGGTGGACGAACCGCCTTCAAATGGAATGCGCGGTCGGCTACGGATTACTACGGTTACGATTTGGGAGAGAGCAGTGGATCTTTCCATGCCGGAGCGACTTGGACGCAGCCCCTTTTGGGTAGGAGTTCCTACAAGATAGCTCAAGAGCAGGCAAAGATTAACACGGATATGGCGAATAACCGTGTCCGCATGGAAGAGCACCAACTGGAACGTTCCGTAACGGAGCAATACCTGCTCTGCCTGCTTGACAAGGCGCAGATAGACTTTACGGATTCTGTCGGGACGGTCATCGAACACCGAATAGAAATCGTTCGAAAGTTAGTCGCAAACGGGCTATCTAAACAGTCGGATTTGAACCTGCTGATGATTGAACAAGAGGCTAATGCCGAATTGCATACCGCCGCCCGTCAGGATTACCATACCCATCTGATGGATCTGAATCTGCTCTGCGGCATCGATGAAACGACCGATGTGGCATTGTCGGATATAAGCCAGCCCGTTCGGTTGCGCAGCGACGGGAAATCGAGCCTCTTTACCGAGCAATACCGGTTAGACAGCCTGAATACGGCAGTCGCCCTTCGTTCCTTCAACCTTCAATACAAGCCCAAGCTCGACCTGTTCATAAACGGCGGTCTTCAAGTCGGTGACTTTTCCGGCTGGTATCGCCATTTCGGGTTGAGTGCAGGGGTGACATTCTCGTGGACCATTTTCGACGGCAGGCAGAAGCGCCTGAAGGAACGTCAGGCTGGGTGGCAACAGAACACCATACGGACTTACAAGGAGAACTCCGAATATCAGCGGAACATGAGAATCAAACAATGCCTCTCCGAGTTGGTCAAGTATGACGAAAGAGAGAGGGCCTTGGACAACCAGCTTGCCGGATACGAATCCGTACTGTCCGATTACGGCAGGGAAATGGATGCCGGGCAAGTATCCGTACTGGACTATATCACCGTGCTGCGCAGCAAGATTCAGACGGAGAAAGACCGCCTGCTGCTGCGCACGAACAAGCAGCTTGTCATAGCCGCCTATAATTATTGGAATTGGTAATATCAAATCATTACAGTCATGAAATATCAGATCGTTTTATTATTGCTTATAGTAAGCCTTGGCGGATGCGGGCAAAGAGGCACATCTAACGGAAACATGCAGGAAGAGAAGCCCGGAACGGCAGTCACGCTGACTCATACGGCTTTCGGCAAAATCGAGAAGGAAATCATATTATCAGCCACTACGATGTACCAGAACAAGTCGGTGGTCAGCGCCCCGATTCCGGCGTTCATCACGGAAGTTCTTGTACAGCCCGGTTCAAGGGTGAAAGCCGGAGATGTACTTTACCGGATAGAAAGTAAAGAACAGCACGCTTTGGGAAATGGCAACCATGCAGTCATTCCCATAAAGGTAGAACGCGACGGTATTGTTCTCGATGTGCAGCAGCAGGCGGGAAGTTATGTCACCGAAGGCGCTGTGCTTTGCTCCGTTGCCGAAGCCGGAAGCCTTGTATTCGAAATTAATGTCCCTTACGAACAGCAACGGTATGCGCACAGCGGAAGCAAATGTATGCTGGAACTGCCCGACGGAACCCGGCTGACGGCAACCGTCCACGCCCCGTTGGTAACAATGAACATGGTATCGCAATCGGAGCGGGTAATTGCACGGGCAAAAGCGCCTTTCTTGCCGGAAGGCATGAATGTCAAGGCTGTATTTACAGAAAACGATTCCTCTTCTAAAGGCTTGATACTTCCCAAAAGCGCCGTGCAAAGTGATGAAACGCTCACGAAGCATTGGGTGATGAAATTGGCAGATAATGGTACGGCAGTCAGAGTACCCATTGAGGTAGGCAACAGCAACGCTTCAGAAATCGAAATCAAATCGGATGCCTTGTCACCGCAAGACCGCATTATCCTCACGGGTGGATACGGTCTGGAAGACGGGGCGAAAGTCGTCGTTACGAAAGAGGAGGCCGCCTTATGAACACAATACAGAAACGAAGCCTTCACCGGCTATACAGCCGCCCTATCCTGTTCGTAGGGCTGCTTCTGCTGCTTGCCGGAGCGTGGTGCTACACGCAGATGCAGACCAACCTGTTTCCCGAAGTGTTGTTCCCCCGCATCACGGTGATAGCCGATGCCGGACAGCAGCCCGTAGACCGTATGATGATTACCGTCACCAAACCCTTGGAAAGCGCGGTGAAGAAGGTGCAGGGTACGACGGTCGTCAAGAGCAGCACCAGCCGGGGCAGTTGCGTGATAGACGTTTACTTCAAGTGGGGACTGGATATCTATGCTTTGAAAACCCAGCTGGAGAGCCGTATCAATGAGATAAAGGGATTTCTGCCCGACGGTACGGTCATCTCCACCGAGGCGATGAACCAGTCGTTGTTCCCGGTCTATGGATTCACGCTGGAGAGCAAGACACACAGCCGCATTGTCCTGCGCGATGTGGGCAACCTCGTGGTACGTCCCATGTTCTCGCAAGTAGATGGTATCAGCAATGTAGTGGTACGCGGCGGCAAGGCGAAGGAGTTCGTCGTGAAGCCCGATGCCGCGAAGATGACGGCGCTCGGCATTACTCCCGCACAGATAAAGACCGCTTTCGCACAGACGAATTATGTATTGGGAAACGGCAACGTGGCGGACTATAACCGCCTGTATCTGACGCTGACCGATACACGTATCAACGACATGGAAGAATTGCGGAATGTGATTGTCCGCAACGACGGCAAGCGCATTGTCCGTCTGGGCGATATAGCGACTGTCGAGATACAGGAACAGCAGGAGTTTCTGAAAATCAATGCTGATGGCAATGATGCCGTACTTGTCGATCTGGTGAAGCAACCGGGCGTGAATCTGATCGATTTCGCGAAGCAGGTGGAAAGCAAGGCGGATGAGATAAGGCAGCAGCTTCCGGCAGGCTATGAACTCAAGCCCTATTACAATCAGAGTGCCTTCGTTGGCGACAGCATCCACAGCGTACTGAAAACCATCTACGAGGGATTGTTCCTCGCCATCATCGTGATGGTGCTGTTTCTTCGCTCCTGGCGGTCGAGTCTGGTGGTGATGCTGACCATCCCCGTTACGGTGGCTTTCAGCATCCTGCTCTGTTATCTGGCAGGAATCACCATCAATGTCATGTCGCTCGGTGCGATGGCCGCTTCGGTGGGATTGATTATCGATGATGCCATTGTCGTTATCGAACAGATTTACCGGGAGCACGAAGAACGTCCCGGCATGGACCGCTTCACTGTCGTGCGCCATGCCATCCGTAATCTTTTTCCCGCCATGGTGGCTTCCTCCCTTTCGACAATTGTCATCCACTTCCCGTTCCGGCTGATGAGCGGGCTGGCAGGCAGCTTTTTCAAGGAACTGTCCGACACGATGCAGCTTACGCTTGTCGCCTCGTTCCTCGTCACATGGTTGCTGCTTCCTGTGCTGCACCTCGTCATCGGCTATAAGAAACAACTGCGCCCGAAAGACCTGGACGTGAAAACGCTTGAGGAGAACTCCATCCGGAAAGTTCATTTCCTGACCGTCGTCTATCGCAAACCGCTGGTTGCCGCCGGGTTCGTCCTGCTTTTAGGTTTGGGCGGCTGGTATGCTTCTTCCCAGCTCTCTTCGGGCTTTCTGCCCGATTTGGATGAAGGAACCATCGTGCTCGACTACCATTCTCCCGCAGGAACGGACATCGAGGAGACCGACCGCCTCTGCCGGCAGATGGAACGTATCATCATGGCACATCCCGATGTGGAGACTTACTCGCGCCGTACGGCGCTCGGCATGTCCTTCAAGACACGACCGAGCAATTTCGGCGACTATCTGATTCAGCTGAAAACAGACCGGAAAACGAGTACCCCCGAAGTCATCAGCGACTTGCGCCGGGAAATATTGCAAGCCGTTCCGTTGATGACCATCGGCTTCGGGCAACGGATTGCCGACCTTTTGGGCGACTTGATGAGTACCGCGCAACCCGTCGAAGTGAAGATATTCGGAAACGATTACGAAACCTTGCAGAAGATAGCAGCACAGGTGGAGAAGGTCATGGAAGCCGTACCGGGCATTGTGGACATTGACAACGGACTGATACCCGCCGGAGCCTCACTGGTCTTCACCCCGAATCAGGAACGCCTTTCGCAATTCGGCATTTCGCTGATCGATTTTCAGGAACAGCTCACGGCACATACGGGCGGTGTTCCCCTTTGTCAGCCTGCCAATATGATAGAGCCTAACCCGGCACAGGCAGTCATGACGGGCGGACTGCAAATAGGTTCCGTTCAGGAAGGCGAGCAGATGCGCCGCATCCTGCTCCGTTTCACGGACTTCGAAGACAACTCTCCCGAATGGCTGGAACAGCAGCCCATATTCCTGCCCGATGGCAGCACCCGTCCGCTCGGCTTCTTCTGCGACGTTCGTGTCATTCCGGGGGAGATAGAGCAGAGACGTGAAGACCTGAAGAGTAACATCACCCTGACCGCCCGCTTGGAGAACCGGGATTTGGGCAGTGCGATAGCAGACTTGCAAACGTCTCTCGATGCGCAGCTTCATCTTCCGGCAGGCTACAGCATCTCCTATGGAGGGGCCTATTCCGAACAGCAACAGTCGTTCCGTGAACTGATGATGATTCTCTCGCTCGCCGTGTTGCTGGTGTTCGCCGTATTGATGTTCCTTTTCCGCGAATGGCGCATCTCGCTTACCGTACTGTTTATCTCCGTGCTGGGTATCTGCGGCTGTCTGCTGGCTTTGTGGTTGACGGGCGTTCCACTCAATGTAAGCAGCTACACAGGCATCATCATGGTGGTGGGCATCATTGCGGAGAATGCTATCTTCACCGTATGGCAATATCGAATGAACCGCCGCACGGGTGGCGATGTATCCGAAGCTGTAGATTACGCCATCGCCCTGCGCATCCGTCCCAAACTGATGACGGCTATCGGCGCCGTACTTGCCCTGATGCCATTGGCACTCGGTATCGGCCTCGGCGCACAGATGCAACAACCGTTGGCGGTAGCTGTCATCGGCGGATTTATTGTCGGCTTGCCCTTGCTGCTGTTAGTATTGCCCAGTATCATGCTATTAATTTATAAAAAGAGTAAATGAAATAACAGTAAATCACTAATTTTGCGATAAATAGAAATTTATGTGGAAATATTATGCTTTACTTTCGGCCCTCTTTGCCGCACTGACGGCTGTGTTTGCTAAAATCGGGGTAAAAGATATCAATTCGGATCTGGCTACGGCTATCCGCACGTCAGTCATCTTGTTTATCACTTGGGGAATCGTTCTTGCCGGAAACCATACTGCTGGGGTGAAAGGCATCAGCGGACATACATGGATATTCCTTATTCTGTCCGGTGCTGCCACAGGTCTCTCGTGGCTGTTCTACTTCAAGGCATTGCAGGTGGGGGATGTGTCGCGTGTGGCACCGATAGATAAATTGAGCGTGGTGATTACCATCTGCCTTTCCTTTCTGTTTCTGAAAGAGTCGGCCAGTCTGCGGGTTATCATCGGGGCATTGCTCATTACGGGTGGCAGTATTGTAATGTTAATAAAGTAGAAAAGTATGAAGATATTGATCATAGAAGACGAACGAAGTCTTTCGGATAGCATCGTAGCCTACCTCAGTAGTGAAAAATATCTGTGCGAACAGGCTTTCACCTATGACGATGCCAAGATGAAGGTAAACCTGTATGAGTACGATTGCGTGTTGCTCGACCTGATGCTGCCCGGTGGCAACGGTCTCGACATCCTGCGTGACATCCGGAAGCAACGTAACCCGGTAGGTGTGATTATCGTATCGGCCAAAGACTCGCTGGGTGATAAAGTGAAAGGATTGGAGATAGGTGCGGATGACTACCTTGCCAAACCTTTTCACCTGCCCGAACTCAGTATGCGCATCTATGCCATTATCCGCCGTAAGGAGTTCGCGGCAAACAATATCTTGGAGAGCAATGGAGTACGGATTGACTTGTTGAACAAGTCGGCTGTAGTGAATGAAACGCCGATAGAACTTACCAAGTCGGAATACGAACTGCTATTGTTTTTTATTGGAAATAAAGACCGTGTCATATCGAAGAGCGCCATGGCTGAACATCTTAGTGGCGAAATGGCGGACATGATGGACAATCACGATTTTGTCTATACCCACATCAAGAACCTGAAAGCGAAACTTGCCGCTGCGGGATGTAAAGATTGCATTAAGAATGTGTATGGAACGGGATATAAATGGACGGAACTATGAAAAAGAAGAGCCTGATGTACAAATCGCTCACGCAGTTCATCGTTTGCGTGGCAATACTCCTGCTGCTGGCAACCCCTCTGTTTTATTGGCTGACCAAGAGTTTCTATGCCGAGGACATAATAGATATTATCGAAGCCGTACAGCAAGGGAAACCGGTTCCGGCCCTCGACCTTGAAGAGGATATCCTGCATGGTATCATGATACAGTTTGCACTTATCGTTACGGTATTGGGCGTGGCTATCGTGCTGACGATGCGTTTTATCTCCGGCCGGTTATGGCAACCGTTTGATAAAACACTGGAGGCGATAGAACATTTCAAGCTGGAAAACGGAGTATGTCCACAATTAGCGGAAAGTGACACCAAAGAATTTGTAAGACTAAATATCGCCCTGCAAAGGTTGATGACAGACAGTCTTCACAGCTACCGGTTACAGAAAGAGTTTACGGAAAATGCCTCACATGAGCTACAAACGCCATTGGCTGTATTCCAAAGCAAGCTCGACCTGTTGCTCCAACAGCCGGAGCTAACCGAACGGCAAGCCTCCATCATACAGGATTTATACCAAATGAACAGCCGTTTGTCGCGTTTGAACCGAAACCTGCTTCTGTTGGCCAAGATGGAGAACAACCAGTTCAGCCGTACGGAGTCCGTCGATGTCATAACGGTGATAAAAGACCTTCAGCCCTATCTCGAAAGTCTCTCCGGAGGATTGATCTTGAAGCAAAACTTTTCAACGGCTTCCTTGCCGATAAAGGCCAACCGTTCTCTGTTGGAAAGCATGGTAAACAACCTCGTCGTGAATGCCGTGCGCCACAATAAGACGAGTGGGGAGATAACCGTATTCTTGTCGGACAACCGGCTGATGGTATCCAATACGTCCGATGACGCGGCACTGGATGCAGACCAGATATTCAACCGTTTCTATCGTCCTTCGGAAAAGACGACGGGCAACGGTCTCGGGCTTTCCATTGTCAAGGCAGTATGCGATTATCACGGCTGGAAGATTTTATACGCCTATGCTGATGGAAAACATCAGTTTGTGGTGATATTCCGGTAAATCTTCAAACTTTCCCCAAAATCGCCTGATATCTTTGCTGCCGTAATTCAAAAAGATTATGGCAGCATGAAAAAGATAGTACTATGTATCGTTGGCATTTACAGCTTTACCCTTTTGTCGGCCCGGACTTCGGCAGACAGCCTGATTGCCGAGAGAAAGGACAGTTTACGTATCTCCGCAACAAGCAATTTCAGCGGAAGACTTGACCGGTTCTCGTCTTCCCATTTCTATCAGATGACATACATCGGCGTTCCGCTGGTTGTCGGAGGCCTGATTGTAAAAAGTGAGGACGACCATTTCCGGAGTCTGCGCAACGATTATATGCCCCGGTTCGACCGCCATGCGGACGACTATATGCAGTATGCCCCTGCCGCGATAATGCTCGGTATGAAAGTCGCCGGTGTGCAAAGCCGCAGTTCATGGGGCAGGATGATTGTCTCCGACGCTTTTTCCGCCATCCTTATGGGAAGTGTGGTGAACACGTTGAAACGCACGACCAACGTAGAGCGTCCGGATGGTTCCAACCGCCATTCTTTTCCTTCCGGACATACTGCCACGGCATTTATGACCGCTACCATGTTCAATAAGGAGTACGGACATAAAAGTCCGTGGATCGGTGTCGGGGCATACAGCATGGCCACCGTAACCGGCCTTATGCGGATGGCAAATAACAAGCATTGGCTGAGTGACGTGCTGACCGGCGCGGGCATAGGAATACTCTCGACAGAAATTGGTTATTACCTTGCCGACCTGATATTTAAGGAAAAGGGAATTACCCGCTTTGCCAATGAAAACGTGTTCGAACGGTTGGACAAGCCTTCCTTCGTGAGTCTGTACTTCGGTTTGAACATACCTCTGAGCGGTTATGACATCGATGAGCAAACGGAGTTCAGCACCTCGTCAGGCAGCACGGCAGGTGTGGAGGGTGCCTATTTCTTCAATCCGTATATTGGTGCCGGGGGACGGTTTGCTGTTTCCAATACCTCTATAATAGTCAATAAAGACCGGGCGGAGAATAATACTTTCGATGCGGTATCGGTTAGCGGAGGAAGCTACTTCTCCTATCCGTTGTCGTCGCGCTGGCTGTTGGGCAGCAAGCTGTTGGGCGGCTATGTGCATTATCCCCAACTGAAACTGGCAGACCGTATGATTTCCGCAAGAGGCGGCTTTTCTTTGGGAAGCGGGGTCTCATTGACGTTCAAGGCAAAAGAGCATTACGGCATCCGTTTCTTCCTCGACTACAATTTGCTTCCGTCACATAGTAGGAATAGCGGTGAATATATGAATATGCTCACCTTGGGGGCATCGTTTATGATTACATTATAATTTCCGGAATAGTGAAATTTGAAAGGAATATCTTCAAATCCGGCATTATGCATATCTACTTATTGTGACAACGTTTAATAAGAATACTTTCAGATTTTCTCGCTGCCATTTGTCTTATAGGATTCCAGTTCCTTCCTGCTCCGGCTCGAAGTAACCAGATAGACACCGCCGAAAATGAAGATAACAGCCATGCCCTTGATGAAATTGAAAGAGTCCATACCCCAACAAACGGCAACAATGCAGGCAACAAGTGGTTGGATATAGTTGTACATGCCCGCCACGGTGGGACGGAGATTCTTCTGTCCGACCACAATCAGCATGTAGCTGATGAAGGTAGCTCCCACGACAATAAAGGACAAGCCACCCAGTTCGGGAAGATGCAGGCTGCTCCAGTCCGTGCGCATCAGGCTGTTGGCAGAAAATGGCAGGATGCATATGAACGAGTAGGTGAACATCCACTTCATAATGGTCACCAGCGAATATTTGTTCACGAAATGATGTAAAGGGCATAGCAGAACTGCGCCAGCAACACCAGCAAATCGCCCCATATCATTGTGCCGCCTGCGGTTGTTGCCGATGTTCCTTGCCCGTTTTGCCCGTTTCCAAGTATCAGTAACAACGCACCGCTCGCTCCGGCCGCAATGCCCAACACTTTCTTTCCGGTAATGGGCTCTTTCAGTATCAATGCAGCCAGTACCATAGCCCATAGAGGCATACTGGTAGTAATAATGGAGGCATCACCGGGTGAGCTTAGACTGACACCGAATATGAAACAACCTTGATTGAATACAATACCTAAAAGGGCGGCAACAAACAGGCTTGCCAAGTCCTTATGGCTGACATGTTCCGGTTTTTGAAAAAAAGAAGCTATCCAGAAGAGAACCATCGCACCCCCGATACGTAAATCAGTTACGACAAGAGGCGTAACAGCTCCTCCCAACATGATAAATTTGGATATGGGAGACATCAACCCCCACATGGCATTTGCCCCGAACATGGCGGCATGTCCTTTCCAACAAATCTTTTCCATATGCTATTGTTATGTCTTTAATAAGAAGTCCAACCTCCGTCTGCTACAAATATGGAACCGTTGACAAAAGAGGCCTCGTCAGATGCCAGAAAAAGTACAACTTTGGCTATCTCATCAGGAGTGCATTTCCGCATATTAGTGATATAACCTTCCGAAACTTTGGTCTCAATGTCTCTCCAATTATCAATGGATTTGTCATGAGCCGTTTTTGATCCGATTAAGTTCTCACTGTTTACCCGCAGGTTTGTCTCGACTCTGCCCGGTGCCACCGCATTACAACGGATATTCTTGTCCTTATAATTAAATGCCACATTTTTTGTCAGTCCTATCAGGCCATGCTTGGAGGCTACGTAGGCTGCCCCTCCACCCCTTGCTCCCGTAAAGCCGGCAATGGAAGCTGTATTCACAATGACTCCTCCTCCTTGTTTTTCAAATACAGGAATAACGGCACGGATTCCACGCATCGGCGCTGTAAGATTTGTAGAAATCACTCTGTCCCAAATCTCATCGCTGACCTCGCCTGCCGGAAGAAGTTCATCAAAAACTCCGGCATTGTTTACCAGAATATCAATCCGTCCAAATCGCCCTAAAGCCGAGTTTATCATCCGCTGTACATCATCTTCTCTGGTTACATCCACTTCAACCGGTGTAACGTCCGATTGGTTTTGTTGCAACGTGTCTGCAATCTTCCTTACTTCTATACCGTTGATGTCTGCCGGAATAACTTTTGCTCCCTCATTGGCGAATAAGACAGCTATTGCCTTTCCATTGCCGGATGCAGCTCCCGTTACAATTGCAACTTTATCTTTCAGCCTTCCTGAAGATACTTGTGCTAAACTATTAGATACACTTCCCATAAGTAAAATAAATGTTACTATAAATTTTAATATTCTCATGTTTCTGTTTTTTTGTGCAAAGTTAAATGTCATGGAAATGAAGATTATTGTATTTTTGTACCATAAACATGGAAAAATAAGCTATGTGGAAAGAAAATCTATATCAGCCGGTTGAAATACTTTTAAGGGAGCACGATACATTTCCGATTGGAGAGCACCAGCATTCTTTTTTCGAAATGGCTTATATTCTGGAAGGTACCGGAAGTTTTGTTGTCAATTCCGTAAATGGCGGGGAAGAACATCATAACTATTGTGCCGCCGACTTATGCCTGATACCCCCCAATAGAGTTCACCTGTTTCGGACTTGTTCACATAGCCGTTATTTGTTTATCCGGTTCACGGAGAATTATGTGACCGATTATATAAACAGAAATGCTGAAGGGGCTCTCGACATACAAGCCGGATACTGTATCCGGTTTCAACAGAGTGATGCGGAAATGCTTCACAGTTTGATTGAGCTAATTGTCAGGGAGGTATCTGAAAAGAAAATGATGTCGGGCTATCTGCTGAACTACTACGTGAACAGTGTCATTGTGCTTGCTGTAAGAAATCTTTCCACATTGGCCCCGGAGCATGATAATGCGGACAGTAGCAAGGCACAGTATATGCTAAAATACATCAGGCAGCATATTCACCAGCCCGAACTCCTGAAATTGAATATTGTGGCTGAAAAATTTCACCTTTCCCCCACTTATGCAGGACGTTTCTTTAAACGGAATTTTGGAGAGGATTTCAAACAGTACATCCAAAAAAGCAGGTTGAAAACGGTGGAAGACATGCTTGTCGGCACTCAAATGAGCATTAAAGAGATTTCAAACAGAATGGGCTATACCGACCCGTGCTACTTGAACAAGTTGTTTCAGCAATATCATAATATGACTCCTTTGCAATATAGAAAGAAGTATTGCGATACACATTTACCTATTAGTGAAGAAAAATGATTATTATGCCGGTAACAATAGGATATGGATTTCAAAGAATTGAATAACAGAGTAAAGATGCCGGTACAAGGCTTTGGTGTCTTTCAGATACCCGATGCCACCGAGTGCGAAAAAGTTGTTACCGATGCGCTTGCCGTAGGCTACCGACTCATCGACACCGCTTCGGTCTATGGCAACGAACGGGCGGTCGGTACGGCTATTCGGAAAAGCGGCATTCCGCGTGAAGAACTGTTCATCACGACCAAAGCATGGATTTCGGAAATGGGTTACGAACAGACATTGCAGGCATTCGAGGCTTCGCTCACCCGTTTGGGGCTGGATTACCTCGATCTCTATCTCATCCACATGCCTTTCGGTGATTATTACGGCGCATGGCGGGCTATGGAAGAACTCTATGCTCAAGGACGTGTACGGGCTATCGGAGTGTGCAATTTCGAACCGGACAGATTGTTGGATTTATGCCATAATACCAGAGTTATTCCGGCGGTAAATCAAATAGAGGCGCATCCTTATACTCCGCAAACCGAAGCGATACGAATTATGCAGGAACTCGGTGTACAAGCGGAGGCATGGGGACCTTTGGCCGAAGGACGGAACGGATTGTTCACGGACGATATTCTGACCGGCATCGGTCGCAAATACAATAAATCGGCAGCACAGGTCGTACTACGCTGGCACTTGCAGCACGGAATTGTCGCCATTCCCAAATCGGTACATCGCCAGCGGATGGAAGAGAATTTCAACATCGAGGATTTCATGCTGACACCGGAGGATATGACCGCAATCGCTTCCATGAATACGGGATACAATACGATTCTCGACCTACACGCTCCGGAAGAGGTGCAACGGCTCTATGATATCGAGTGCCCGGCATGACAGATATACTTAAAATCTCTTTTATACTCCCGTAATTCAAACGATTATGGGAGTTTTCATTTGTCGGGGATAATTCTACCTGCTAAAAAAGCATAATCCGTAATTTGGGTATAAATACCGAGGATTTATCTACCAAGCGTGTGGCGGAGACCGTCTATTTTTGCATCGGATAAAAAATAAATAAAAACAAAAGACTATGCCACACATTGCAGTAACGATGTTACCCGGCAGAGATCGGGAAACAAAACAAAAATTAGCCGAAAATTTGTGCAACACATTGATTGAAACCCTCGGAGTCGATGCCAAATTCGTATCTGTATCCGTCGAAGATGTGGAGATGAAAGAGTGGGAAAATTCAATGCGACGCATTCCGGCAGAAACAATCATTGTAAATCCCAATAAAAAATGAATATGAAAAAGTTATTATTGATTCCTTTGTTACTGCTGACCGTCCTGTCGATGGCGGCCTGTGGCGGAGGTGATGACGAACCGTTTAGACCCGGACAACCGGAAACTCCCGATGTATCTTCTTTGAACGTAAATATTACTGTCGGCGACCGTACCGTTACCGCTACGATGGAAGACAATGCCGCCGCACGGGATTTCCTCTCTCGCCTGCCTCTTGAAATAACACTGAACGATTATAACAACATGACGGAGAAGATTTTCTATCCTGATCCGGCTCTGACAACCGAAGGCGTCACACGAGGCTGTGCCCCCACACCCGGAGATATAACAATCTATGCACCGTGGGGCAATGTAGCTATTTTCTGTAAGAGTTGGTCTCATAGTAACGACCTGATTAAAATCGGTCGTATCGACGGGAACGGTATCGAAGCATTAAGTATAGCCGGAGACATACCCGTGAAGATTGAAAGGAGATAAGACGCATGACAACAGATGCATTCAAAGAATATGTCAAGACTTGTAGGGCACTCGATATAGAGGAGATACACCGCTTTATGGACGATATGAGCAACGAAGCCCGGCGCATTACTTTCCGGCTGAATACAGCATACCACACACAGGACGAAGTACGCGGATTACTTTCCGAGCTATTCGGTTACGAGGTACCGGAATCGCTCCGGGTATTTCCACCGTTCTATGCCGATTTCGGTAAAAATATCACCGTCGGCGAAGGGGTGTTCATCAATGCCTGCTGTCATTTTCAGGATCATGGCGGAGTGATAATTGGTGACGGATGCCAGATAGGACATAACGTGGTCTTTGCCACACTCAATCACGGTTTGGCTCCGGAAGAACGTCATACGACCTATCCTGCACCCATTGTGTTGGGTAAGAACGTATGGATAGGTTCCAATGCAACGATTCTGCAAGGCGTAACCATCGGCGACAATGTCGTCATCGGGGCCGGAGCGGTTGTAACAAGAGATTTGGAAGCAAATACGGTAGCAGCTGGTGTTCCCGCCCAATTCATTAAATCTATAGTACTATAACATAAACCATCCTCTGTTAGATGAACTTTATAACAAAGCAAATTGAGCCTTGAAGCAAAGTGGTCATAAAGGGCGCTTCGTACTTTTGCGCTGTTATAAGTCGAATATGAATAATAATTAAAAATAAGGAAAGTATGAAAGTAATATCAAATGCAGAATTCGGAGGTGAAAGACCTTTGTTCGAATCACATGACTTACGTTTGGAAAATGTAATCATCCGTGCCGGAGAGTCGGCCATCAAGGAGTGCAGCAACATCGAAGCCGTTGATTGCCGGTTCGAGGGGAATTATCCTTTCTGGCATGTGCATGGTTTCGTTATCGACCGTTGTTTCTTCGATGTCGGAGGACGTTCGGCGCTATGGTACTCCGACCATCTGAAAATGACGAATACACGCATTGATGCGCCCAAGATGTTCCGCGAGATGCACGATATCGAAATCGAGAACGTGGAGATAAACGATGCCGATGAAGTGTTTTGGCGTTGCCGGAATCTGAATATCAAAAATCTGAAACTGCATGGCGGCACTTATCCCTTCATGTTCAGCAGCAATATCCGCATCGACGGATTGGAAAGTGACAGTAAATACGTTTTCCAGTACGTGAAAGATGTGGAGATTCATAATGCCAAAATCACCACGAAAGATGCTTTCTGGGAGGTGGAGAACGTGACGATCTACGATTCGGAACTCAACGGCGAATACTTGGGCTGGCATTCGCACAATCTCCGGTTGGTGAACTGTCACATTACCGGTGAACAGCCGCTCTGCTATGCCCACGACCTCGTGTTGGAGAATTGCACGTTCGGCCCCGACTGTGACCGGGCTTTCGAGTACAGCTCGGTGCAGGCCACCATCAAAGGTGCGATAGGCGGAGTGAAGAATCCGCGAACAGGTTGTATCACCGCCGAGAGCTACGGAGAGATTATCCTTGACGAGAATATCAAGGCTCCCGCCGATTGCAAGCTGAGACTCTGGGATGAGAAAACTTGTTTTACCGATTGACGTACTTGCGAATAATTTAATGGGAATAGGAAAGGGAAAGACTGATTATCTGTTATCGCTTATCCGCGAAGGGAAACAAATGACGCTGGGGCAGCAGTTACGCCTGACTGCATACCTCAGCGTCCCGGCCATTATGGCTCAGATATCTTCTATCGCCATGCAGTACATCGATGCCTCGATGGTGGGCAGCCTCGGTGCGAATGCCGCTGCTTCCATCGGATTGGTCTCGACCACAACTTGGCTGTTCTGGGGGGTGTGTGCAGCCGCTGCGACGGGATTTTCCGTGCAGGTGGCACATCGTATCGGAGCCGGGGATTTCGTGGAAGCCAAAAAGATACTCCGTCAAGCAGTTACTGCCACGCTTGTTTTCAGTTCGCTGTTGGCTGTTGGCGGTATTTGTATCAGCGGTATGCTTCCTCTCTGGTTGGGTGGAGACGAGGCGATATGGAACGATTCGTCCCTCTACTTCAGAATATTCGCACTATTCCTGCCTGCCTTGCAGTTGAACTTTCTTGCAGGAGGCATGTTGCGTTGCAGTGGGAATATGCGCGTGCCCGCCATGCTGAATATAATGATGTGCTTGCTGGATGTCGTGTTCAACTTCTTCCTGATCTTCCCGACGAGGCATGTGGAGTGGTTCGGAGTAGTATTTACCGCTCCCGGTGCAGGTCTGGGTGTGAAAGGTGCTATATTGGGAACGGTATTGGCCGAACTCGTTACCGCCGGAGGAATGATGTGGTATCTATGCCGCCGCTCGCCCATGCTGAAGTTCGTCGGAGAACGGGGAAGTTTTCTACCCAAACGGGAGACATTGCGTAAGTCTTTCCGTATTTCGTTACCGATGGGATTCGAACACATGGCCATTTGTGGAGCGCAGATCGCAACGACGGTGGTTGTCGCACCGCTCGGCATCGTTGCCATTGCTGCCAACTCGTTCGCCATTATTGCCGAAAGCCTTTGCTATATGCCCGGCTACGGCATCTCGGAGGCTGCCACGACGTTGGTCGGTCAGAGCCTTGGAGCGAACCGTATCCGGTTGCTCCGTCGTTTTGCCAATATTACCGTCTGGTCGGGAATGCTGATTATGGGTGTTATGGGAGCGTTGATGTATGTGGCGGCTCCGCAAATCATCGGAGTGATGACTCCCGTGGAGGAAATCCGCACGTTGGGAATCGAGATTCTGCGGATAGAAGCCTTTGCAGAGCCGATGTTTGCGGCATCTATCGTTGCCTACGGTGTATTCGTAGGTGTGGGTAATACATTCGTACCCAGTCTGATGAACTTCGGCAGCATTTGGGGCGTGCGACTGACACTGGCGGCATGGCTTGCTCCCACGATGGGACTACGCGGCGTGTGGCTTGCCATGTGCATCGAGCTTTGTTTCCGGGGAGTAATCTTCCTCGCGAGACTTTGGGGCAGTAACTGGATTTATAAATTACGAATAAATAGATAAGTTATGAAATACGATTTCGATACGATTATCCCGCGTCGCGGGACGAACTCTTACAAATGGGACACTCCTGAGGAGGAAAATGTGCTGCCCATGTGGGTGGCGGATATGGATTTCCGTACTGCACCGACCATTGTAGAAGCCTTGCAAAGGCGGGTTGCACACGGCATTTTCGGTTATACCAAAGTACCCGAAACCTATTACGATGCAGTCGTCCGGTGGTTCGAGAGCCGTCATCGTTGGCGGATAGATCCCCGGTGGATTATCTATACAAGCGGTGTCGTACCGGCTCTGTCGGCCATTATCAAAGCCCTGACCGTACCGGGCGACAAGGTAATCGTCCAGACTCCGGCATACAACTGCTTCTATTCGTCGATTCGCAACGACGGATGCGAACTGTCGGCCAATAACCTCATTTACCGAGATGGTCGCTACTCAATCGACTTCGACGACCTCGAAGCAAAGGTGGCTGATCCGAAGGCGAAAATCCTATTACTATGTAATCCTCACAATCCGGTCGGACGGGTCTGGACGCCGGAAGAGCTGCGGCATATCGGAGACATCTGTTTGCGCAACGGAGTGTTTGTTGTGGCAGATGAAATTCATTGCGAACTGACCTATGAGGGGTATGACTATACTCCTTTTGCTTCCCTGTCTAAACGCTTCCAACAAAATTCCGTGACTTGCGTTTCACCGAGTAAGGCATTCAATCTTGCCGGACTGCAAATTGCCAATATCATTGCGGCCGATGATGATGTACGTCGTCGTATTGACCGCGCCATCAACATCAATGAAGTGTGCGATGTCAACCCGTTCGGCGTAATCGCTACAATCGCCTCTTATAACGAGGGTGGAGAGTGGCTCGATGCTTTGCGCAAATACTTGCGTAGGAATTACGAATATCTCTGCCACTTTTTTGAGCAGCGGTTACCGCAATATCCCGTGTTACCACTCGAAGGAACTTACTTAGTATGGATAGACTGCCGAGCACTCGGTATCGGTTCGGATGCTATGACCTTGCGCCTGCAAGAGGAACAAAAATTGATGATCAATTCAGGTACGATGTACGGACCCGGCGGCGAGGGATTTATCCGTCTGAATATTGCTTGCCCCCGAACACTGCTTGTTGAAGGGTTGGAGCGGATGGCCCGTGTGCTGGAACAAAATGAAGAATAAACCGGCAATGAGATAAAAAATCACGTTATCAAAGAATAAAGAAAAAGTAAATATGAAGAAAGAAGTAATGATATTGACCGGTGCCGGTCAGATAGGAATGGCGATAGCCCGCCGTATGGGATATGGGAAAAAGATCGTTGTCGGAGACCTGAACCCGGAGAGTACCGAGGCTGTTTGCCGTATATTGAATGAGGCGGGATTTGATGCAGTACCCGTCGAAATGAATCTCTCTTCAAGGGAGTCCATTTTGAACTTGATTGCGGTTGCACGGAAACATGGTGAAATTTCAATGCTCGTCAATACGGCGGGCGTATCACCGAGTCAGGCTTCCATCGAAACGATTCTGAAAGTCGATCTGTACGGAACGGCTGTCCTGCTCGAAGAAGTTGGGAAGGTTATTAAAGAAAACGGTGTCGGGGTAACGATTTCCAGCCAGTCAGGGCATCGGATGCCCGCACTGACCATCGAGGAGGATATGCTACTGGCCACGACTCCTGCCGAAGAATTGCTCTCGCTCGACATGCTGCAACCGGATAGTATCAAGGATACGTTACACGCTTACCAGATGGCCAAGCGTTGTAACGTGAAACGTGTAATGGCCGAAGCTGTGAAATGGGGCGAGCGCGGGGCAAGAATCAACTCCATTTCACCTGGTATCATTGTAACTCCCTTGGCTATCGACGAGTTCAACGGGCCGCGAGGTGATTTTTATAAAAACATGTTCGCCAAATGTCCGGCAGGACGCCCCGGAACCGCGGACGAGGTTGCCAATGTTGCCGAACTACTTATGAGCGACAGAGGGGCATTTATCACGGGAGCGGACTTTCTGATCGATGGTGGTGCTACGGCATCGTATTTTTATGGCCCGTTGAAACCGTAATGTGTTGTACTGTAATCTGTAAGGTAACAACTGCCATACGAGGTCAAGAGTACAAAAATATTTTATTCGTTTTGTAAACTTGAGCCTTACAACAAAGTTTTTATGGTTGGAATGCGTTATATTTGCGAAAATTAAAAACTGACAATATGGAACGATTAGATGTATTCGATTGCTCGAACGTGCTTATAGCGAGTTATTTCACCGATGACCGGGGGTGCGCCCATGAAAACAGGGAGCATACGCTTATTTATTTGTGCTCCGGTGAGTTGGAGATAGAGGAACGTGGCAAGAAAACCGTGTTGCATCCGGGGGATTGTGCTTTCATGCGGCGCGATAACCGGATGTGGTTGCAGAAAAAGGTAGAGGACGGAAAGCCTTACCGTTCTGTCGTACTGAAGTTCTCAAGACCGTTTCTAAAAGAATTTTACCAGACGCTTAACTGGCAACAGATTCCGAACGACTCCGAACGTGAGAAGGTAAGCCTGCGCGTGTTGCCCAGTAACAGGCCTGATATCCGTTCGCTGTTCGAATCCGTCATTCCCTATTTCGATGCAGGCGAAAAACCGTCCGAAGACGTACTGAAGCTGAAAATGGTAGAAGGGATATATGTACTGCTTAATACCGACCGGAATCTCTATGCGTCGCTGTTCGACTTCGTGGAGCCGTGGAAAATCGACATTCTCGACTATCTGAACGAGAACTACATGTGTGATCTCTCTCTGGAGGAGATCGCCAGTTACACGGGACGCAGCCTGGCTACCTTCAAGCGGGACTTTGCCAAAGTAAGTAACCTGACACCGCAAAAGTGGATTATCAAACGCCGTCTGGAAGCCGCGCACGGCCTGATAAAATCAGGCAAGAAGAAAGTGACGGAAGCCTGCTTCGATGTGGGTTTCAAGAACCTGTCGCATTTCTCCAAGATATACAAGGAGGCTTATGGTGTCGCTCCTTCATGGTAAGATGAACTTCAGGACAAAACAGTTTGAGCCTTGCAGCAAAGCTGTTGTGGAATAATGCCCGTACTTTTGTATCGGAAACAGGAAAGACCTGTCGGTTGTCTTGGAGATGTCGAACTAAAAATCATATCGTATGAAAACAAAAGTAGCATCATTAGCTTTATTATTGACTTTAATTTTTCCGATCATGGCAAAATCACAAGTAAAAATCCAACAGACTGCCGGACGCGACGCGCTCGGAGAATTTGCCCCCGAATTTGCACGTTTGAACGATGATATTCTTTTCGGGGAAGTATGGAGCCGGAACAATCTGCTTTCGCTCCGCGACCGTTCCATCGTAACCGTAGTGGCCCTGATGTCGCAGGGACTGACCGACTCCTCGTTCAAGTACCATCTCGAATCGGCGAAGAAGAACGGAGTGACCCGAACCGAGATAGCCGAAATACTCACCCATGCCATTCTACGCGGGCTGGCCGAAAGCGTGGGCGGCTTTCCGTATGGCAAAAGAGGTTTGGACCGGCGGTAATGCAGACAGCGTGGCGGCAGGTTCGCTCGAAGCCTACGCGCAAACTATCATTTTCCCCGTGGGGAAACCCAACGATGCCTATGCCAAGTATTTCATCGGCCAGAGCTACACGGCTCCCGTGGTAACGGACGGAGTCCCCGTGGTAAATGTGACTTTCGAGCCGGGCTGCCGCAACAACTGGCATGTGCACAAGGCAACGAAAGGCGGCGGTCAGACACTCGTATGCGTGGGCGGTCGCGGCTACTATCAGGAGTGGGGCAAAGAGCCGGTGGAACTACATTCCGGGGATGCAATCAATATTCCGGCAGGCGTGAAACATTGGCACGGGGCGGCTCCCGACAGCTGGTTCTCGCATTTAGCCATCGAAGTGCCCGGTGAGAACAACAGTACCGAATGGCTGGAACCTGTCGGTGATGAAGAATATTCTAAATTAAAATGACATGAAACAGATAGTATTGATACTTATGAGCCTACTTACTTTCAGTAACCCGTCGAAAGCACAAAAACAAACAGCAGATACCGACAGGCCGTCCGACAAGAAAATCCTTGTAGCCTATTTCTCCTGTACGGGGACCACAGAGAAAGTGGCAACCGCTATCGCAAAAGAGACTGGCGGTAAACTTCACCGGATTACTCCGGCTACGGCCTACACTTCGGCAGATCTCGACTGGAACGACAAGGCGAGCCGCAGTTCGGTGGAGATGGCAGACGACAAATCACGTCCTGCGTTGGGCGGAGAAACGATTGAACTGAAAGATTACGACGTGGTGTTCCTCGGTTATCCGATATGGTGGGACTTGTGTCCGCGTCCGGTCAATACTTTTCTTGAGAAATATGATTTCGCGGGTAAAACCGTTATTCCTTTTGCCACTTCGGGTGGCAGTTCAATCACGGGTAGCGTGAAACAACTCAAGAGACTCTACCCCAAAATCGAATGGGAAGAAGGCCGGTTGTGTAATAGAAGTACGAAACAAGTTGGAGATTGGGTCAAACAAGCAATCGAATAAGCCAATGGAAGAGTTGCGAATCGACTGCCTGCACCAGACGGAAGAAGAACTAGGCGTGGTAAAAGAGCTGCGGCAAAATATCTTCCGGCTGAATCATACGATGCCGGATACGGAAGAATATCGTGAATTATTACACAAGGTTTTTCCGCATTTCGGAGAGAATTGTCGAATCGAATACGATCGTTGTAGGAAATCCAGCCAAGTTAATCAGGAGAATATAGATTATGGATTTTTCGGAAAAAGTCATTTTAACAAAGTGAACTTCATAACAAAATCTTTTGAGCCTCGCAGCAAAGTCGTTGCGGGGCTCTCTTTTTACCTTTGTTGGCAGAATATTAAAACAAAAGAATCATGAAAACAATGAATGAGAAAGTAACAATGGTAACGGGGGCAGCGGCAGGTATCGGGCTGGTCTCGGCAGAAGCATTTGCAAAAGCGGGTGCAACCGTAGTATTGGTGGACATCAATGAGCCGAAAGAACAAGCCGAGAAGTTGGTTTCAGAAGGGTATAAAGCCGTGGCATATCGCTGCGACGTGTCCGATACACGGGCTGTAAAGGAGATGATTGACTGGATCGTTGCGACTTACGGCAGGCTGGACGCTGCATTGAACAATGCTGGGATACAGACCCCGCAACGGCCGATGGCCGAGATTACCGACGAGGAGTTCGACCGCACGGTAGCCGTCGATCTGAAAGGTGTATGGAACTGTATGCGTTACGAGATTATCCAGATGCTGAAACAAGGCGGTGGTGCCATTGTCAATACCTCGTCTCAAGGCGGTGTTACGGGGTTCCCCGGACAAGCGGCCTATATCGCCTGCAAGCATGCGGTAATCGGGCTTACACGTACAGCCGCCATTGATTACTCGGCAAAGGGGATTCGTATCAATGCCGTCTGTCCGGGTGTGATCCGAACACCTATGGCCGAAGAACTGATACGGCGTAACCCCGATCTGGAAAAGGAACTGGTCCGAGATATTCCTGCCGGACGTCTCGGTAAACCGGAAGAGATAGCCAACGCCGTATTGTGGCTTTGCTCACCGCAGGCAAGTTTCGTGGACGGGCACGCCCTTTTAGTGGACGGGGCATTTTCCATTCATTAAGTTATAATGCATAAAACATAAAATCATGGAAGAAAACAATAAAATGGATATCAGCCGTCGTGGATTTCTCAAAACGGCTGCATTGGCAGGAGCCGCAATGGCCATGCCTTCGGGATTGGGCAAAGTATTCGCTTCAGAAGCGAAACAAGCGGAAACATCCGATGTGGTGGATATCGATGCAGCCCGTATCAAGGGACATCGTGTATTGGGTACGGGCAAGGCGGCATTCGAGGTGTCGGCACTCGGCTTCGGTGTAATGGGCATGACTTACAACCGCAGCCAACACCCGGATAAGAAAGAGTGTATCCGATTGTTGCATGAAGCGGTAGAGCGTGGAGTGACGCTCTTCGACACGGCTATCATTTACGGGCCGTTGACCAATGAGAACCTGGCAGGAGAAGCGCTGTCCGAGTTCAAGGGACGGATTAGCGTAACGACCAAATTCGGGCACGAAGTCATCGACGGCAAAGGAACTGGTCGTCAGGACAGCCGTCCGGCAACCATCCGCCGCTATTGCGAGGAGTCACTTCGCCGATTGAGACTCGATTCACTGCCGATGTTCTACCAGCACCGTGCCGACCCGAATACTCCGGCCGAGGAGGTAGCGGCTACCATTGCCGACTTGATCAAGGAAGGTAAAGTGCAACGCTGGGGTATGTGCGAGGTCAGTGCCGAAACAATCCGTAAGGCCCACGCCATTTGTCCGCTGACGGCTATCCAAAGCGAGTACCATCTGATGCACCGCCTGGTGGAAGAGAACGGTGTTCTCGATGTATGCCGGGAGTTGGGTATCGGCTTTGTACCATACAGCCCAATCAACCGTGGATTTTTGGGAGGCTGCATCAACGAATACACGGTCTTCGATGTAAACAACGACAACCGTCAGACCCTGCCGCGTTTCCAGCCGGAAGCGATGCGTGCGAATACCCACATTGTAAATGCGCTGCAAGCTTTCGGGCGCACACGGGGCATGACCTCGGCACAGGTGGCTCTTGGCTGGTTGCTTCAGAAAGCACCGTGGATCGTACCGATTCCGGGAACGACAAAACTGTCTCATCTGGAGGAAAACCTGCGCACACTCGACTTCAACATCAGCTCCGGGGATTGGAAAGAACTGGAGGATACCGTGGCTGCTATTCCCGTTGTGGGAGACCGGTACAATGCCGAACAGCAACGTCAAGTAGGCCGATAAGGAATCAGTAAATGGTAGTATAATCCGTAATTTGTCTACCGGCAGAGCGAAGAAGCTGCCTTACTTTTGCATTATAAATAAAAACCAAGAATATGAGACCATATATAATCAGTCACATGATGACTTCGGTCGATGGCCGCATCGACTGCCCGATGGTCGGGCAACTGAGTACGGATGAGTATTACATAGCCTTGGAAAAACTGGGGCCTTGCTCGAAACTGTCAGGACGGATAACTACCGCACTCGAATGTTCCGCCGTCAAAGAAGAAAGTACCCCGATGGAGGGAACTCCGATAGGTCATAAATCCGTATATGTCGCCAATAAATCGGACGAATATACGATCATTGTCGATACCTATGGGAAACTGCGTTGGCAGGAGGGTGAAGCTGACGGGCATCCTCTACTTTGTATTGTCAGTGAACAGGTGTCCGAGAAATATCTGGAAACGCTGCGCACATCGGGTATTTCGTGGATTGCCACCGGTGCGGAACGCATTGACTTGCCGCAAGCTATGGAGCTGCTTTGTGAACATTTCGGCGTTGAATGCTTGGCGATTGTCGGGGGCGGACATATCTGCGGCGGTTTCTTGGAGGCCGGACTGATTGACGAAGTAAGTATTATGGTAGCTCCGGGTATTGACGGGCGTAAGGGACAGACGGCGGTTTTCGATGGAATCTCCCGTGTGGAATGTAACCCGTACAAGCTGAAATTAGAGAGTGTGGAACAATGGGAAACAGATATTGTCTGGCTCCGCTATAAAGTAAAATAATACGGCTATGAAGTTACAAGCAATCGCCATACTGACGTTCCTGACCTTTGCGAATGTCATGGCACAAGAAACGACAACAACAAAATATATAAATTCAACCGGTATGGAACCATTGGAATTGACACAGGAATGGGATAAGACCTTTCCGCAGAGTGATAAGGTGGAACATAAGAAAATCACGTTTCACAACCGTTACGGCATCACGCTTGCCGCAGACCTTTACAAGCCGAAAAATACGCAAGGACATCTGGCAGCCATTGCAGTCAGTGGCCCTTACGGTGCGGTGAAAGAACAGGTGTCGGGCCGTTATGCCCAGACGCTTGCCGAACGAGGTTTTCTGACCATCGCTTTTGACCCCTCCTATTATGGTGAAAGCGGCGGTACGCCCCGTTACCTCACCTCACCCGAAATCAGCACGGAAGATTTCAGTGCGGCAGTCGATTATTTGACATCTCGTACAGACGTCGATTCGGAACGCATCGGAATCTTAGGTATTTGCGGTTGGGGCGGGTTTGCACTCAATGCTGCGGCCAATGATCCGCGCATCAAGGCGACAGTCACCTCCACTATGTATGATATGAGCCGGGTAAATGCCAATGGGTATTTCGATGCCATGAGTGCCGATGACCGCTATAAGTTGCGCGAACAACTCAACGCACAGCGTACCGAGGATTATCGTGATGACAGCTATGCACGCGACGGTGGCGTACTCGACCCCGTGACGGATGATACTCCGCAATTCGTCAAGGAGTATCATGACTACTACAAGACGGAACGAGGCTACCATCGCCGTTCCCCGAACTCCAACGAGGGAATCACGAAAACCAGCGTATTGTCATTCATCAATATGCCGCTGCTCACCTATATCAGCGAAATCCGCAGTGCCGTGTTGATGATTCATGGAGAAAAAGCTCATTCCCGCTATTTCAGTGAGGATGCCTACAAGCGGCTGACAGGGAGTAACAAGGAACTGTTGATTATTCCCGGAGCCAACCATGTCGATTTATACGATAATCTCAACGTGATTCCGTTCGACAAGATAGACGGGTTCTTCAAGAATGCGTTGAAATAAAATATAAAAATAATGCCGAAAAAACTTGCCATCCTATTCGCTTATTTCTTGATTTATGTAGTTTGGGGGTCCACTTACTACTTTATCGGGGTGGCTTTACACGGCTTTCCGACTTTCCTTCTCGGTGCATTGCGCTTCTCTACGGCAGGATTGATACTGCTTGTGATATGTGCATGTCGTGGAGAACGGGTCTTTATCCCAAGGCTTGTAGGCAGGTCGGCTGTGAGCGGAATCATCCTGCTGTTCATCGATATGGCGGTAGTGATGCTGGCCCAGCGATATGTCAGCAGCAGCCTGGTGGCTGTGGTGGCCTCCTTTACCGCTATCTGGATTATGGCACTCGATGCTCCGATGTGGAAATATACCTTTCGGAGCAAATGTATCCTTGCCGGTATTTTGATGGGATTTGCAGGAGTAGGGTTATTGTATGCCGAGCAACTGGAAATGACGGTAACCGTACACGATCATAGTGAATATGGTATTTTACTGCTTGTAGCCGGTTGTATTTCCTGGGCATTGGGAACACTTTATACAAAATACCGTTCATCAGACACAGAACCTGCAAACGCGTTTGCAGGTTCCGCCTGGCAAATGCTTTTTGCCGGCATGATGTTCTGGATATGTACATTGGGGAACGGGGAGTTCTCTCCTATGGAATTCAGTACGGTCCCTCTATACGCCTGGTTGTCATTGGCCTATCTGATACTGTTCGGCTCGCTGATGGCTTATTCCGCTTACGTATGGCTGCTGAAGATCCGCCCGGCAACGGATGTGGCCACCCATGCCTACGTGAATCCTGTAGTGGCTGTCATTATCGGTGGCGGGCTGGGCGGGGAACAGATTACAGGCATACAGTTGCTCGGGCTTGTAATCATACTGGGAAGCGTCATGTTGGTTAACAAAAAAGAAAGAATCAATGAATAAGGAAATGGATATAAAAGACATGGTACCCGTGAAGACCTCGGAACGCCATGTCATCCTCGATGCTTTGAGAGGATTTGCATTGCTGGGAATCTGCCTTGCCAACTTTCCGGAATTTTCGCTTTATACCTTTCAAAAACCGAGAATAACAGAGGCCATGCCTACGGCAGAAATAGATCAGGTAGTCCGCTTCCTTCAATACCTTTTTGTAGACGGTAAGTTCTACACCATATTCTCGCTGCTGTTCGGTATCGGATTCTCAATCATAATCAGCAACGCGGCTAAAAAGGGAACGGACGGATTCCGTATCTTTTATCGGCGGATGATTGTTCTGGCCACCATCGGTTTTCTGCATTTGATGTTTATCTGGAGCGGAGACATCTTGCTGTTGTATGCCTTATTGGGCATGCTGCTCCCTCTTTTCCGGCATGTTTCGGACAGAGTGTTGCTGGGGACTTCCGCAGTCCTATTGCTACTTCCTATTCCGATTGATTGGCTGGCCGGTACATTCGGAGTGTCCCTGTCGGCTCCCGCAGTGCGAATGCAACAGCACTATTGCAATTTATATGGCATAACGGAATATAACTTCGGAATCTGGCTGCGTAATGCGGAAAGCTACGGAGAGGTCTTTCAATTTCTGATACAGGGTGCATGGGTACGCTTGCAGGAATTCATCGACAGCAACCGCTATTTTAAGGTATTGGGATTGTTCTTATTGGGCTTCTACATTGGGCGCAAGCAAATATACGCCAATCTTGAGGCAAATCGGATGCTACTGAAAAAAACGGTGACATACGGTTTTCTACTGGGACTTCCCTTGTCCATTCTCTATGCCTGGAGTACGGTAAACGGGCATCCTTTCGGGACAGCTGCACACACCGCCATCTATACGGCAAGTGTCTATCCTTCAGGTTTTGCATATGTTTCCGCTATCTGTCTCCTTTACCTGCATGGTAGAGAGTGGCGCTTGTGGCGTTGTCTTGCCGCTCCGGGGAGAATGGCACTGACCAATTACGTAGGACAGTCGGTATGGGGCATGGTTCTCTTCTACGGTATCGGCTTCGGACTGGGGGCCGGCATTGGATTGACAGGAACAGAATCCATAGCTTTCTACGTCTTTCTTGTCCAGATGGCATTCAGTGTCCTATGGTTCTCCTATTTCCGCTTCGGGCCTCTGGAATGGGGCTGGCGGATGCTGACTTATGGGAAATGGCTAAAAATAAGGAAATAAAGTAATTCAATAATAATCTCACTCTAAAATATAACAATATGGATAATAGAAAATTAGGACAGCTGGAAGTATCTCCGATAGGAATGGGATGTATGGGATTCAGCCACGGTTACGGACAAGTGCCGCCCGAAGCGTATGCCATAGAAGCCATCCGCAAGGCATACGACTACGGCTGCACGCATTTCGATACGGCGGAAGCCTATGGCAAGGAACAATTCTACGCCGGGCATAACGAGGAGTTGGTGGGTAAAGCTATCGAGCCGTTCCGTAAGGAAGTGGTACTCGCCACCAAATTTCATATTGGTGAACTCCCGCAACCGGACGAGACGAGTCTCTACCGGGAGATGCGTCGGCATCTCGAAGATTCCATGAGCAGACTTCGCACGGATTATATCGACCTGTATTACCTGCATCGCATCAATGAGACGGTCCGGCTTGAAGATGTGGCAACCGTCATGGGACGGCTTGTTAAGGAAGGACTGATACGCGGTTGGGGACTGTCGCAAGTATCGGCCAACCAGATACGGACGGCGCATGAGATTACTCCTTTGTCTGCCGTCCAGAACATCTATTCGATGGTGGAACGCGATTGCGAAACGGAGATTTTCCCGGTGTGCCTTGAAAAAGGAATCGGAGTCGTACCGTTCTCGCCGATTGCAAGCGGGTTCCTTTCGGGTAAGGTAACGGCACAGGAGCAGTTCGGCTTCGATGACGTGCGGAAATTCGTTCCCCAACTGTCGAAAGAGAATATCGAGGCCAACCGGCCTATACTCGATTTGCTGCATCGGTTCGCCGTGGAGAAAAATGCGACCAACGCCCAGATATCGCTTGCGTGGATGCTCCATAAATATCCCAATGTCGTACCTATTCCCGGTTCCAAGAACCAGGAAAGGATTCTGGAGAATCTGGGGGCTTGGAACGTCACGCTTTCCGGTGATGAGTTCCGGCAGTTACAATCAGCATTGGATGAATGTAAGGTACACGGACATCGTGGGTGCGTGGAAACGGAACAGACGAGTTTTGGTAAACAATGGAGTGAAGAAACAGCTAAGTGAATTAAGCCACATTCAGTCCGGTACTGAATAATCAAGAAAAAAGGTAGTGAACTTCCTGACAAAACAAATTGAGCCTCGCAGCAAAGACGTTGCGGGGCTTTGCTTTTACCTTTACATCAAATGAATAACTTAAAAATAACAGATATGAAAACGAAACTTTTATTTCTCTTTGCATGGCTTATGTTAGCCATTACGGGCTGTTCCGCGGGCGAACCTCAAACGGAAGAATCGACAACACCTCCGGTTGAAAAAACGGAAGAGCCAGTCGAACCTTCCGGGGACAAAAAAGTGCTGATTGTCTATTTCTCCCATACGGGTAATACCCGGACGATTGCCGGATACATCCATGACACGGTAAAGAGCGACCTTGTGGAAATTCAAACGGCCGATACTTATACCGATGATTATGATACTTTGCTGGCACAAATCCGGGAAGAAGTGGCATCCGGATATTGCCCGCCTTTGACAACGAATATCGAAAACCTCTCTTCGTATGACGTGATATTCATCGGTTATCCTATCTGGGTGGAAACTGCCGCACCTCCCATCCGCACGTTTCTCACAACACATGACCTCGCGGGAAAAACCGTCGTTCCGTTCTGCACGAGCGGGACCAGCTCTGCCGAGGCAAGCTACCGGCTTGTCCGTTCCTTTTGCCCGCAATCAACTATATTGGAGGGCATACAGATTCGTCGGGGAACGTATGATACGGCTTATGAACGGGTTATCGCATGGTTGCAGGAAATAGGTATTGTCGAACTGAATAACGAAGGAAATGATGAAAAATAAACAAGATCTGTCACGCCGTGACTTTATCCGTAACTCTGTGATGGCGGGAGGAGCCGTACTGCTTTCCGGTGTATTGCCATCACATGCGCAGACACCGATATTCTCTGCCGCTGAAAATTCGGATTCGCCCGAAGCCGATGAACTGCTGCGTGGTGTCAGTGACATTCATCTGCACGCCGCTCCGGATTCCAAAGCCCGTTTGGGAAATGAATTGGAGTTTGCCCGCGCGGCACGTGATGCCGGCTACAAATCCATGCTGTTCAAGTCCAACGATTTCAGTTGTCATGACCGGGCTTATCTGATTCGTCAGGAGTTACAGGGATTCGAGGTGTTCGGAAGCCTGTGTATGAACCGGGTACACGGGGATAAAGTAAATGTATTTGCTGCGGAAAAAGCCGTAACCACAACCGGCAATCTTTGTCGTTGTATCTGGATGCCGACACAGGATGCCGTTTACCAGAACATCCGCTATCACGGCAAGAAAGAGGGTGTGCCCGTCGTGGACGATAACGGGCGTGTGCTGTCTGAAGTCGTGCGAGTCATGGAGATATGTGCCGAGGCGAATATTATTTTCGCAACGGGGCACTCTTCGCCCGAGGAGAGCATCACGCTGGCTCGGAAAGCCCGTGAGGTGGGTGTGAGAAAGTGTGTCGTGACTCATGCCAATTCCGGTATCTGGAAAATGACGCACGACCAGATTAAACGGTGTATCGACCTCGGCGCGTGGATGGAATACAGCTACATTACCAATTTGTGGGGACCGGGTAACGGGACTGCCCGATTTCGAGCGGATGAGTGATAAAGAATTTGCGGACTTTGCCCGTATTGCCCCGCAGCGGAGTATCATAACGACCGACCTCGGTCAGGTGGGGATGCCTCACCCTGTGGATGGGATGCGCCGCTGTATTCTTGCGTTGCTGGAAAACGGGCTTGCACAGAAGCAGGTGGATTTTATGGTACGTAGCAATCCCGCCCAACTTGTCGGACTTTCTGTATCTGAATAAACTTTATATGGAAACAGAACAGCATATTTATTTTTTCGAGTCAATAGATACGGTATCTCAAGCCTGTCATCTTTTTTCCAATCATACGCTGGTATATCTATACAGCGGGCGGTTGTATTTGCGGAACCAGTGCGGCGAGACGCTGAATATCGAAAGGGGCGACAGTGCCTTCATCGGACGTGACAGCTATTCGCACATCTATGCCGAGCCGGAATTGCACGAGCCTTGTCGGGTTCTGTTCTTCTCTCTTCCGCGAGAGTTCTTGTGCGAGTTTTATCATACTCTGTCTCTATCCGACTGCAAATCATCGACTATGGAACTCTCGGCCCTGCACCGTCTGTCATCCACTTCCGAAACGGAGAGCCTTTTCCGGTCATGGATACCTTACATGCGGGAGGGGCAGGAAATTCCTGAAACGGTGCTGCGATTGAAAATGACAGAAGCGGTTTATGCCCTGCTGAATACGGATAAGCGGTACATTCCCACACTGTTCGATTTCGCCGGAAAATGCCGGATGGACATGTTCGATTTGCTGAACAAACCGATGACGAAAGAGATTAAATGGCGGGAATTACAATCTGAGCCTGACAGCAAATTAAATTGACCTTTATAACAAAGCCCAAGATTTGCAGTTGCCGTAATTTTGCAATGTAGATCAATTAAATAGAATAAACGATATGTATAAGAAAAGTTTTTTGTCACTTATGATTATGCTACTGCTGGCGACGACATCGTGCAGCAGTGAAGAACCGGCGGCGATAGAGCCGGGAAGAACCATTTCAGGGGATGCGGGAAAGACCCTGATCGTCTATTTTTCATGGGGAGGCAATACCCGGACAGTCGCCAATCATATCCACGACCTTATAGGTGGCGACATCGTGGAAGTGGAAATGGTCGTTCCCTATCCAGATACTTATGAAGAGGTGACGCAGATCGCACCGGGAGAGCTGGAGAGCGATTACTGTCCCGAGTTGAAAACAAAGGTGGAGAATATGGACGAGTACGACACGCTGATTGTCGGGACGCCTATCTGGGGAGGACACCTTACATCGGCGATGAAAAGTTTCCTGGCCGGTTATGACCTGTCGGGCAAATACATCGCCCCGTTCTGCACGCATGGCGGTAGCGGCACGGCTCAAAGCGTCAGCGACATCCGTTCGGTATGCCCCAATTCGACAATACTCGGAAGTCTGGCCGTATATGGCAGCCAGGCGGAAAATTCACGCGGCGATGTGGAGAAATGGCTCGAACAAATAGGTATTCTTAAAAACAACTGACATTGAATCATTTAATTAAATTATAAGCGTTATGAAAAAGTACCTGTATTTTTTGTTTGCCGCTTTTGTAGCGGTGGGATTGAGCGCCTGCTCTCCCGATGAAGACGAACCGTACGCACCTGATACCGAGGTGCCGACACCGACTCCCGATCCTGACCCGACATCGGGAAAAACGCTCATTGTGTATTACAGCTTTACAAATAATGTGCATACCATCGTCAGCGATTTGCAGACGCAGATAGAAGCCGATGTGGTACGGGTCGAACCTGCCGAAGAGGGGCTCGACTATGCGGCCAATAACTACGCAATAGGTAGTGCGCTGATTCAGGCAATCCGGAATAATCCGAATGATGCGGCATCCTATCCGGAAATCAAACCCGTGGAGGTGAATATCGCCGATTACGACCGGATTATCGTAGGCGCACCTCTTTGGTGGAGTAATATGGCAGCTCCCTTACAAACATTCCTGTTCCAATATGGTAGTCTGATGGAGGGTAAGAGCATCGGACTGATCGTATCCAGTTCCAGCAGCGGTATCAGTGGTGTCGAGTCCGATGCCCGACGGCTCATTCCGGGTGGCGACTTCCTCGAACCGAGCCTGTGGATACGTTCAGGCCAAACGTCCAACTGCCACTCAATGATTGCCGACTGGCTGAGTCAAATCAATTAAAAAAGCAAGATTATGAAACGGTTATTTATATCTTTATTGCTGCTCGTTCCGGTAATGACTTTTGCCGGATGTGGCGCAGGGGATGACAGTTCAGAAATTGATATCCCCGAAGTTCCCAATGATCCGGGAAACGACGATGATGATAACGACAATCCGGGAACGGTTACCCCCGGAAACGGAAAGATTCTGATTGCCTGGTTCAGCCGTTGGGGGAATACGAACTATGCGGCGGATGTGGATGCCACGACTGGGGCAAGCATCCTTGTAGATAAGGGAACGCGTCGTGGTACGACCGAAATGGTCGCCCGCTATATCCAAACGGCTGTGGGCGGAGACCTGCATCTGATAGAGACTTCGGAACCCTATCCGACGGAGTTCGACGATGTGCGCGACCAGAACCATGCGGAGCAGGCTGCCGGAACACTTCCCGCACTTAAAAACCGCATTGAGAATATGGACCAATACGATATTGTCTTTATCGGCTACCCGAACTGGGCATTGGATGTTCCGCAAGCAATACGTTCGTTCCTGTCCTCTTATGACCTCTCCGGCAAAACAGTCGTTCCGTTCTGTACGCATGACGGATACGGAGCCGGCCGCACCTATAATTCCGTCAAAGAGGAAGCTACTGGTGCGAATGTGTTGGAAGGCATTGCTATTGAGGCAACAGACGTACCTTCCGCCGAATCGCAAGTACAGGACTGGCTTGAACGAATCGGTATCGAACGGGAAGAGCCGCAGGGTGCGTCGGTTCGTATTACTGCCGGAGGGCATACGTTTACCGGGGAATGGCTCGACACCCCGTTAGCTGACGAAATCCGGGGTATGTTTCCTCTGACTGCGACTTTGGGACGCTATGGAGGCCGTGAATATTACGGTTCTATGCCCCGGCGGCCGACTAATACCGAAGAGGGGCAGCTTCGTTTCGAAAACGGTGACATCACTTATTGTCCTTCCAATAACACGATTGCCATCTTTTATGCCAAAGCAGATGACCCTGACATGGGGCAACTGACCATGCGGATTATTCCGATAGGGAAAGTTACTTCGGATTTGATGGTTTTCGATGAGATGGACAGCCGTCTAGAATTTACATTCGACAATATACAATAACAGGAGAAGATGATCCGGAATGAGCTAATTATGTCTGCCTTCCGGGTCATTTTTATTAAAAGTAAAATAAGCAAATAAAAGCTATGATGGTAACACCACTATTTATCGGCGGTATCGGCATGCAGGAAGTACTGCTGATCGTATTGGTTGTATTGCTGTTCTTTGGCGGCAAGAAGATTCCTGAACTGATGAAAGGAATCGGCAAAGGCGTTCGCTCTTTCAAGGAAGGGATGAACAATGTAGAAAAAGAGATAGACGAAATAAAGGACATAGAACAAAAAGGATAACTGATGGCTACTGAAGCGAATACACAATCTTTTTGGGAACATCTGGACGTGTTGCGGGCGGCAATTATAAAAATTGTCGCCGTAGCCGTCGTGTTCGGTATCGTGGTTTTCTTTTTCAAAGAACAGTTATTTGGCGTTGTACTCGTACCGAAGGATGACGGTTTTATTACCTATCAGCTGCTCAACCGGATGGCTGCATGGGCAGGAGGTGCAATGGAATCATTTTCCGTTCGACTTATTAATACAGGGTTAGCGCGGCAATTCATCATCCACATGAAGACGGCCCTATGTGCTGGCGTGCTGTGTGCTTCGCCATATATTCTTTATCAGTTATTCCGTTTTGTCTCTCCCACATTATACGATAACGAACGGCGATATATCACGCAGACAGTCGGAGTCAGCTCTGTGATGTTTGGATTTGGGGGGCAGCTACTTTCTGATCTTTCCACAGACTTTTCGCTTTTTGTAAACATATCAGGTAAGTGGTGAGGTGGATAATTTGATTGTGTGCAATTCGTATATCTTAACACTTTTAATGATGTGCCTTGCGATGAACATTGTCTTTGAGATCCCGATACTCTCATGATTGTTTGCGAAGTTAGTTTTTCTTTCGGTAGATTTTATGCGCCGTTATTGGAAACAGGCAGTCGTGATTATCTTTATGGTTGTTGCTGTTATTACGCCGACAATGGATAATTTTATTAATAATCTCGAAAAAGAGATTGAAAAGAAATTGAAGACAATCGAATCTGCGGATTTGAATATCATGAAGAAATCTCTTGAAACCTCACAAATATTAGTTAATTTTCAAAAGGTAAAAGAATTTATTGGTTCCTATACATTCAAGGATGAAGCGGAAGAAATAGATTTCTTTAAAGAAATAAAACCTCGTTTGTTCTACCGATTACTTTCTTATTGTAAGATTTATAATATAGAAATGAATCGTCCGGTAGGAGTAGATTCACAGCGGGCTTATCTGATTGATGAAATCAAGGCTATCAACCGTTATAACGCAAAACGTTCGGATTTTGTACATTATTACCGTTCAGGCTTGACACACCTTGATTCAATTTATTATTTACGAGGACGTATTGACACGGCTCTTTATTTGGAATTGTTCTATTACGAACGTGAACCGATGTTTTCTACTAATTGCGATTTCAAGTTTGCTAGGCTGAAAGCTAACGAGATGTTGATGGTATATCTGAATAAGGAACTCGAAGCATTGGAAAATCGCCAGTTAGAGCAGTCTTTACCTCGTGTCCGTATCACATGGGTTGCGACAAAAACAGAACTTTACGAGCAAATCTACGCATGGGATAGCCGTAAAGTCTTTGGTGATATTCCTTTGGCAAAACTTTTTGACTATATCCAGACCGTTTTTAATATTGAATTGGACTCTAACCATTCACGCACATTCAGCGATATGCGTATCCGTAACAATAAGACATCTTTCTTGGATTCATTGAAAGAAGCATTAACCAAACGGATGCAAAGCTGGACACAAGGGCATAAAAAGAAATAATAACCTAAGACTTTAGATCGAGTAGGTCTGGGTATTTCAGTCCAAACCTCTCATATAACCATATGTGAAAATTTCTCTTTATACAACTACTCTCATCCAAACGGTTTTAATCGGTTGGGCTTAACACCCACCATGTTGTGAATAGTCATATACTGATTGAGACGATAGCAATCCTCTCGAATCTTGCCATATTTTCTTATCTCTTTTTCCTCAAATAACAATTTCCTCATTTTTATTACCTCGTCATGACTTCCCCTTGCATGGTTCAGGGTGCGAAGCTACAGTCGGGGCCTCTAAAAATCTGCCTCCTGAAACGAGCAAGGTGAAGCCACCGACAAAGCATAAAAAAGTCAATGTTATGAAAAAGAGAACAGAAATACAGCAAGATTTGAAACGAGGCTTCGGCTCCATTCCAATCGGCATAAAAATTTTGGTGAAGTGGTTACTGGTCGGTTTCGTTGCGTATGTGGCGGTGCGTTTCGTGTGTGCCTTCGTTGGTGGTATGGTGACGAGTTTAGGCGGTATTCTGCCCACGTTGGCGGTTTTGGCGGTAGTGGTTTTCCTCATCCGTTTAAGTATGGCGCATCTTTTCCACTGTCCTTACCCTTTTTCATTCTTCTCTTTTTCATCATCCTTTTTTGCGTGATACTCTGAACCGAAATATTAATCATTAAAACAATTCATTATGAACAAAGTACATTTATTGGGAGCGAACAGAAGCTATGACAGAGACGAACAGACCGTTTCAGTCAATCAAGTGGTAATGCTGGAAGGTTACAGCTACGACAGCTATGTAGTGTATGAAGTAAGCCGCATCCAGTAGGGAATAACCTATCATCTTATCAATTTGCGGACGTACGAATTTCATACTTCCGATCTTATCCGACCTTTGTCGGAAAAATTCGGGATAGGCATGTATTATGACGATGCGAACCCCAAGTTTTTAGATCTGTTGGAAACGGCTGCCCTGCTTACCAAAGCGAGGAAGAAGAAAGCGGAGAAAGAACGGCAGAGGAACGAACACACCGCAAAAATCGGAGCGGAACGCTTGCGCCTCCTTATCCCTTCGAATGCAAAAGCCGTCATTTTGTCGGTGAACTACGGGTGAGCGAGTGTGACAGCTATACGGACTACCACGACTACCGTATAGAGAGAGCCGTGATTTTAGGTTTTTCCACCCATACACGAAACCTCTTTTCCGAAATGCGTAAATATGCCGCCAATTTTAAGGGAACGGCTTATTTGGCAGAGAATGACAAGGAATACGAACACCGTGAAAATTACAGCATGGGGGGCGGTATGTATTTGGAACGCAACAAGTATAGCGGTTGGACGATTTCAAAAAGAGCGGATTTACGACCTTGAAAAGTTTATAGAACGATACACCCACACTGCAGGGGACGAAGCCAACATTTATCTGAAAGCACCTCTAAAGGAAAGCGCAGCGAAACAGCCGACAACATTCGCAGATCTTTCAACGCTCAATCTTGAAACCGTGGAATACAGCGAAAAGGTGATAGGCGTATTCGGGGACACCAAGCTGATAAAAGATGTCTTGAAAGGCTTGAACGATCTGTTTTCTGTACGAACTTCATCTATAACGGTGAAAGGTGTGCGGGATGGATATACAGCAGGAAGCAGAAAGTACGTGAGACACTCGCAATGTATGCCAACGCATAGGGACGAAAAAGGCAGGGCGGTTTGTTCCACCCTACCTATCAAAATTAATTCAATCAATATCAACCCATTAAAATTTATAGTTATGAAAACGAACAAGAATGCACGGAAGAACAACAAAGTTCAGAAATTAGAGAAAGAAACGGCAGTGAAAGTAACCGCTTTGGCAATCATCCCCAAACCGATGATATTACTTTAACCGCAAAACGTACCCACAACTGCCGAAGCGGTGGGGCAAACCATGCCCAAGACACCGCTTGCAACGGCAACGGCTGAAATAGACCTTGATATCACAGCCGTACACCCAAGTGCGGATAATCACCGCAAGACGTTCAATGACACATCCTTGCAGGAACTTGCGGACAGCATTCGGGAAATGGGGTCTTACAAACCATTGCCGTACGTCCACGCACGGCAGGCGGTTACGAAATCATCTACGGCGAACGCCACTACCGTGCCTCACTGCTTGCAGGAGCAAAGACAATAAAGGCAACCATATACGACCATATAACAGACGATGAAGCGGAGGACATGTCACTAAGCGAGAACTTACAGCGTGAGCAGGTACGCCCCACCGAGGAAGCGAAAGCCTTCAAACGCCTGCTTGAAAAGGGCAGACACGATATGTACTCACTCGTCAGCCGCTTCGGATGGAGCGAGAAGTATATCTATACACGTTTGAAACTGAACGAATTGTATGAACCTATCGGTGAACTGCTGGATAACGGGACAATCACCGTCAGCGTTGGCTGAGGAAATAAGTACCTATGAAGCCAATATCCAAAAGGACGTGTACGAGAACCACCTGAAGCAGGGCAATAGGGACGATTGGAACGGTTACACGCTCAATCTGTTCAAGAAACATTCTGAGAAATACTACACAACCGACCTTGAACAATACAAGTTCGACAAGACGGAATGCAAGGCGTGTGCACACAACGCAGCCAACTACAACCTTTTTGCCGAACATAATGGGTGCAGACATTGTACCAAATGTCTGGGGGTCAAGAACGCAGCACATGTGGCAAAAGAAACGGAGAAACTATTGAAATCCGACCCGAAGCTGGTGATTGCCCGACCCTATTACGGAAGTCGAAACGACACGGCACTCCAAAAATTGGACAAGAAAGGGCATGAAATCAAGGAACTCGACTATAACGTATCGGCAAGGGAATTTCCCAAAGCACCCGAAGCACCGCAAAAGGAGCAGCTCTCCGAACCGACAGAATATGAACAAGCGGTACAGACCTTTGAATAGAAAAACGAGGAATACGCCCAAAAAGTGGAAGAACTTAACCGTAGAAAGGAAGAGGGCAGGATAAAGACGTACGTCAGAGCCCAATGTATAAGTGAATTAGGATTGCTTATATAATGAAATTGCTCTACTATTTGCAATTGTGATAAACGGTTATGTAGTTCATTTATCTTTTTGAGGTAAAAGCTATTTCCCGTAACTAATCCATCTTTCCAGCCTGAATTTGCAAAAAGATCAATCATATGTGAGTTAACCAATTTATCCTTCAAATCTTTATAGTAGATATAGTCTTTTTTTGTATTCTGTATTGTTCATAATAGTTTGCCAAATCTTTAGGAAGAATATTTAATTGTTCAATCATTTTGTTGGCACTGCTCAGCAAACTTTTCTTTTGTCACCATTCACTATAAATATCACTTGTTTCTTTATATGTTGACTTTTTCTTATTCTGATTTCTTTGGACCTCTTCTAACTCGTATTGGACCAATATTTTTAATCCTGATGAATCTTCTATAGCTTGCAAAAAAACAAACAATTCCTTTTGGATACTTTTTTTATTCGCGTTATAGTCTTTTAGTAAAAACACATATTGATAAGTATGGTATGTTTTTTCGCTTTCTTTATTCTGATAGACTGTCCTCCCTCATTGGGCATCATCACACAGAACGCGCTTATGGCGAGTGATTTTGTGATCATACCCACGGACGGGAACTATTTCGCCATGAAAGGAATCGAGAAGATACATTATATCATCGGCCTGCTCAGAAGGAAACTCGGCGCGGAGGTCAGGATTCTCGGTTACTTCATGACAAAATACAATGCGGGAAGAAAGCTGGACGTGGACATCAGGGAGAGCCTGATAGAGACATTGGGGGAGAGCGTGTTCGAGACAACCATACGGAACAATGTGGCGCTGGGAGAGGCGCAGTACAATGCACGGAGCATTTTCGATTATGCACCCTCGTCAAACGGGGCAAGGGATTACCGGAGTCTGACCGAGGAATTCCTTAAAAGAATCAGGAAAATGAACAAATAATAAAGGAGAAGGAATATGAAAGAATTCAAGTCGAAAGGGATTTCCCTGGAAAATATGGTGGGGGCAGAACCCATGAAAGAAAAAAAAACGGCGGGGACACCGGGGAAGGCGTATAACCAGACCATTGTCCTGACCGAGGATCTGGTATGGGAACTGAGGACATTTGCCGCGGACCACCGTTACAGGGGAGTCAAGACGGTGATAGAAGCGATGATAGGCTGCTTTCTCAGGGAGGACGGGACACTGGACCGCGACAGGCTGGAACAGTTCTGGAAAGAATATGTAAAGAAGTAAAGTTCTATATTACTTGTTAGGTAACGATTCTTTTTAAGTAAGATACTTATAAACTGAAAAAGTAATACAATGAAAATTTTAGGGTATATATTGTTGGCCTCACTCACATGTGCATTATCCGCATGTGAAAAGGATGAGATTCTGCCGGAACCTGAACCTCCGGTTGTCACCCCGGGGGATGACGACGGACCGGAAGGGGATGAGCCGGGAAAGGATGAGGAAGAAAAGATACAGCTCGGAATAACCGCGTCGTTGCAGGCGATGCAACAGACAAGGGGAATCATAGAGGCGTTTCTGCCGGGACATGAGATGGGGGTGTTCATCAGCGCTGCCGGCGCCGAGTCTCCATATGTACATAATGTACCTTATGCCTTTGACGGCAAAAAATGGAATGCCGGCGGGGGCGCTCCGGTGGAGGGCGACGCGGAGGTGGCCGCTTATCTGCCGTACAACGGACAGACGGCAGGGGACAGACTCATCCCCTTTGAACTGGCGGATCAGCACGACATCCTGTATGGTAGGGCGTCGGTCACCAGGGACATTCCGACAGCGGATATTGAGATGAGACATGCCATGAGCCTGGTACGCATCAAAATTCTGAAAAATGAATATATGGGAGAAGGCATTGTTTCAAACATAAGGTTTGACAATGTGATCACAAGGATGACGCTTGACATCAGGCGGGAAACCAACTCCCCCCTGATATTCGATTTCTCAAGCAGGGGAAGTCTGCAGGCGGGCGGCAACTATCATCTGAACGATGCAGATCCGGTGGTGGTGGAGACAATCCTCCCCCCTGTCTACGGTTATGACCAGAAAGCGGCGGTCAGTTTTACCATTGACGGGAAGGAATATGCCTATGAGTTCCACAGGGACCATGAATGGGAGGCGGGAATGAAATACACCTATACACTGAAGATGACGGGAAACTACAACTCCCCGGTCAACATGGAGCAGGTGGACATCGATGTGGAGTACTGGAGCCGGTATGGCAAGACGGACCAGATTATACTCAACCCGAATCCGGACGACTATCCTTTCAAGGTATGGCCCAATTATACCGAATACGGCTATGACTGCTATCAGAATGAAGGCAAGGTGTTCGGAACCTTTTACAATCCCTATTGCGATAACGGCGAGGGAGAGTTACGGTTTGTATTTATGAGGCCGGGTACGAATGAGATTGTGGAGCAGTTCCAGCCGATAGACATCAAGACGAATGGGGCATGGGATGGAAAACGTATCCAGTGCTATGTGACTTCCGCTCCAGGTACATACCAGCTTGTGCCGTTATTCCGCAAGAAAGGAGAAACGATGTGGTGCAGGGCAGTGGGATATTCCTATGGCAGTACGGACGAGGAATGGCTGTATGAGGTGAAAGCGCCTGCATCGGACGACCTGCCGGCATTGCGCATGATGGAAGTGGAAGGACAGGGATATACCTCTATTCTTGCATATCCGGTTCCTGATGATGATCCGTGGAATCTGGTATATACTTTATCCAACCGGGGAGAAAAGGCGCTGAGAGGCGAAATAAAAGCGGTCTGGGAACGTGAGTTCAAGCTGAAGTCCAATTCATATAGACCAAGCCATAGGAAAAAAGGTGCGGTAAACGATGAGGAATGGAGAGATGAAATCGGTAAGGTTTCCGTGGACATTCCGGCAGGAACACGCTTCTGGAAGGGTATTATGAGTTGTAAATTCCCAGTTAAACGTTTAGATCCTACACATGATGGCATTGGATATGCAAGTCCACCTGTACACTTGTATTGGAAAGCAGAGGGGAATGACAAATGGATATTACTCCGATGCGATGCCGATTATTTGTTTAACAGCAATTATACAGGAGGCTATATATGGGATGAAACGACAAATTATGTGACAGTTATACCGCAGAGCTGGCATTAAAATTTATATATCATGAATATATTTACAGACAATCAGTTGCGAAAAGCAGAGCAGATACTTCAATCTCCGCTTTCAAAATTATCGGATTTGACTTCTTCCGATATCCGGAATCTGGCAGTTATATGGTGCTATTATTCCGGAAAGATTGAAGGAAATACATACACATACGTCGAAACAGAGGCTTTGCTGAAGGACGGCATAACATCAGAAAAGCGGTACGAGGATGCCAAAATGCTGAAAAACCTGCATAATCTTTTTGTTTCTGAAATGGAGTATATCCATAAAGGGAAGAATTCCGAGATAATAGATGAGCGTACTCTGCTCCGGCTACATTCCGGGCTGTCTTCCGGCCTGGTTTCCGATGAGGAAGCCGGCCAGTTCCGCACACGTCCGGTAAGAATATCCGGAACTGATTATGTACCTCCCCGGGATGTATATGAGATACGTTTCAAGCTAAGCGAGGTGCTTTACCGGCAGACGGAGCTGGAGAATCCCCTTGAACGCAGTGTATCTTCATTGCAATATTGCACGAATACAGCCTTCATTGACTGCAACAAACGTATGGCACGCCTTGTGGAAAGTATCGTCATGATGAATGCCGGACTCATACCGGTCTACTCATCGAAGGATGCCGATATTTTGAATTACCGCAAAGGGCTAATCAGTTTCTATGAAAACGAAACATACAGTCTGTATACAGATTATTTTCTGGACAGGCAGATGGCCCGGATAAAGGAATTGACAACGGATACCGGAATAGAAATGTAATTCATTAAAATGACATAAGATGAATTTAAGGTGGAGAAGTCCCGCTGCAGTGATGCACCGGGGCTTCATTTTAAAATATTCCCGAAGAGGAAAACATTCGCAAACAGGAAGCCTTTTAGAAATATTTAATAAATAACCCTTGTATAACTCCCATTTATTTTTGGAGTGTTTTTAATTTTATATTATACCGGTTCATATACAATGCATAGATATCATAAGTTATGTCCGGCCCCGGATTGTTATTATCACTGTTTTTATGACAGGACTCAATCTGTTTGTTCCTCTCCCTTTATAACCCGATAGATGTCCCGCACAAGACAAAACGGGGTAACAACCACTCCTGCATACGCCGCTATGCATAATCTTAGAGAAAACCATATAAACATCACAAGCCAGTTGAAAATGATAATGATCCCCGAAGGATTCAGCTGCCCTGTAATTTTCCATCCATACCACAAACTGCCCATTGTATAGACCATTATTATCCTGGCTATCGGTGATGTTTTCAACCATTCTAGTTTAGATATTCCGGAAGCGGTTTTAGCGACCTGATTCGTATCAGTCAGGACTGAAGTTATGTGTTCGGACCAGTACCACCCCACAACACACAAAATGCCGAATCCAATCAGATTCCTGACACTGGGAGTATTCAAAGAAAGCATTATTTTTATTCGTTTTTGATTAAAAGTTAGTTCAGGCAACAAAGATAATGAAATATAAGCGAATAATCCCAACAGTACTATTATAGCCAATTTTGAGCTGGGTATATCTGTTTCTGATTACATATTTGCAGGTGATAACGGCGTTATCCTTTCCCAAGGAAAAAAATATGTACTGGGCAAAACTGACTGGTATGCAATAGTACATGGTAATGGCAAATATATAGCCGTCGGTAAGCGTGGATATATGACCACTTCATCAGATGGTAGAACATGGTCAAATCCCGATATTATAGGTTATTCGGCTGACTGGCATTCCATTGTATTTGCCTGCGGTAAATATGTGGCGGTTGGTAACGGATATGTTGCAGTTTCTGCTGATGGAACTAATTGGAGCATTAATAAGATCAGTAACACCAATAACCGTACCTGGAATGACGTCCAATATTGCAACGGGCATTTCATAGTTGTGGGGAACAGCGGATATATTGCAACCTCTCCGGATGGTAGTAGCTGGAAAGAAAGCAAGATTGGAAATAATGATTTGAAATCTGTCACTTATGGCAACGGCACATATGTTGTGACGGAAAAAAGCGGTCATGTTAATTATTCTACAGACCTGTCCGGTTGGAACAGGGTGAGAATTACAGTAACCAATTTGTATTCTTCAGCATTCGGAAACAACAAGTTCATTGTAAGCTCTTATGGGTGTATGTATTGTTCCAGTGACGGGAAGAACTGGGAGGAAGTTCCCTTTGGAGATAATTCCTG